>JYMV01051632.1_pt1 | contig 17211 bp, 10 predicted proteins | sample 338911 | NCBI WGS metagenome assembly JYMV01 (sample SAMN03354496, study PRJNA234377) | hydrothermal vent metagenome | biome: Deep sea; feature: Hydrothermal plumes at the Eastern Lau Spreading Center, Western Pacific Ocean; material: Seawater | place: Tonga | collected 2009 | depth 2000 m m
TTGTCATTCTTGTAAATTAAACCCAAAGCGTTTAAGGCTTTTACTTTATATAAGTTATTACCCATATCCTCACTATAATAGAGTGATTTCTCAATAGATTTAATTGCCCTGGCATAATTAATCAGCACAAATTCTGCCATGCCAATTTTGTAATGCCCCTTCATAATTCCTAAAGTATCCCTAAGCATTAAAAAACGATCCAATGCTTTTTTATAATGTCCTAAGCTGATCTGGAAACTATCCTTTTTCATAAAGTAAAGGTCTCCATATGCAAGGTAGATATTGGCCTGGCCCCATTGGTAATCAGCTCTTTCTGCTAGTGTTAAAGCCTGGCTTAAATACAATTGTGATTTGGCTGGATTATTTTCCATACAGACCTTTCCCATCTCAAGAAGCAAGTCAGTTTTATCGTGATCCTTAGTGGCCACATTAAATAAGGACGCAATAGAGTCCATGCTTTTTGTATCACTCCCAATTACCATATTTGATAATAGATAACAAGATATGAATACTACGATTGTCCGAAATACCAGTAACATTTTTGTAAGTTAGTTAAATATTCTATGCCAAAAGCAAAGATGTCTTTGAGGGATTGTAGGGAAAAAGTAATTGAGTAAAAAGCTGGTGATACAAGAAACTGCCAGAAGGAACTTAATAGATTCTGTAATTTTTATACTCGTATCCCAAAAATAAGAATGTCATCTATTTGAGTGCAGCTGCTCATCCATTCTGAAATGGTTTGATCCAAATGTTTATGCTGCTCGTCCATAGACTTAGACTGAAGGTCAACTAGCAGCTGCTTGAATGGCCCATAGTAGAACTTTTTTTTGTTTGGACCACCTTTTTGATCGACAAATCCATCTGAAAAAAGATAAATGCTATCACCTTTTTGAAGCTTAATGTTGTGGGTTTTTAGTTCTTTCCCAGAGCCAACCTCCCCAAATCCTATAAATAGATTCTCCCCCTTTGTTTCTAGAAGCTTTCCATTTCTTATCAGGTATAGAGAATTGTGTACTCCGGAAAATTGCAATTCCATCGTTTTTTTATCCAGGCAACATAGTGCTATGTCCATCCCATCCTTCATGGTAACAGCACTGCTCTCCTCTTCATGTTTTCTTTGTAACCTAGTGATAATTTCATTGTTAACCTGTTTAAGCAGCACCCCTGGTTTAGTGGAGCCTCCTATTGACAGGCATTGGTTTAAAACATTATTACCTATTATGCTCATAAATGCGCCAGGAACTCCATGTCCGGTACAATCTGCAACAGCAAAAAGGACTTTTTCGTCTTTTTCTTTTAACCAATAAAAGTCACCACTTACCATATCTTTTGGCTTGAATAGGATAAAGGAATCTGGGAATGTTTTTCGCACATTTATTATAGGGCTTAATATGGCATTTTGAATTCTTCTCGCATAATCTATGCTATCAGTAATTTGCCTGTTTTTATTTGCAAGCTGATCTCTTTGTGCTTCTATTTTTTCTTTTTGACGCAGTATTTCTTCATTCTGTGACGTGATATCCTTGTTATGTTGAATTAATTGTTTGTTTGCATTCCTTTTTATACGATATCCGTTGAATAAGAGAAAGACAACGCCAAGAATCAAGATTAACCCTCCAATAAGAGCATTTCTTTGAGTTTCTTGCTGTTTGATTATTGCATTGGTCTTGTCCAGTTCAGCAGATTTGATATCCCTTTCCTTGTTTGCTAACTCAAGCTCTTGTTCTTTCTTCTCTTTTAACATTTTCTGCTGTTTAAGATCATCTTCCTTTACCTTTAGCAAAAGGGCGTTTAATTTGTTAGCCTCATCTAAAGTTGAGATTCTGGAAAGAAACTCAGATGTTTGTTCCTCAAATTGAGAACTTTCCTTTTCCATTAGCTGGAATTTTTCTTCAAACTTTGTTTCTTTTTCTTTTTCATACTCAGTTTTAGATTCTTTCTTGCCAAGAAGGTTCTTTTTAACAACTGCAATATTTTTAGCGATGTCAGCTAATAGGCGAGAATAATTATTTGCTTTAGCAATTGCACGTGCCTTATCAAAATAAAATAAACCCTCTTCATAATTTCCGAAATTGGAATATGTAATGCCAATTTTGTTGTATGAATGTGCCATTGGAAGATTGTCTCCTGTAGCCTTGTCATATTTTATAGACTCTTTAAATTTTTCAACAGCCTTTTCAACTTTCCCCACTTTCATGTAGACGTCACCCATATTGGAAGAAGCATGTGATATACCCTTATTGTCTTTCAGCTCTTTGTAAATATTTAATGCCTTAGCGTAGGTTTTAAGTGCAGACTCATCCTCGTTTAATTTATTATAGCATAGTCCAATTTGAACCAGGCTATAACCCTGGCCAGCTTTGCTATTATGGGTTTCATATATCTGAATTGAGCTGGCAAAATTGGAAATAGCTTTGTGATATTGCCCCAGTTTGTAATTTGCTAGTCCTATATTGAGATATGCTGTTGCTTCAGAAGAAATATCTTTGGTTTCTTTTGCTGTGGAAAGAGCATTTTTGGCATTTTCTAAACTCTTATCAACGTTTTTTTCCAGATATAGTTGGGAAAGCTGATTGTAAATCTCAGGTTTTTCAGCAATTTGAGCAGAAATTATTTCTCTCTCTAATTGTTCTATCTGGCTTTGTCCAAACAGGGTCAGATGACAACATAAAACCAGAGCACTTAAGAAAAACAAAAAACGAAAAATTAACATAGAAATACTTTGCCTTTCTTATTGTAAATTAATTGCTTTTGCAATATGAATCTTTTCCCCATTATAAAATGAAATTAGAAAAGCATCAGAAAATCCCGATTTCCGAACTGTTTTTTGAGCTTCTTTTGCTTCATTGTACGTTCTAAATTCGCCAATACTACATCTGAATAGATTGCTAGGTAGTTTGTTGCTAGACAATGGATATAAACCATTTAATTGTTCTCCTTTCGGAAGTTTTGAATAAGCTCCTATTTGGACCTTAAAGATTATTCCAGAAGGCAATTCCGGATCAACTGGAATTGGATGGGTGGAATAATAATTGAATTTTGTTGAGGAAAACTTTTTCAGCTCAGTTAAGTCATTAGGTACAGGCTTATTGTTTAATGGAGGGGTGACTTCCTTTATTACATTGCTAGCATTAATTGAAGTGTTATTTAATTCAGGAAGACTTGGCTCAACCTCATCTTGCTTGACCTCAATTGCATCTGCATTGTATGTGTCAGATTCCTCTTCCTCTTCGGTTGCATCTGCATTGAATGTGTACGATTCTTCTTCTTCGTCCTCTTCAGTTGCATCCGCATTGAATGTGTCAGGTTCCTCTTCCTCTTCGGATGCATCTGCATTGTATGTGTCTGATTCTTCTTCCTCTTCCTCTTCGGTTGCATCTGCATTGTATGTGTCAGGTTCCTCTTCTTCGTCCTCTTCAGTTGCATCCGCATTGAATGTGTCAGGTTCCTCTTCCTCTTCGGATGCATCTGCATTGTATGTGTCCGATTCTTCTTCCTCTTCCTCTTCGGTTGCATCTGCATTGTATGTGTCAGGTTCCTCTTCTGTTGCTTCTATATTGACCCCTTCTATAGAAACCAATAGCCCATCAGGGATATTTTTTTCAACGATTCGAGTATCCTTTTCTTTGGATTCTTGGATGGGAGTAATATCAGGTTCAAAAATTGGTGTTTCTTCAATTGCTATGGCGGGAGTTTGTTGTGTTAGTTCGACATCAGTTTCGTTTAAAGCAGAAATGGTGCTTTCATATTCCAGAACGGTAAACTCAGTTCTTCTGTTTTTAGCCCTCCCTTCATCCGTTTCATTATTGTCGATCGGTTTTGAAAAACCATAACCCTTGCTTGTCATTCTTGCTTTTTCAATATTATGTTCCATGAGCCAATTAACCACGGCCCTTGCTCTTTCTTCAGACAAGCGGATATTATATTCTATAGTTCCTTTATCGTCAGTATGTCCAGCTATTTCAATATTAAGTTTGGGATTTGAATTCATTAAATTTAAAACACGCTCAAGTTCAATTATGGATTCATCCTTTAAAACAGCTTTATCATAATCAAAATAAATAAAGTTTAGGACAATGGATTTGCCAACACCGATTTTACTTAATGAAATATCGTTTGAAAGTTCAAAATAAGGGGTGGCCTCAGGGATATTAATGTTTTCCGAATGGAAAAAATACCCATCTGCTGTAACCGTTATCCCATAATCTCTTCCCGAGGGGAGGGAAACAAGGTACTCTCCAGTCAGCTTGTTTGATTTAGCATTTGCAACGATTTCATTTAGTGCATTATCTACTACTTCAATTTTTGCTTCAACGGGCTGACCTGTTTTCTTGTCTACTATCTTCCCTTTAAGGAGCGTGAGCTCGGGCTTATCATTTTCCGATGGGAAAGTAATCATATAAATGTCTTTTTCTCCTTGTCCTTCAGGCTTAATTGATGAATAATAGCCTCTTTCACCACTTGCTGCTAGTACGAAAAACACATCATCATCAGGACTGTTAATTGGATAGCCTAAGTTTTTTGGAGTTGACCAGCTGTCAGACAATTTGTTATAGATAGACTTTTGTATATCATATCCTCCCATCGTATTATGGCCTTCAGAGCTGAAATACAATGTTTTTCCATCAGGATGCATAAATACAGCATCTTCATTGTAAATAGTATTAATTGAGGCTCCCAGGTTTTTAGCAACACCCCACTCTCCATTTTCATCTTTTTTAGAGACATAAATGTCGTTTTGACCAAAACCACCAATCCTGTTACTAACGAAATAAATCGTCATTCCATCATAAGAAAAACAAGCAGTTGACTCATTGAATTCAGAATTAATGTTCTTATTCAGTTTCGCTGGTCTTGACCAAGTGTCTCCATCAAGCTCACAGAAATAGATATTGCCATTTCCGCCATCATCTTTGTAAATGAATAGCTGTTGACCATCTGGAGAAAGTCCTACTGTCGCATCATGTTCTATTGTGTTTACATTAGATCCGATACTTGACGGTTCTGACCATTTCCCAGATTTGTTAGTGGTAGTATAGATGTCTTCATAATAAACATCAAAATTCGGATCCCGTTTACCACCAGTTGTGTTTTCGCGCCTTGAAGTAAAGTATAATACAGATTCATCAGCCGAGATTAATGGATGATATTCTGCCCATTTGGTGTTTACGGGTGTAGGCAGTGCATCTATTTTTACATTAATGGGGGACTGAATAAGGAAAATTCCCAGATTGCATTCTTCTATCCTTTTTCGAGCAAGGTTAATTCTCTCCTGATCATCGAGAGTTGCCAGTGTAATGAACTTTTCGTATTGTTCAAGGGCTTTTGTCCAGTTCATTTCCAAATGATAAGACCGGCCAAGGAATAAATGGATACTTGGGTTTATGTTTGGGTTTAATTGAAGAACTTTTTCAAAATAGGATTTTGATTTTAACTTATCTGAAGACACTAAATAGCATTGTCCAATTTTTAAGTTCAGTTCAGCATTATCTGGATTAAACTCGTTGGCAATTAATAAATGGTTAAGCGCCTTTGAGTATACGCCAAGCTTAAATTGGGATTCGCCTTTTTGTAATTCCCTGTAGGCTTCTTTAAATGCCTCTTCGTCATTTCCAAACAAAGATCTTTCAAAAGGAATATCAGGCTGTGCATTTACAATCCCAAGAAACCCAAAGGATAATAATAGCACAATTGCTAGAGTATATTGGATAAGGGAAGATACCATAACGGATTATTTATTTGTAATATCGCAAGCCTACCCAAATCAAATTACAAAACTTTAAATGGATAGTTAAACTGAAACAAATTCAAATGGAATCCCTGTCATTTCTGCGAATTCTTCTCCGGATTCCTTCATGTCTATATCAGGCTCATCATATTGCCAAATAACTTTGATAATGACATTGTCCTTTTGAAAGGATTCAAGTTTGAGTAAAATGTCGAGGATAAACTTTGCTGAAGTCGAGTTAAAGTACTCCAGTTTAAATTCGAATTTAACTGTGGGGCTATCACTGAATTTATTGTCTTTCCAGTATCTTAAGTTATAATATTGGTCAAGCCAATCTAGAATTTTTGAGTAAAATTTTCCGGCATTTTCTGGTCTTGATTCGCCGGAAATCTCAAACTGATTTGTTTCTGGGTCAAGAATGATGGTTGGGGTAAATTCGGTCGCTTCTATTCTAAGAGGTTTCATTTATAATGTATATTTAATTAAACTTTAATTTCAAGCACAAAAAAGGAAATATCGTCTTTAATATTGTTGAACGCATACTCCAATGGGTTTTCTGATTTTAGGGCGATGTCAATAATGCCCAATCCTGCACCGCTATTCCCTGCAATTACAGAATTCATAATAACATCTCGATACTTTTCTTTCAATTCCTTTCGAGACAGATTGTTTACGTCATCAAGGCGTCCTTTTAAGTCCTCTTTATCTTCTTCTTTTATTAGGTTTCCAACAGTTATATAGTATCCAGTCTTGCTTTGCCCTAGTAAGAAAAGAGGAAATTGAGGGGTAAACTCGCCAACATCAAAAAATCCTTCACTAGCATACCTGTTGATGTTTTCCAGGCATTCTACCATAATGTTATAAAGCTTTTTTCTCTTTGCAACTTCCATATTAAGGCCTTGCATTTGCAATTTAGCATTTGATAAAAGAGCATTGACAATGTTTTGGTTAAATTCTCCTTTGTAGGCCAAAAGAATCTTTTTGTTAAGCATCGTATTATGAATCCCATAGATATTACCAACATTTACAGCCATAATTGTGAAATCAAATGTGTTTTAAGACAGCAAATCCAATAGCTATTATCAGATGTAATGATAACAAAGATAAAAATTCCGACTTATTAAAAAACAAATTTGGCACATATTCCTGTGATATTGATGCTCAAGAGAAAAAAACAAAGTTAATATAATCACAATCTCTGATGATCCGTAGAAAAAAACGCTAAACCCATAAGATAATTCTAAAGTGGGTTTTTACCTCTAGGCAAGAATTTAACCGCAAATCAATTTAATCCTTGGAGAGCATAATTTGAATAAAATTACATAAAACCTGCGGTGGAATAATGACGCATTTCTATAATAATTTACAGGACAAAATTTGTACCTTTGGGTTTTCCAACATTCTATCTTTTTTTCGGGCGTGGGGAGTTATCCAGATGAATTAAATTCTGTTCAACAGCAGGCTGTCATGTGTAAAGATGGCCCAATCATGGTTATTGCTGGTGCAGGATCAGGTAAAACACGAGTGTTGACTTACAGAATTGCCCAATTAATAAAAACGCAAGTCAATCCCTTTAGCATTCTGGCACTAACCTTTACAAATAAGGCCGCACGTGAGATGAAAGAGAGGGTGGTTCAAATTGTTGGTGGTACTGATGCTCAAAATGTTTGGATAGGAACATTCCATTCAATATTTGCAAGGATTCTTAGAATAGAAGCTGACAAAATAGGATATCCTTCTAATTTTACCATTTATGATACAATAGATTCAAAGAATCAGATTAAAGCCATTATTAAGGAATATGGGCTAGATGACAAGGTATACAAACCGGGCCTTGTGTTAAATAGAATTTCTTTATCAAAAAACAATTTAATAACACCTCTTCTGTACTCCGAAGATATCATGATTCAAAAGGAAGACCAACAAAGTAATAAACCGAGACTCGGAGAAATATATCAGACCTATGTAAATAGGTGCTTCAATGCAGGGGTTATGGATTTTGATGATTTACTTTACAATATGAATTATTTACTAACAGAAATCCCTGAAGTTTTACATAAATTCCAACATAAATTCCAATATATCTTAATTGATGAGTTTCAGGACACTAACCTGCTTCAATACTCGATAGTTAAAAAACTAGCCGCGCTCAATGAAAATATTTGTGTAGTGGGGGACGATGCACAAAGTATTTATGCCTTTAGGGGTGCAAATATTCAAAACATATTAAATTTCCAGAAGGATTACCAAGATTTACAGGTTTATAAGCTCGAGCAAAATTACAGATCTACTAAAAATATTATTAATGCCGCAAACTGTGTGATAAAGAAAAATAATCAACAGCTCCATAAGGAAGTTTGGACCCATAATGAAGAAGGGGAGCTTTTAACAGTATTAAAAGCTCTTACTGACAATGAAGAAGGTCGTCAAGTTGCTCACTCAATTTTTGATTCCAAGGTAAACTATCAGCTCTTTAATAAGGATTTTGCAATTTTATACAGAACAAATGCCCAGTCACGGGCAATGGAAGAGGCGTTACGTAAAATAAATATTCCTTATCGAATTTATGGAGGACTATCCTTCTATCAAAGAAAAGAGGTAAAGGATTTACTAGCCTATTTTAGATTAACGATTAACAATAAAGACGAAGAGTCACTTAAAAGAGTGATAAATTATCCTGCTAGGGGGATTGGCAATAGGACTGTTGAAAAAATTATGGTAGCTGCAGAGGAGACAAATAGGTCAATGTGGGAAATCATGGCAAACCTAAAGAAACATCCAATCCCTATAAGTTCTGCTGCAGAAAGCAAGGTCCTAGATTTTGTTTCAAAAATAAAAAGCTATTCCTTTCAGGCTGGAACAGAAAATGCCTATAAATTAGCAGAGCTTATTGCAAGTTCCTCGGGAATTTTAAAAGATCTTTATGACAATCAATCTCCTGAAGCTCTAAGTAAGTATGAAAATCTTCAAGAGCTGTTAAATGGCATAAAAGAGTTTGCTGAAAATTGGCATAAAAATAATTTGGACGGAGAATCTGATGATTTCAAAGGACCATATTTATCAGATTTTTTGCAAGACATTGAATTGCTGACAGATTCTGACGTGGGTGATCCAAATGATAATGATAAAGTGTCATTGATGACGATACATGCCGCTAAAGGATTGGAATTTCCCTTTGTTTATATTGTTGGTCTAGAAGAGAACCTGTTCCCTTCTCAGCTTGCAGTTAATTCTAGATCAGAAATTGAAGAAGAAAGAAGGCTTTTTTATGTTGCACTAACCAGAGCAAGGAAAAAGGTTTTTTTAAGCTATGCAACATCCAGATATCGGTGGGGGAATTTAATTTATTGTGAGCCTAGTAGGTTCATGGAAGAAATTGACAGCAAATACTTGTCTTTTCCTGATTCTTTAGATGGCCCACCCATGAATAGAGGACCACAAAGAAGCATTAATTGGTTTAGAAAAAAGCCAAAAAGCACAAAAACAACACATGGACACATACCAAGCCCTTTAAAAAAGAGCTTGGTTCAGCTCCATAAAGTGGCGAAAAAAGACAATCAGGATTTTGAATATGATGACACAAAAGGCTTGCAAGTAGGAATGGAAGTAGAGCATCAGCGATTCGGATTTGGTAAAGTGCTGCACCTTGAAGGAGTTTTGCCAAATCAAAAAGCCACAGTCTTTTTTTCTTCTGCGGGCCAAAAACAATTACTGTTGAAATATGCTAAATTGAAGATCATTGAGAATTGACCAGATTAATTTGACTTTTTTAACAAAAAGAATAACTTTGTCGTAGAATTAATACCAAAATCAAGGGAGCGTAAAATGTATCTCTCGTCATTCTCCGAACAAATTACATAGGTATTAAGCCGAAACTATTATTACTCTGTTTATTAGAAACGATTACTTACTCCTCAAAAGGAAACAAATAAAATATTTATATGGAATACAATACACAACGGAATAAGTTGCACATGCCCGAATATGGTCGCCACATTCAGAAAATGGTAAACCATGCAATAACCATAAAGGATAATGAAGAACGCAATAAATGTGCAATGAGCATTATTAATGTTATGGGGCAGTTAAACCCCCATCTAAGGGATGTTTCAGACTTTAAGCACAAATTATGGGATCATTTGTATATTATCTCAGAGTTTAATCTTGAAGTGGAAAGCCCATTTGAAACTCCTACTCCGGAAAGTGTAAATTCAACGCCAATTAAAATTGCATATCCGAAAAAGGATTATAAGCATAGGCACTATGGTAAAACCATTCAAAGGATAATTGATGAAGCGATAAAATATAAAGAAGGAGAGGAAAAAGACGCTTTGATTAGAGTAATTGCCAACCAGTTGAAGAAACTGTATTTGATGTGGAACAAAGATTCTGTTACTGATGAGCAGATAGATGGTGACTTAGGAAGGTTGTCAAAGGGCAAGTTGAAGATACCTGAAGGGATGAAACTTGTTGAGGTTACTAATCTGATGAATACCGTTAAAAGGAAAAAACGACCATCTAAACCTGGGGGCAGCTGGCACAAACAGAATAATAGGAGGAAACACCACAATTAAATTATTGCAAAAGACATGATTTAAAGGGCGGGAAACTGCCCTTTTTTTATGCCATAATTATAAATGGTATTTTTGCTATAAATTAAACGGCATGGGATATAGTTCATTAGAACAATGCATACAATATCTCGAGAATCATGGTCATTTGATCAGGGTACATGAGGAGGTTGACCCAACATTGGAAATGGCTGCAATACACCTTAGGGTTCATGAGGCTGCAGGCCCGGCCATCCTTTTTGAAAATGTAAAGGGAAGCAAGTTTAGGGCTGTTTCAAACTTATTTGGCACACTTGAACGTTCCAAAGTTATATTTAGGGATACGCTCTCTAAGGTAACATCTTTGATAGCTCTAAAAAATGATCCGCTGAAAGCGCTTCGCTCTCCCATTAAAAATGTCTTAGCCCTTAAAGCTTTTCCTAAGAAAATTAGGCATCCCTTAGCTAAGCTTACATCTCAATGTCTTCTGAGGGATCTTCCTCAAATTAAATCGTGGCCTGGAGATGGAGGAGCCTATATCCTTTTACCACAGGTTTATACAGAAGATACTGATAAGCCTGGAGTATTGAGTTCTAATTTAGGATGTTATAGGATCCAAATAAGTGGCAATGATTTTGCGAAAGACAAAGAAGCAGGCCTTCATTATCAAATTCATAGAGGGATTGGAGTGCATCATTCAAAGACAAACAAAAAAGGAGAACCGCTAAAGGTGAGTGTTTTTGTAGGTGGCCCCCCCGCTCACACATTAGCTTCTGTAATGCCTTTGCCAGAAGGATTGTCTGAACTTACTTTTGCAGGAATTATGAATAATAGAAGATTTAGGTACGGTTATGAGAATGGGAGCTGTATTTCGGCGGACGCCGATTTTGTAATTACTGGGGAAATTGCTCATAATGAAACTAAACTAGAAGGCCCTTTTGGGGATCATTTGGGGTATTATAGCCTTAAGCATGAATTCCCATTAATGAAAGTTGACAAAGTTTACCATAAAACGAATGCAATCTGGCCATTTACAGTTGTGGGTAGGCCCCCACAAGAAGACACCCAATTTGGAGCACTTATACATGACATTACAGGCCCCATTATTCCTGCCGAAATACCAGGACTTCAAGAAATAAATGCGGTAGATGCAGCTGGAGTACACCCACTTCTTTTAGCTATCGGAAGTGAGCGTTATACTCCTTACCTTAAGGAAAGAAGACCTCAAGAGATTCTGACTATTTCAAATCATATCCTGGGATTTGGTCAAATGTCACTTGCCAAGTATTTGATTATTGCCTCAAAAGAAGACAACCCAAAACTTTCTGTCAATAATGTTGCGGAATTTTTTAAACATTGTTTAGAACGCGTAGACTGGACCCGTGATCTTCATTTCCAAACGAAAACTACCATAGACACTCTTGATTATAGTGGCTCTGGATTAAATTCAGGCTCTAAGTTGGTTATTGCTGTTGCTGGGAAGGAAATACGAGAACTTAAAACAGAACTTGATTCAGCATTTTCCCTGCCAGATGGTTTTAGTAATCCTAAATTTGTTCTTCCTGGAGTAATTGCTATTTCCAGTAATGCTGATTGTCCTATTGAAAATTTGACAAACCATTTAGAAAATGTTGCAATGGATGGTTTTCCATTGATCTTGGTTGTAGACGATAGTGATTTTGTTTCTCGGTCTTTAAATAATTTCTTGTGGGTGACATTTACCAAAAGCAATCCTTCTCATGACGTATATGGTATAGATAGTTTTATTGAAAACAAACATTGGGGTTGTAATGGGTCCCTTGTAATTGATGCAAGAAGCAAGTCTCACCATGCGCCTCCATTGGTTAAGGATCCTGAAATTGAGAAAAAAGTGGATAATTTGGGTTCTAAAGGAGCTTCACTCCACGGTATTATCTAGCTAATTTGCAAGTATGATTTTATCAGAATAGATAAGCCTGTTTTGGTGACAAATTGTTATAATATAGATGCCGCTTTTCCATTTTTGAGACTCAATAATTACTTTATTGGCGAAGTTTTGCAACTGTTTCTCATAGATTATTTGGCCTTGTATATCAGAAACTTTTATGCTGCAATGCTTCTTTAATTTTATCCTTGAAAGATCAATAAAAAACTGCCCAGTAGCAGGATTGGGTTGAACCTTAATGCCCATTACATCCCCTCTTCTCTTTTTATTCAAGTTGACCATTAAGTTGGTTTCGTTAAAACTGCATGAATTTGCATCAGTTAAGATAACGGAATAGCCATTGTTTCCCGTCAGTCCAGTTGCTGTGAAATTAGTTTGAGCTCCGGAATCATCCCACAAATATGTATAGGGAGTAGCCCCCCCTATAGCACTTAGGGTCAATGATCCATCAGAACAGCCATTGCACGACTCATTTACAACCGAAATAATACCATATAAAGAATCTGGTTCTACTATACTAACAGTTAATGAAACAGAGTCGTCTGCTGCATCTATGGCTATAACGGTATAAGTTCCAGCACACAAACCTGTAGCAGTACTATTTGTTTGGTTAGCCCCATCATTCCAAAAATAGGAGTATGGCCCTGTTCCACCACTTGCACTGACCTTAGCTGACCCATCGCATTGTCCAAAACAAGAGATATGAGTAATTGAGGAAAAACCAGTACTATTGATAAATGGGTCTCCCTTTAGAGCAAATGCGAACTCTCCTAAAATAAATGAATCCAAAACAATCTGTCCCCATTTATCATTAGGGGCAATTATGGTTTTTGTGTAGAAGGGGTATTCTGTCCAGTCAGATCCTGCATCCCTGCGATATAAAACGACTAAACTGTCTTCATGGGCATTAATGTCATCAAATAACTCAGTGTCATAATAGCTTGAGCCCGATTTTCTGCCATCATAGAACATTTTTGCCGTTATGGAATAGTTGGGGGGTAAAATCCCATCAATTTTCCAATATCGATTCGGGCATAACTTATATACCGTTGCTATTTTAATTGGATCAGGTGACGCCCAATTATGCTCAATTCTTACAAGGGCAGAATCTGTTATGCTATTAACAGTTAATGTTATGTGTCCTGATTGAGAATTAACGTAGTCGTAGTTGCCTGGAGCACTTAAGGTCTTAACATCACTTGATATGGCATCACTGATTTTATTGTAATAATTGATAGCGGTGTAAACTGGGTTAAAAGGCAGAATAAATGTCGCAACTGCAATTACTCCACTATGAACAATTTTTTCTGTTTGTGAATTCCAGCTGTTATCAAAAAAAGTAATCTCTAGAGGTACTTGGTCAAAATAGGAGGTCGCTGCTTTCAGTTTTTGTTTAGTGAAAACGCTTGCTTCATAATTTGGGCCGTTACTTGCTACTTTAACCGAATCTATTGAAAAATGTGGGAACCCCGGCTTCAAAACCCATTTATCAAAGAAGTCAGACAAGTCCATTCCAGAATATTGGGTTAAGTGGTCCCTTAGCAGATAGCTGTTCATGCTTGAGAATTTATGGGCATCAAGGAATGAGGTTAGGCCACCAAAGAATAATGAATCCTTCATATAGCCACGCAGGGTATGTGCCACATCTGCTCCTTTTAAATACACATGATCACTATAAGTATATGCGTGAGGGATTCCATAGAGCGCCCTATAACCACTATCATTAATGTGGGTCATATGCATAACTTCCTCATGATTAGATTTAACAAGAGCCCTATATGCCTCTGCGTTATAAATGGTTTCATTAAAAAGGAATTCCGAGTAAGTAGCCAACCCTTCATTTAACCACATATCTCCCTCATTATCGCAAGTTGCAAGATTACCCCACCAATGGTGAGCTAACTCATGTGCCATTAAATCCTGATAGGAAAGTGATCCGTTTGCGGCCAGGCGAGGGAAGGCAATATTGGTAGCATGCTCCATTGCACCTGATGAGAATGGGACCAAGGAGTAACCTACTTTATTCCACCGGTATTCCCCATAGCTGTTTTCGAAGGTAGAAATAGCAGCTCCTAAATTTGAAAAGGACGATATAAGATTGCTGGTATCTTGCGATCTTGCATAAAGCTCTATAGGGATTATTCCATTAATACCATTATGGGTTTGGTTTATAGTTTCATAGTCGTTAATAGCTACGCATGCTAGGTAAGTAGGTATTTCCCTATCAAGAATCCAGGTGCTTATAATGGTATCCCCATTCAGGGGCGTCTCGGAGATTAATGTTCCATTGCATTTTGCTTTTTTCCCATTGGCTGTAGTGATATTGAATTTGTAAGTGGATCTTTCAATAAAGTTGTCAAAACAAGGAAACCAAATGCGACCATAATTATGAGGGTTAGCCTCAAAGCCAACACCTAGATTAAAAGCATATCCTGACTGAAAATAAAAACCACCCCAGCCAGATAGATCTTTTTCTGGATTTCCGTTATAATATATTGTCACTTCTGAAGTGTCTTCATCATTTAAATTTGTTGGTAAGGAAATAGAAATAAGAGTATCGTTATAAGTAAAGAAACAGCTGATACCATCAGAAGTTATTGAATCTATGGTTAAGGAGAGCAAGTCTAATGAAATAGAGCTAATACCACTTATCTTAGGAGTAAAATCTACGCGGCAATTTCCGTAGATTCGCTGATTAGACAGGTCTGTTATATTCAAGGATATTTCATAATTCAGAATATCAATTGTGTCACTTCTAAAACCAGAGGAATAACTATTGTTGTATTTCTTTTTTGTCAAGTTATATGTTGCTGCAGCTTTCATAAGCTGACAGGAACTGTTTATTAATGGTTTTTGGATCGTTTGTGCAGAGCTCACAAGACCACAGAAGACAAAAGATACAATAATAAGACCAGCTGTAAAGACGTTTGCATTCATTTGAAACCCTAAAATAGTATCTTCGGTAATAACAAAGATAATAAGCATCTTCTCATATTCAAATGGTTGCAAATTATATAAAAGTGATTTCCTTGATTGTTCTGATATGTACAGCACCACCGATTTTTGCTCAAAATGGCAAGATGAAGAAATTCATGCACTTATCATCTCCTGAGAAATGTTGGGTTATTACACATCCCTTTATTGCATCAAAGGCATTGCTGATTTCTGAAAGTGTGAAAAAGGCCACTCAGGAGGAAGGTGTCCGTGAAGAGCTTGACAATTATGTGAATGGAGGAAAGCTGGATGCGTTCAGGCATGTTTTCTGGATGGCCTCATTAGGCCTTGCATTTAATCCAAAGAAAGCGCTAAAATTGGGAGTAGCACATGAAAAGGGCAATAAAAAAGATTTTTCAAAACGCCGAAAAGAAGAGGGAGTAATTCCTGATCAAATATCAGGAGAGATGGACCTTTGGAACAATCAAATAGGAGCTGGCATTGCGATTTTACACAAAGATGTATCAAAAGAGGAGTCTAGGAAACTAGCTATTGAAAGTATCATAAAAGGTAAATGTAAAATTATTAAAAGGGGAAGTAATGGAGCCTTCCTTAGCAAGGATAACAAAGTCATCAAAGATGAAGAATGGATTGGAGAGTGGATTAATGAAAGATGTCTTGTAATGTCAAATTACAACAATTGAAAGCAATCGTAGGGATATTATTGGTTTGTATTCTAACCTTTGCTTTGGAGGTCTGTGGCCAGGGCTTATATAATCTGAGTATTATAGAATCTAATGGGCAGCCATTCAAAAACATTGTGGAATATCAGAAATCATTTAAGGATAGTCTGTTGAGACACAAACAATTGCAATGGGTATTGTCTGAAATGTATGATAAGGGCTATCTGGCGGCTTCATTTGATAGTGTGCATTATTTGGAGCATAATCTAAATGCAGTAATTACAAAAGGAGGGGTTTATAAATGGGCTACGATTAATGCAGGCCATATTGACGAAGGCATTTTAAGCAGTATTGGTTTTAGAGATAAGCTCTTTTATAAAAAACCGTTTAATCATGATGGCGTAAGGGGCTTACAAGAAGCACTATTAATTTATTGTGAAAATCATGGTTATCCATTTGCGGTTGTTAAATTGGATAGTGTTGAAATTGAAAGTGATGAAATCAGTGCAGTGCTAACCCTTGAAAAAAACAAAGAGATTAAGATTGATAGTATTGAGATTAAGGGTGATGCAAATATCAGCATGGTATACTTGTCCAATTTTATTGGGATAGCTCCTGGAGATCTTTATAACGAACGTTTGGTTCGTGATATACACCTTAGAATTAAAGAATTGCGATTCTTAAAAGAAAAAAGCCCCTTACAAGTGGAGTTCAGTGAAAAGTCCACAAAATTAGTATTAGATCTACAAGGAAAACAAGCCAGCCAATTTAATGGAATTGTTGGATTCATGCCGAACAATAAGGATGATGGAAAGCTGCTTGTTACAGGAGAAGCCAGGCTTAAACTGTTAAATTCCTTGGGTAATGGTGAGCTTATGGACATTAACTGGAGGAGCCTGAAACCAAGAACCCAAGACCTGAAAAGCCGTTTGGTTTATCCCTTTCTCTTTTCATCGCCATTTGGTGCGGATGTTCAATTTACACTCTATAAAAAAGACACGCTTTATATTGACCTTATTTCCAGTATTGGGGTTCAATATTTGCTCAGAGGTGGAAATTTCTTAAAGGCCTTTGCAAATAACAAAGAAACCCGCTTGCTGGGAGAGTATGTGTCCAGTCTCCCTTATGGCAATGTCCGAAGCACAATCTATGGGCTTGGTTATAAATCCCAAAAACTAGATTATTTGTATAATCCTAAAAAGGGATATGCCCTTTTGTTAGAATTAGGGGCCGGAAATAAAAGGATTAAATCTGATCCTGATTTAGATCCAGACTCAGTAGAACATAATTCCACTGAATTGGAAGGGAAATTTGCCTTGGACCTGTTTATTCCATTAACCAATAGAAATGTGTTGAATTTAGGGCTATCTGGTGGGTATCGATCTAGTAAAT
>JYMV01038339.1_pt1 | contig 17209 bp, 14 predicted proteins | sample 338911 | NCBI WGS metagenome assembly JYMV01 (sample SAMN03354496, study PRJNA234377) | hydrothermal vent metagenome | biome: Deep sea; feature: Hydrothermal plumes at the Eastern Lau Spreading Center, Western Pacific Ocean; material: Seawater | place: Tonga | collected 2009 | depth 2000 m m
TAAACGGTCCGTTACACCCCATTCAAGTTCATGTCGAAACCGCCACTCGTTGTAATCACTATCATTTTTTTTGTCTGTTTTAAATGTCACCCATTGTTCATATTCAATTTCGCCTTCCATCATCGTGCGAGAGTCGTAAACCCAGGGAGATGTTCGCGAAGTCGCTATACAAGGCGATTGAACTATGAAAAGAGCACTTATTACCGATAAAAATACTTTGAAAGACATTGAAATTCCTTATTGCGATTGATTCTCACTCGCTTTTGTCGGAATCTTACACGAAACTCGCAAAGCCAACAACCAACACTTTTTGGGCGATTGCAATCAAAACTGCTTCTAAGGTAATACGACACCTCAGGGCATTCTCTTTGCTACGATGCCTTCAAGGAGTTCGCGCAAATGGCAATCACACTTACCTTCTATGGACAGTCATGCTTCCAAATAGACGATGGAACCAACTGTTTACTTATTGACCCCTTCTTTACGGATAATCCCGTCGCTATCTGCGCTGCCAGCGATATTACTTGCACGCACATCGCGATTACGCATGGTCACTTTGATCACTTTGCTGATTGCGAGCAAATTGCCAAAAAAAATGATGCAACTGTCTTTGCGGCGTTCGAAATTTGCAATTACCTCCAAGAGCAAGGCCACGAAAATAATGAACCGGGTAATCCTGGCGGAAGAATAGAAGCCCCCTTCGGTGCCATTTCGTTTACGCCTGCAATTCACTCCTCAAGTTACAAAGGCATATATATGGGAATGCCGTGTGGGTTAATTGTTGAATTTGGGGGTGCCGTGATTTACCACGCGGGAGATACAGCCATGTTCTCTGATATGGAAATGTTAGGCCAAATCTATCAGCCAGATATCGCCCTGCTGCCAATTGGCGACCGATTCACCATGTCACCAGAAATGGCTGGCGTTGCAGCCGAGATGATTGGCGCACCAACTGCTGTGCCAATGCACTACAACACTTGGCCTCCTATCGAAGTCGATGTTGCACGGTTTGCTCCAAAAGATATCGATGTGCTCGTGATGCTGCCCGGCGATTCAGTTGAACTTTCTGAAGAATGAAAAGAGTCGACACACTCCTTCGTGGCGGTCAAGTCATCAATGTTCAAAACCGTTCAATAGAACACATTGACATTGGAATTTTAGATGGAAAAATAGTACTTGGCGCAACTGAAGCTGAAACAGTCATCGATGTAAACGGGTCGTATATTGCTCCTGGTTTTATTGATGCACACATGCATGTTGAATCAACTATGTTGCCTCCAACTTCTTTTGCAAAACTTACACTTCCTCATGGAACAACTTCGGCTGTGTTTGACCCGCATGAAATTGCGAATGTTCTTGGCATTGCAGGTATTACATTAATTATGGATGATGCGAAAAACATCCCTTTTGATGCATTTTTTGCAGCAAGTTCCTGCGTTCCAGCGTCGCCACTTGAAACAAGCGGAGCAACACTCACCGCAGATGATTTAGAACCATTGTTTTCTGATAAACGTGTAATTGCACTTGCGGAAATGATGAACTATCCTGGCGTTATTTTCGATGACCCAGAAGTACACAAGAAAATTAAAATGGGATTGCGGTATGGAAAAGTCGACGGACATTGTCCTGGACTTATTGGCGAACAATTATTGAAATATATTTCCGCTGGAATTTCAAGCGACCACGAAAGTACGACTGCAAAAGAAGCAAATGAAAAGCTACTTGCAGGGATGCAAATTTATATACGAGAGGGAAGTGCAGCAAAAAACCTCGAAGCATTATTACCAATTGTTACTTCAGAAAATGCTCATAAAATTTGCTTCTGTACCGATGACAGACACCCTGCCGACCTTAGAGATGAGGGACATATTGACCACATTATTCGTAAAGCAATTACGCTTGGGCTCGACCCAATCCTTGCCATCTGCATTGCCACAAAGCACACTGCCGACCACTACGAACTAAACCAAATTGGTTCAATCGATACTGGAAAATTTGCAAACCTTGTACTCTTTGACGATTTGCAATCACCTTACCCAAGGCAAACGTGGCATCATGGAAATCTCGTTGCTGAGAATAGTAAAACAATTGTTGAGATTAAACATGAAACCGATTGGTCAATAGCAAAAGAGAGCGTTCATCTTCCCGACTCTATAACTACCGATTCATTTCGCATTAATGGTTCTGGAAAGTCCATCCGAGTTATTGGATTAATTCCAAATCAGTTGTTTACAGATGAATTGCTCATTGAACCAATCATTGAAAATGATTTGATCGTTGCAGATTCAAACAACGATGTTTTAAAAATGGCTGTCATCGAACGTCATCACAATACAGGCAACATTGGATTAGGGTTCATCAAGGGATTTGGTTTTACTAACGGCGCAATTGCATCGACTGTTGGGCACGATGCTCATAACATCGCTGTAGTTGGAGATAACGATTCAGACATGTTCATCGCTGCAAAAACATTAAGCGATTCTGGCGGTGGACAGTGTGTTGTTTCAAATGGGAAACTGCTTGCATTACTCCCTCTTCCGATTGCAGGATTGATGTCTGATGCTGAACCAGCAAAAGTAATCGAACAACAAATCGCTTTGCTTCGCGCAAGTGCCTCTCTCGGTTGTCCTCTCGACGACCCGTTTATGCCACTCAGTTTCGTTCCACTTTCGGTTATTCCAAAACTAAAACTCAGTGACCTTGGGCTAGTTGATGTTGATCAATTTGCTATTGTTCCCATCGAAAAATGACATTGCTCAAACAAACATTTCATAAAGACATAGCCGTTGTTAAGCAAATTTCACGCGAGTCTCGCGCTGGCTTTAAGCCATGGTTTTTCTGGGGAATCGCAGGAAATTACAGAACCGCACTAGTACTATTACCACTCTCACTTGGAATAGGAACCATTCTTTGCAGATGGTTAAGAGATAAAGAGAACACATGAAAATAGCCCTCGTTAGTTGTGACAATTTGCCAGGGTGGGAAGTCGATGACAATCCACTGATTGAAGCATTAGAATCAAAAGGCGCAACCGTAGAAAGACCTTCCTGGACGGGATCTATAGATTGGAACCAATTTTCAATTTCTGTAATAAGAACTACTTGGGATTACCATCCTAGAAAAGTAGAATTTGTAAATTGGTGCAAAACTGTTCCTCGACTTTTCAATAATGCGAACATCATCGAGTGGAATACACATAAATCTTATCTTCTTGAACTTGAAAAAAGCGGCACAATAATTGCTCCGACAACTTGGATATCAAAGAACGAATCTATCGACATCCGAACCGTAATGTCCAGTTTGAATGTGACACGCGGTTTCATAAAACCACAAGTCGGAGCATGCGCTTCAGACACTTTACGTTTTTCCACTGATGAGCTTGATAAAGCACAAAAGTTCTTAGTCGATAATGTACACCAAGACATGATGATTCAACCCTACTTAAATAGTGTTGAAACTGAAGGCGAGTTATCAGCAGTATTCATTGACGGTGAATTCACCCACGGTGTGCAGAAAATTCCTGTAGAAGGGGATTACAGAGTTCAAGACGACTTTGGTGCAATTGACATGCCGTTCACGTTTTCTAATACTGAAATTGAAACAATGCACAGTACATTAAAAGCGGTTCCCCAACAGAACGACTTGTTGTACGCTCGGTTTGATTATCTTCGGTCTGAAGAAGGCGAATTGCTATTAAACGAACTTGAATTAGTTGAACCATCCCTATTTTTCAGACACAATTTGAATTCTGCAACTAAATTTGCTAACGCTATTTTAAATAGAGCTATGATGCTTTAAATGTGGCTTAATAAAAGCATAGTACTACTGACACTGTTCTTGATTAATTGTTCCGGACAGAGCGAAAAAGAAACAGCAAGACTCACACAATACGTCTCCGGCACTGATTTCTCATTTGAGATGGTACACGTCACATCTAAAGAAGGAAATTTCTGGATTTCACGAACCGAAATACCTTGGGACCTGTATGACATCTTCTTGCAATTCATAAACAGTCCAGACAATTTATATGCCGGTGTAGACGCAGTAACAGGCCCTACCCCCGCTTACGCTTCCGTAGACCGTGGATTCGGAAGATCAAATTACCCAGCAATTTCGATGTCAGCACAAGCAGCTGAATCTTTTTGCCGCTGGTTGTCTACAAGAACAAATCAAACCATTTCAATTCCGACTATCGAACAATGGAATTCTGCGAACACGATGGGCGGCGGCGCATGGCATAAATGGAATGCAGATAAAACAACACACCCAATCGCAACTACAAAACCAAACACGCTTGGAATATACGACATGCGCGGCAACGTTGGCGAATGGGTTACAACGAAAGATGGACATCGTGTTATTGGGGGAAGTTTTAGAACACCAGCAGAAGAAATTGGATCGAGTTCTTTGTTGACTCCAATTAAAGATTGGAATATAACTGACCCTCAGTTACCAAGAAGCCCATGGTGGTTTGCTGATGCTGATTTTGTAGGATTACGTATCGTAATAAATAAAGAAAACTATAATGAATAATGTTTCAAGAAGAGAATTTGTAAAAGCAGCTAGCGCAGTAACTGCTGTCACCGCCACTACTCTACCTGCATGGGCAGTACAAGAGAAACGCGAACCAATTAAAATCGGTTTTATCGGTTGCGGTGGACGCGGAACTGGTGCAGCAAACCAAGCACTCTCTGCCAATGACACCGCTGTCATTTGGGCGATGGGCGATGCTTTTGAAGACAGACTTAATAGCAGTTTAACTTCTCTCGTTGGTGAAAAAGGGACAAGAGCAGAAGTTCCAAAGGAACGACAATTCGTTGGGTTCGATGCATTTCAAAAAGTTATAGACTCTGGCGTTGACTTGGTTATTTTGACAACACCTCCACACTTTAGACCTCAACACATTGCCGCTGCAGTCAAAGCAAAGAAACATGTATTCTGCGAAAAGCCGATGGCAGTTGATGGAACTGGTGTTCGAAGCGTGATGGAATCTACCAAACTCGCAAAAGAAAATAATACGAATCTCATGTCTGGCTTCTGTTGGCGTTACAGCTACCCTTTACGAGCAATGTTTGAACAACTTCACAACGGTGCAATCGGCGACATCGAATCGTATTTCGCAACCTATTACGCTGCCCCACTATGGACAAAACCACGCAAAGAATCTTGGAGTGATATGGAATGGCAAATGCGGAACTGGGTGCATTTCGATTGGCTATCTGGCGACCATATTGTTGAACAAGCGTGTCACTCCATTGACAAAATCAACTGGGCGATGAAAAATGTTACTCCTGTAAGTGCAACAGCAGTTGGCGGAAGACTAATGCACGAAGGCAATGATCGAGGAAATGTCTACGATCATTTTGGTGTTGTTTTTGAATATGCTGACGGCAGAAGAACGCACTTGCATTGTCGACAAATGCCCTTTTGCTATAACGACAACAACGATTTCATCACAGGGGCAACTGGAACTTGCGTTGTCAACGGTTGGACAGGCGCACCTGTCTTTACTGGATCATCTGATTGGACATACCAGGGTGAAAATCCAAACATGTACCAAGTAGAACATAATGAACTTCAAGCAGCAATTCGAGGAGACACGCCGACAATTAACGATGGAGATTTCATGGCTCAATCTACAATGATGGCAATACTAGGTAGAGAAGCAGCGTACACCGGACAGAAAATTTCTTATTCCGACATGCTTGCAAGTACAACTCGGCTTGGTCCAAAAGAATATGCATTTAGCGAACTCGCAATGCCAACTGTTGCAAAGCCAGGAGTGACTAAGTTAAATCGTTGATTAACTCCAGTTTGCAATCATTACAAGAACGTCATGAGAGCCAACATTACCATCGCCATTTAAATCAGCTGATGAATGTGTTGAATCCCAATCTGCAATTAAGTCCATCAAATCTTGTAAATTAACAACACCGTCTGCATTTAAATCGCCCAGCACTGGAGCAATAGGTCCTAGTGAAACTGAACCCTGCGCGTCAATTCGACCTGCTCCAAGGTAACCAGCAAGTCCGCCATTGAGGTAATCGATAGGAACAGAACCCTCTACAATTAGGGTAACCACTTCGTCGATTGTCGAAGAATCACAATCCCATTCAGGATGTTGTGAACGAATGAGAGCGGCAACACCAGACACTAATGGCGTAGCCATGCTTGTACCTTCCCACGCGGCGTAGCCTCCGCCAGGTGTTGAACTAAACACCGACAGTTCTTCGATTGGAAAACCCTTCCCATTCAATGTGGTTGTTGCTGGAGCAGAAATTGTTAAGTTGTCGTTGAAGTTTGTAAACGGTGCTGCTATATCTAATTCATCGACTGCTGCGACACCAATCACCCAATCAACTTTCATTGCTGGGAATATTTTTGGATGGGACTGACTGCAATTTCCTGCAGCAGCAACCACTGCTATTCCATATTCGCGCGCTTCATCGAGCGCCTCCTCAATAACATCAGAATCTTCAGTAGAACCCAAACTTAAGTTGATTACTTCAACACCTTGGTCAATTGCGTAATATATTCCCTTAGAAAGCGTCCAAATATCGCCTCGCCCCTCGCTGTCAAGTACACGAACAGGGAGGATTTTTGCGCCGGGAGCAACTAAGGCTACTAATCCAGCAACATATGTGCCGTGACCTGCCATTTCATCAATTTGTCCATCGTTGTCATCATCAATTCCATTACCAACGTCCAATGGGAATCCATCGTTATCAACAAAATCTATTCCATTCAATAAGACATTGCTTAAAACTGGGTGAGAAGGATCTGCGCCAGTATCTAAAACCGCAACAACAGTTCCTTGTCCTTGGGAAAAAGTGTGTGCGAGCGTTAACCCAAGTTTTGTTACAAGGTATTGAGTTTTAAACAGCACATTTGTAAAAGATGGCGAGTCAACAAACGTACTCCCAGTACCACCTTCAGGAGCTTCATTCATTGCAGCGAATTCAATCCAATCAACAATTCCATCTGGACCATCCCAATGTTTAAACTCCTCTTCAAAATCATGCCAAATACCAGGTGTCCACGATCCTGGCGGAGTATATTCCACAAGGTAAATATCACGATTTTGAATTTGGTCAATCAGTTCATATGCAACCTGTGGATTCACTTCAATCATCGCAGAGATGACATCCATAGGATTAGAACCAGGTTGTAATTTAAAAACAACAGTTCCGTCTAATTGCTCAGACAATTCTGAACATGGTTGGGCAGTTGCATTTGCTGAGACAATTCCCATCGTCACAAATACGTGTATTAAAATTCTCTTCATTATTGGTCCGCTCCTGTAAACATGAACGCTGCCCAGTGCGCGGGGTGAGGCATTTCCTTCATTACCTCAAGTTGCGCTTGCTGCAGTGCTTTTCCAAATGGCAGAGTACAGTCTTTACTATACGCCTTGCTATAAAAATATGCAAATGTATTTTTTGATGATTCATCAGATACACGCCATAAACTAGCTAAAACACCCTTTGCACCACCCGCAATAAAGCCTTGAAATAAACCAGTAGCATCGTCACCGTCAATTGCACGCGCTGGCCCCGATTCACATGAACTCAAAACGACTAATTCCGCGCTGAGATTCAACGAGTTTATTTCATTGAGTGTCAACCATCGGTCATACATACGAATGCCTGTCGCTCCAGTGTTTGAAGTTGAAAAACAACCATGACCCGCTAAATGCAAAATGCTCGCTTTCGTTGCATATTTTCGAAAATTGGAAACTGTAGATTCTTTATCTCGAAGTATTGTTGTACTTGTACCCAAAAATGCAGCTACCTGATCAACTTCTTCTTCAATAGCAGGAAGTTCTGTTGCGACACATCCAATTACCAATGGTGAATCAATAGTATTTCGTGACTGCCGTTCAACTACATGTTTGTACAGTGAGGCACTAGGCACGTATTGAATAACACACTTCTCAATGAGATACTGTTCGCCATCATGCAATGCATGGAATGGAACCAAATTTAATAACCCCTGAGGAATAATGACTAGTCGATTTGATTCGGAAATATTTTTCGGTAATCTAGAAAATAAAACGTCGTATAACTCTGCAAGGACATTTTTTGTGTCTTCTATCATGCGTGGGAATCGGCGACGCGAAACCACAGACGAACCAACTGCCCGGTCTACTTGAAATCTAAATGTTTCTAGTAAATCTTCAATTTCATGAACATTGCCAAGATGTCTGACCATTTCAACTGAATCAGAAGTTACAACAAATGCAATAATTTTTTCATCCACAATTGCGTATTGCAATAGGGTCGTATCAGAAGTTAAACGAAGTTGTAATTCAGCAATATCTAAACGAGAAGATTCATAACTTGCGTTTCCGCAAGCTGCAAGTCGTAACTCAAGTGTTTCAAGTTGAACTTCAGTTGCACGAAGTTTTTTTCTCCAACGATCTACGTTAAAAGTAGTTTCATCTATGCCGTCAGCCAGTTGGCTATACATCACGCTTAATTTTTCTTTTAGTAACGTATATTCTCGTTGGTCGGGATGTGTTGCATTTGTTTCTTCATTCGTAACTTCAGCGTCTTGTAACGTTGCTGCCCTTCGGGCTTGATCAAGCAAAACCCGACGACCCATTTTGTCCGCAACTACAAATGCTTGAGCTGTCCTATTTTCATCTCCCATTTCTATGAGAGTTGCAAGTTGATCTTCAAAAACTTGACGATGTTGTTGGCCAATTGCAGCGCGACACCTATCCGCTTGAACTGTTCCGCGAATTCGGTCGGCATGGTCAATGGCTTCACTAAATGCTGCCACTGCAAGACTTAATCTTCCTTGAGACCTGCGAAGTTGACCACGTAGATGCAACACGCTGACCAATACTGGTGGAATATCTAAACGCCTCGCTAAAACTTCGACTGCATCTATTTCGCTTTCAGCACGAAGCGGATCGTGATGTAACAGTGCATGCGCTAAAACAAGACGCGCTTCGGCTTCATGTACTGGTTTATTTTGAAATCGTGCTAACGCTTGATAGGCTAAACGCTGGGCTTCATCCATATTACCAAAAGAAATTGCAAGTCTTGCTCTATCTAAATCGACTGATGCCCGTTCCGTAAATAAAGATAATTCTTCACATGCAATTGCCGCAGAAGCAAGCATCGTTGATGCAGAAGACAAATCGCCAATCTTTAAGAGTGTTCTTCCGAATCCACGGCGAGCTCTAGCAGCTTCGACTGGCAGACATGCTTCGTCAAGCCGAGGAATTGCTTCTTCATACGCACGTTTTGATGTTTCATACATCCCAACAGTAGAAAGAGTTTCCGCACGCTCTGCCAAAAGTCGGGCAAGATGTCCCCCAGCATCGATTGGCGCTAAACGCTGTCTTGCATGTTCAAACCAAGAAAGAGATTCAGACAGTCGACCTCTTCTTGCTGCTAAGTCTGCAAGGTTTCCTTCAGCAATTGCTGCGGTCAATGATGCCTTCGCATCTAGAAATGCTTCACGTGCATTTTGAAATGCACATTCTGCATTTTCAATATCATCTACTGCGAGCAATGCTTCGCCTAAATTATTTTCTAAATGACCTAGAATATTTGGTTCGTCTGCGACGCCATCTTTCGCTCGTTGTAAACATATGATGGATTTTTCTGGTTGACCCATGTGTTGATACACAACGCCTAAATTAATGTCAGCTCGGGCAGACATCGCTGGAAGATCTAACTCATTAAAAATAACGCGAGCTTCTTTACCGACTTGTGCTGCTTCATCAAAACGGCCCATCTCTGTCAAAGCGTGCATTGAAGCGAGTTGGCCTCGAGCTGCCTCTTCTTGCAACCCACCTTGTAATGCAATTTGCGAACCTTCATTTGCAGTTTCAATTGCACAATCATATTCTGATGCATAGGCAAGAACTCTACTAAGCGTACGACGCGCTTTCGCCATACAAAGTGAATCATTCGTAACATCTGCCAGTCCGACAACAACTTTCCCAGAGTTTTTCGCCGACTTCAAGTCAACCATCGTTCGATTTGAAACTTCAAGCATCATCGCATGCAGTTCTTCCAACGGCTTCCCTGAGTCGCGCAATACAGGCCACCGCTGTTCAACGGGCGTTGAGATCAGAAGGTCTAAAAGATCAGATGTCATCTCTTGTTGTGTCATTACAGTGCAATTGGTTCCAATGTTACTGATTGCATTTCAGTTCCAATTCGCAATCCCCAAGTCCCAGCATTTACATCAAAAGTAAAAATGCCAGACTCATCAAGTTTGCATTCCGAATGTACGTTTGTTGTTCCTGCCATTACGATTGCTACTGGAAGTCCGTCCAAATTATCGTCAGACATAATTTGACCTCGCAGTTTCCATTGTCCGCTTTTGTCATTTTTATCAACGATGATATCAATATCAAATTCACCTGCTTCCCAAACCTGATGCAAATTTCCTTCTGACCCAGACCGAATTGCAACTGGCTGAAGTTGGCTGTCGTGAATTAGTCGAGCGACAAAACCATCAATTTTATTGAGGATAGACGCAAGCGCACCTTGTTCGACTACGGGTGGTGTAACCTTTGGCATTTCCAAACGCTTCGCACGTTCAATAACGGCATCTGGCGGGCTAACTGAATCATCGGATTGAATAAGAGTCGAAATCATCTTCCATGATTCAAATAATTCAGCCATTTCTGGATTACGGTACATAGATTGACGAATAGAACTTGCTTCTTGCTCATTCAAATCGCCAGCTTGCATAGCTAATATTTGTTCGATTAAATTCTTGTTTAGTGACATAAGTAACGTGTTCCTTTGGATAGGTAACTAAATTTGTTGGAGACCCATTCTCCCAAGTATGCGTCGTAATTTTGTAAAGCATCGGCCACGAGTTGGCCCGATACTGCCAATTGATATTTCATGCCGCCTTGCAATATTTTCATATCCCTCACCTTTTTCTCGATTAAATAAATCAATTAGAAGTGAATTGCAAGGGTCGCCCAGTTCAGCTAGAGCTCGTCGAAGTATATCTTGACGCTCCCATGTTTCAATTAACTCGCTGTCAGCAACGACTCGATCGCCAGGCAACAACTCGACACCATCGTGTTTTGAAGTTGTGCGTTGAACGCGCCAACATTCACGAAGTGCTGTTGTTACAAGCCAAGAACGTAATCCAGCAATCTCTTTTAACTGCGAAAGATGTTGCCATGCAAGCGTAAGAGTTTGTTGAAAAACTTCCTCAGCGTCAGCGTTTTTGCATCCCCTTCGTACTGCAACAGAGTAAATTAATCGTCCAAATCGAGAGATGAATTCTTCCCAAGCAACAGCATTGCCGGTTGTGCATTCGGCTACAAGTCGTTCATCGGAACTATCTTTGATTTGTTGTTGTGTTAAGTTCATGGTTAATAGAAGGTTATAGTACAAAATGGTGTTTTATTAGTAAAAAACAACACCTATTGTAAAAGAGGCGATAAATAATAGTCTGATACCTAAAAGCACGGTTTTTTTCGTCAATTAACAAACAAATATGGTTTTCTTGGTCCTATAACTCAAAGACCAAAAGTGATCAAACTACACCAATTTATTTATAACTTTGTGTATCAATATGAAATAAATGCACTCTTGTACGTAGAGCACGAACGTTCTACCGCCGGCGATGCGGGCCTTCTTCCCTCTAAAGATGGTTAACATCTCTTTTATGCTCTTTTTCACCTGTGTCATGTGCGTTTCTCTCTCTAACACACATACACAAAGAACACCCCGCTGTTATCAGCGGGTTGTTTTATTATGTGTTTCTTTAGTTACTTAGATTGCAGTTCTTTAAGATTTGGATAGAACACTAAAAGCATCAAGAAACAAGCCAGTGACAGCCACATCGGTACTAAAAATAAAGCTGAGTAATCCATTTCGCCATCAACCATTGCCCACTCGCCGACTAGAGCAGTTGCAAACAAACTCCCCACAATAATCCCAACGCCAACAATGACGAGGTTGAAAAAGTTTTGTGCAGTAGCGCGAACATCCGTCGAGCAAAATTCATCAACAACCATAAACGCGACGAAAATGAAACAGCCGAAACAAATTCCGTGCAGTGCAACACCGATGACGACCGGAACTAACGTTGGGAAATAGGCGAAGATTGCCATTCGAAGCCCGTATGCCACTAGACCTGTACAGAGAAGTGTTTTCTTGCTAAATTTAACTGCTAAGAACGGCATACACGCCAAGACAAGAATTTCGCTCATTTGCCCGATTGTCATCAGTCCCCCGCCACCAACTCCAAGGACAGTGTTAATTCCATTTGCAAAAAGATTTGCTGCATCGCTTCCTGCAGTATTTTGAATTCCCGTCACAAAATCGCTTGTGTAGACAAAATAGAATTGGTGAATAATACTAACTGGAACCGCAATGATAAATAGCGTTACAAGTGGTTGCATTCGTATTTCTCGAAGTGTTTCCAACCAAGCAAAACGGCTTTTCTGATTCGTAGATGGGGGCGTATGCGGCAAAGTCAAACAATAGAATCCCATGACGATCCCAAGCACAGCACTAATTGTAAATGCAATCGACCGCCCAGCATTTTGTACAGCTGTAATTTCTTCGATTGAAACGCCAACTGGAGTTGACCAAATCCGAAGGTACTGACCTACAGCGATTCCTGCAACAATCCAACCCACTGTTCCCCACAATCGAACCTTGCCAAAATCGCGATCACGATTTGGTAAATGATGGAATGCCAACGAGTTCGTTAAGGCAATCGTTGGCGCATACACAAACCCATAGACTCCAGAAAGAATCGCAAAATTCATAAACGTATCTGAAGTACCTAGCATGTACACAAGTACTGCACCGATGAGGTGGCTAATGGCAAGTAACTTTTCAGTTGAAATGACACGGTCAGCGAGTTGTCCTGCAATAAATGGTCCAAAGATCGCACCAACTGCTCCCGCTGATAGACACAAACCGGTCTCCGTTAAGGTAAATTCTCTGTACCCTAAAAGGAACGGGTACAAAATAGGCAGCCAAGCACCCCAGATGGCAAACTGCAAAAACATCATTATTGAAAGTCGTGGAAGAAGTAATTTGGAGGGATGATTGGCTTGCTGATTCATCCTTCTATTGTATAACTATCTCGTGAAACGGACGTGTTCTATGATTTTCACTTTTTCTTACCGCCCTTGCCTTTTTGCTTCTTTTTTGAGGATTTTGGTTTAGAAGAGCTGTCTTTCACTATTGAAATTGCCAATTTTTCGCCAGCAACTTTTGTGTGCTTGAGATCGTTAAATACCTCTTTTGGCATACCAAATGGAAGTTCGACGAAACTGAACCGATCGTGTAACTCTATACGACCAATCTCTTTATCAGACAATCCTGCCACGCTAGAGATTGCTCCAACAATAGATGCTGGCTTCACACCGTGCGCCTTACCAACTGAAATGTGAAATCGCTCCATACCCTGTGTCACTGGATCGCTTTTCTTCGTTCTATCTTTCCTATCACGTCGTTCTCTGCGGTCACCTCTATCACCTCGGTCGCTTCTGTCTCCGCGATCTCGGCGTTCCCTACGATTTGAATGATCCCCTCTGTCTTCCCGGTCAAATCTTGGTGTAGCCTCTTTGTCCAAAAGTAATGGTGAATCACCCTGCGCCATACTTGCCAATGCCACTGCAATCTCAACAGGTGGAACATCGTGTTCAATAGAGTACGACTCTACAATTTGAGCAAAAAATGATTTCTCATTCCCGACGGCAAGCGTATCCGTAATGCGTTGTTTAAATCTTTCAACTCGAACCTCATTCACCATAGAGTGACTTGGCAAATCCATGCGTTCAATTTTTTGGCGAGTTGCTTTTTCAATTGAATGGAGCATTCGTTTTTCGCGTGGCGAGATAAACAAAATTGCGTCGCCCTCTCGACCAGCTCGCGCGGTACGGCCAATACGATGTACATATGTTTCTGTGTCGTGTGGAACATCATAATTAATAACATGGCTAATCCGCGGAACATCAAGCCCACGAGCAGCAACATCCGTCGCAATCAAAATGTCGAGTTTACCTGACTTTAACTTGTTAACTGTTAACTCTCTTTGGTTTTGTGGCATATCGCCGTTGAGTGCCTTGGCAGCAAAACCCCGTGCTTCAAGTTTGTCAGAAAGTTGCGTAGTCATTATTTTTGTGCGAGCAAAAACAAGAATGCCATCGGTGTCTTCAACTTCAAGAATTCGAGTTAGCGCATCGAGTTTATGCATTCCACTCACCATCCAATATCTTTGACGAACGGTATCTACTGTTGCACTTTTATCTTTAATTTGAATAAGAGCAGGATCGTTTAAATATTTCTTTGCAATTTTTGCGATTTGCTTGGGCATTGTTGCTGAGAACAAGGCAGTTTGATGTTCTGTTGGAATTTGTTCTAGCACCCATTCAACATCATCTATGAATCCCATTCGCAACATTTCATCTGCTTCATCAAGGACTAAGCATTGTAAATTATCGAGATTCATGCTTCCCTTGCGCATGTGGTCCATGACTCTTCCTGGAGTGCCCACAACGACATGAACGCCACGATCAAGTGCCCTGAATTGAACTCGGTAATCTTGCCCACCGTAAATAGGAACAACGTGAAACCCCTTCAGTTTTCCGGCATATTTTTGGAATGCTTCAGAAACCTGAATAGCAAGTTCACGAGTCGGTGTCAAAACTAATATCTGTGGGCTTCGTTTTTTTAAATTTAAATTTGACAATAACGGCAAAGCAAAAGCAGCCGTTTTACCTGAGCCAGTCTGCGCTTGTCCGAGAATGTCCCGTCCCTCTAAAAGAGGTGGGATAGATTCGGCCTGAATTGGCGTAGGAGATTCATAGCCAAGTTTGTTAACAGCATCCAAAATAGCGCTGTCTAAGCCAAATGAGTCAAATGTAAGTAGTTGTGGTATGTCAGTAGTCATAGTATGCCTTTATTAAAGCGGAACACGACATTCTACCATAGGTTTGACTATTTATTGGTTAACCACGAAAGTGCACCCCGTAAATGCTCCCTAAACAAGGTTTCTTTATAACTTTCTTTTGTATGACCTCTTCCTGTGTAAAAAGTTCGACCATTTTCAATTTCTGAACACCAGGCGATGGGATGGTCGTTTACTTGCAAGAGCAGAGTGGCCTGCTTTGGGACGCGATCGTAGACATACCACTCGTCAGTGCATTTCCACTTCGTTGGTAAACATTTCGTGGCTGGATGTGCATCATTAACAACGTAAATGATTTCCTCTGAAATTGGTGGGTGCCGAACGAACCAAGCTCCTAGGAGCGTTTCGCCAAACCATGGCCATTCGTACTCTGTGTCAGCAGCCGAGTGAATTCCTAAAAACCCCCCACCTTCTTCAACAAAATTTCTGATTAATTCTCGTTCTTCGTTGTTGAGAATATTTCCTGTTGTATTCAAAAAAACGAGCACATCGTAATTAGTATTGTTCAGTATTAACGTGTCTTCTGTCGCCATCACTTTGCAACCTAACTCTGTTGCAATTTCAGTAAGAGCAATGACTCCAGTTTCAATTGAAGCGTGACGATATCCATTTGTTTTTGAAATTATTAAAACAGTTTTCGGTCCCGAACAACCGGCTAGAAAAATTAGAATAATTAGACATCTGACCATGCTTGCGTTTCCTTGCTTAGCAATGCAGCATTGACAAATTTCATACTCGCTAAACCGTCTTTCTCATTTATAACTTCAACATTTTCACCTTGTATTTTGCTTGCGCAGTCTCGGTAAATATTGGCGAACGCTTCGATAAACCCCGCTGGGTGACCAGAAGGTGCGCGATTTTCTTCGCAAAAAGAAATTGTTTCAGTACCGTTTGAAGCAGTAAATTTCAATTCGTCACACTGACCGTGTGACCACAAAAATGAACCTTTACTCCCCCAAACTCTAATGGAGACATGATTTCGCTCCCCAGTGCAAACTTGCGAACAAACTAAATCTCCCGTGACACCATTTTCTAATTTCAATTGAACACTTGCATGATCATCGACTCGACGTCCATCCACTAACGAGTGAATGTCTCCGCGAACTTGTTTAATAGTTAAACCCGTTGTGTAACGAACAAGTTGTTCAGCGTGGCTTCCGATGTCGCCAAGTGCACCAGCGCCACTCAGCTTTGGATCTGTACGCCAACTTGCTTGTTTTTGACCGTCTTTTTCTATTGGTTCTGCGAGCCAACCCTGCCGATAGTCAACACTTACCGTGCGCAATGTTCCCAACTCTCCTGCCAAAATGCGCGCGCGCATTTGGCGAATCATTGGGTAGCCTGTATAGGTGTACGTCATTGCAAAAACTTTATTCGAATTACTTGCAATCTCTGCCAACGCAACCGCTTCGTCGAGCGTTCGCGTCATTGGTTTATCAAGAACTACGTGATACCCCAATTCAAGTGCGGATGTTGCGATTTCGGCGTGTGAATTATTTGGCGTAACGATGACTACGCAATCGACTGTATCTTTTTCATTTTCCAAAAGTTCTTGCCATGATTCATATCCACGGATTCCTAACTGCGTAGCGCTTTCCAATGCTCTTGCGCTTTCTGAGGAAAGAGCGCCCGCGACAAGGTCGAAGCGGTCATCAAGCCGCATTGCCATCCTATGAATTTCTCCTATGAAACCGCCAATCCCACCGCCAATCATCGCTGTGCGGATTCTATTCATGCTTGCTCCGAAAATGCTGCATCAAATGCTTTGCCAGACGGTGGAACAACATCCATCGACTGCAAATAGTCCAATGATTCCATTGCACCTTGACGTCTATCCATTCCTTCATCTTCCCATTCCACTGAAAGTGGACCGTCGTAGCCAATGCGATTGAGCGCACGGATGATGTCGTCAAAATCAACATCGCCTCTGCCGACACTGCGGAATTCCCAACCGCGTCCTGCATCTCCAAACGGCAAATGCGAACCAAGAATACCTCGCTCACCATTTGTTCTCACTGCAACATCTTTTGCGTGAACGTGAAATATATGATCAGGAAATGTATCAATAAAGATAGCTGGGTCGATGCCTTGCCAAAGTAAGTGACTTGGGTCAAAATTAAAGCCAAAAGCAGGATGGTAATCAACTGCTTCAAGCGCACGTTTAGCGGTAACTATGTCGTACGCGATTTCTGCTGGGTGAACTTCAAGCGCAAACTTCACCTCATTTTTTTCAAACTCATCCAGAATTGGTAACCAGCGAGTTTGAAAATCTTTATAACCATCCTCGATT
>JYMV01036966.1_pt1 | contig 17202 bp, 17 predicted proteins | sample 338911 | NCBI WGS metagenome assembly JYMV01 (sample SAMN03354496, study PRJNA234377) | hydrothermal vent metagenome | biome: Deep sea; feature: Hydrothermal plumes at the Eastern Lau Spreading Center, Western Pacific Ocean; material: Seawater | place: Tonga | collected 2009 | depth 2000 m m
GTGTCTAGATTAAGAAGAGACTTAGATGGGATATTAAAGAAAAAAAATAAAGAATCTTTAGCTAAAGATTTTATTTAATTTTTCCCCACAGAGAACTTTTGAAAATCCATCCTTTGAAGCTACCAGTAGTAATTTTGCACCATTTTTCTTTACATTTTTTTATCAAGACTAATCTTCCAGATTCAAGCTTTGCAATCGGTTTTGAATAAATGGTAGGTTTTTTAAAAAGTATAGAATTATTTTTTATATTTATCGCAGCTTTTTTTTTAGAAAGTAACACCACATGTACCCAGCCTGTATTATTCTCAAAATCTTTAATTTTTCTCCAAGGTCCTGATTTATCTAAAATTATTACGGGTAAATACTTCTTATTATAAATTAATTTAATCGGATATTCAAAAGATGGACCTTGTCGCAAATTAACTTCATTTTTTTTTAAAGATAAAAAATTTATACTTTCATTTGCAAAAGATTTTGGAAGAAAAAATAAAATAAAAAAAAGTAAAAATAAAAAAATTAAACAATTTTTATTATTTCTTTTCATTGCAATAACAATCAGAGCGCTTATTTAGTTTTACCTTTCTAAATGTGAGTTTTAAGCCATCTATAATTAATACATAACCACAAAGAGTATCTCCAATTCCAAGAATTTCCTTTATTACTTCATTTGCTTGAATAGTGCCTATAATACCTCCTAGCGTGCCTAAAACGCCTTCGTATTCACAATTATCAATATCAAGGTTAATTGGTGCACTAGGAATAAAGCATCTTAAACAAGGAGATTTTTTTTTTGAGAAATTGAATGTATAAACCTGGCCATCAAATTTACTTATCGCTCCAGAAACTAGAATTTTTTTACTTTGTAAACAGTAGTCATTAATTAAAAAGCGCGTTCGAAAGTTATCACTTCCATCCACTATTAAATCAAAATTTTTTGCAATTTGATTTATATTTTTTTTAGTTAATTTTTTGTTAAAAGATTTAAATTGTATATCTGGGTTAATTTTCCTTAGTTTATCAATTGCTGTAGAAGCTTTATTTTTTTTTATGTCATTCGTTGAAAAAATAATTTGACGACTAAGATTAGATATTTCAATATTATCTTTATCAATAATTCCAATTTTACCTATACCTAATGCAGCCAAATAGATTGCAATGGGTGAACCCAAGCCTCCTGCTCCAACGATTAAAACACTGGATTTTAAAAGCTTTTTTTGACCAATTACACCAATTTTTTTTAAAATTATTTGTCTTGAATATCTTTCTATTTGTTTTTTAGTAAATTTCATTAAATTCTTTTATTTCCCTGTCGAGCCAAAACCTTCTTTACCTCTTGCTGTCTTAGGGAGATTTTTAACCTCTTTAAGTTTGCCTTTTGCTATCGGGCATAAAATCATTTGAGCAATCCTGTCACCCGATTTTACTACAAATGATTTTTTACTCAAATTTATTAAGATAATTTTTATTTCACCTCTATAATCCGAATCAATAGTGCCTGGCGTATTTAAGACAGAAATACCTTTTTTTGCTGCGAGACCGGATCTTGGTCTTATTTGTATTTCATAATTTTTTGGAATTGCTACGGCAATACCAGTCGGAATTGTTGCTGTTTTACTTGGATTAATAGTTATTTTGTTTTTAATGTATGCCACAAGATCCATTCCGGATGATCCAGGAGTTTTATAGACAGGAAGTTTGATATTTTTATAAAACTTCTTAACTAATATTTTTACCATGTGTACTATTGGATAAAATTATTAATTATTTTTCTAGCTATTTTATTTGCTATATAAGATTTTAGATTTTTTGTTATCATCGATTATTGATACAGCGTTGTATTCAGAATTAAATCCAATTTCTGAGTTTGAAACATCGTTTGCTATAATCCAGTCGCAATATTTTTTATTTTTTTTCTCTTTAGCAAGCTTTAAGATATCGTTTGTTTCTGCTGCAAAACCAATTACTAATTTAGGTCTTTGCGAATTATTTTTTGATAAAAATTCCAAGATATCTATATTTCTTTTAAAATTTAAATTTAGCGTATTCTTTTTGATTTTTTTTGTTTCATACTTTGTTGGCTTAAAGTCAGTTACTGCAGCTGTACATACGGCTATATCTACAGGTAAAGCTTTTTTTGTTTCCATATACATTTGGTCGGCAGATTCCACTTTTATAATATTTACGTTTACAGGTTTTTTTAATGTAGATGGACCAGATATCAGTGTCGTTTCGATACCAAATTTTGCCAATGAATTAGCAATTTCATATCCTTGTTTACCACTTGAATTATTTGTAATAAATCTAACAGGATCTAGATATTCTTTTGTTGGTCCTGCAGTGACAAGTGCCTTTAAATTTTTATTTTTTACAATATTTCGATCAGAAAAATAATCTTTTATAAACTCATATATTTGTTCTGGTGTTGACATTTTTCCTTCACCATATTCTCCACACGCCATTTCACCAGTTGACGGTCCTACGGACAAATATCCAAAATCTAGTAACTTATTGATATTATTTTGAGTAGATTTGTGAAGCCACATTCTAACATTCATTGCTGGAGCCAATATTATTTGTTTGTTTGATGCCAATATTAGAGTTGATGCTAAGTCGTCCGCTCTTCCAGAAGCAAGTTTTGCAATGGAGTTTGCGGTGATTGGAGCAAATAAGATTATATCACACCACCTTGATAATAATATGTGATCCATTTCGGCTTCTTTTTCACTATCAAAAATATCTTGATAGACTTTATTTTGAGATAATGATGCAATTGATAAAGGAGTTACAAATTTTTTCCCAGATTCTGTAAGAACAACTTTGATTTCGCACTCTTGTTTTTTCAATAAACGAATTAAATCAAGAGATTTGTATGCAGCAATTCCACCGCCAATAATTAAAATAATTTTTTTGTTGTTAAACAACTTATCCATAACCTTGTTATTTGAATACTATGAGAACAAAAATTACAAGTACTAAAACTCCTCCTAATATCTTGTTACGCATTAATTCTAACTTTAATTCTTCTTCTCTTAAACTTTTATAAGCTAATGTGTTGGGGTTAAATTTACCTTCTGATATTAGAGTCATAACATCATTTGCTTTGTCCATAATAATAGGCAAATCTGGCAACCTACTAAGTACTTCAGAAGCCTTATTTACAACTTCACTTGCTTTATTAATTGGGTCTTTAACTTCTTTTAACCAGTTTTCTAATATTGGTTTTGATACGTCCCATATATTAGTATCAGGATCAAGCTTTCTAGCAACTCCTTCAACAACAACCATAGTTTTTTGTAAAAGTAATAACTGTATTTGGGTTTGCATGTTGAATTTTTCAGTAATTTCGAAAAGTTGACTTAATAATTTACCACCAGATATATTTTTAACAGATTGTCCAAAAATTGGCTCCCCTATTGAACGTAGCGCTTGTGCAAATTCATCTTTTGAAACTTCTTTTGGAACCAGTCCTGCTAAAAAATGTACTTCAGCTACTTTTTTGTAATCTCGTTTAATAAAACCATAAAGTATCTCAGCCAAATATTTTCTATTATTTTTATCTAATCTTCCCATTATTCCAAAATCAACTGCCGTAATACTGCCATCCTTATTAACAAATAAATTTCCTTGATGCATATCAGCATGAAAGAAACCATCTCTGACCGCATGTCTTAAAAAATGTTGAATGATATCTTTTGCTAGTTTTTTTGTATCAATATTTAATGATTTTAGATTTTCAATTTCTCTTATTGAAATTCCATTTATTTTGTCTAAACATAGAACTCTTTTACTTGTGTAATTCCAATAAATTTTAGGAACCTTAAATCCAACATCATTTGTTGTATTTTCATAAAGTTCATTGGCAGCGGCTGCCTCAAATCTAAGATCCATTTCCATATTTGTGATTTCACGCAGCAGCTGTATGACTTCAATTAACTTTAATCTCTTTGTTTTTCTTATGAGATTTTGAATAATATAAGCTAACAGCATTAAAGCATCCAATTCCTCGTTAAATGTTTTTTCTATATTTGGTCGTAAAATTTTAATTGCAACTTCTTTTTTTTCGGCAAAATCGCTAATTGTAGCAAAGTGCACTTGCGCAATAGAAGCAGCCGCTATTGAATCTGAAAAATTTATAATCTTATCGAAATTTTCTTTTCCAAGTTCTTTTCTTAATATATTTTTTGCCTCTTTTAATTGGAAAGGAGGCAATTTGTCTTGAAGTTTTTCTAATTCTTTTGCAATATCTTCACCAATTATATCTGGTCTGGTTGCTAAAAATTGTCCCAATTTTATAAAGGTAGTCCCCATACCTTGAAGTGCATTACATAATTTTACTCCTGGGGACAAATTGTTATTATTTTTTTTGCCATTAAAGCTAAAGCCGATTACGAAAAAAAGTATTTTGATTGTAATTGGAGGATCGTATATTTCATAAATAGATGAAATTGCGCCGGAAGTGGACAACTTCCTTCCAATTTTAAATAGCATAAACAATTTTTTAAACATTTTTATACTTTCCAAGCTGAATGAATAGCTACAATTCCACCGCTTAAATTTCTATAGGATACGCTTACAAAATTATGTTTTTTTATTTGTTTGAAAAATTCTTCCTGAGAATGAAATTTTTCAATACTGTTAATTAAGTACTCATATGGTTCTGATTTGCCTATTATGAATTTACCAATTTGAGGTATTGCTTTTGAATAAGTTTTATACAATTTATTTAAAATTTCGTTTTTTACTTTTGAAAATTCTAAGCATAAAAATCTACCACCAGGTTTAAGAACGCGATAAGCCTCTTTAAGTGCGTTATTTATATTACTGACATTTCTAATACCAAAACTAATTGTGTAATAGTCAAAATGATTATTTTTAAATGGCAGTTTTTCCGCACTATTGCAGAACCATTTGACCTTAGCATTTTTTTTAAATCTTTTTTTATTTAAATCAAGCATTCCCTTGTTTTCGTCTATACAACATACTGAACCTCTATAATTAATCTTATTTAAATATAATTTTGCTATATCTCCAGTACCAGAACCCACGTCAATTAATGTTGTATTTTTTTGTGGATTTAGCCAATGGATAAAGTTTTTTTTCCAAAGTCTATGAATACCTAAAGACATTAAATCATTCATCAGGTCATATTTGTCAAATACATCTTGAAAGATTTTTGTCACAATTCTTTCATTGTTTCTGTGGTAGGTTTTCATTTAATTTAATAGATCATATGTTAAGTTTTTTCACAATATATATAGTATATAAATGCCAGAACTCCCAGAAATAGAAATTGTAAAAAGATCTTTATTTAAAAAGATAAATGGAGCAAAAATTGTAAATGTGAAAATTAATAATAAAAATTTGCGATACAAAATAACAGATGAGTTACCAAAAAAATTAATCAATGAAAAGATATTAAAAATTTCAAGAAGATCTAAGTATTTAATTTTTCATTTTAAAAATAAATTACTTTTGGCTCATTTGGGTATGAGTGGAAAGTTTTTAATTATTAGAAGTAAAGATAAAAAAATGTTTAAAACAAGCTTTTATTATGATTTAGATATATTAGCAAAACACAATCATATTCACTTTATTTTAAACAATGGTTTAGAATTAATTTATAACGATGTAAGAAGATTTGGTTTTTTTAAGTTATTTGAAAATATCAAATTGAAAGAAATTACCTATTTAAAAAAACTTGGCCCTGAACCCTTTAGTGTTTTATTTTGTATAAAATATGTTCAAAAGTTTATTAAAAATAGGAAAAAAAATATTAAAAATTTATTAATGGACCAAACTTTTGTAAGTGGACTTGGTAATATTTATGTAAATGAGGCTTTATTTTTATCGAAGATTCATCCACTAAGACAATGTAGTAATTTAGAAAGAAAAAGTATTAAGAATTTAATTTATAATATTAGAAAAGTTTTGAAAATTGCAATCAATCAAGGAGGTTCTTCAATTAGAGATTTTAAAAATGTATACGGTAAAAGTGGCAATTTTCAGCAATTTTTTAATGTATATGGACAAGAAAATAAAAATTGTTCTCGTATTTCGTGCAAAGGAAAAATAAAAAAAATATCAATATCCAATAGATAACGTTTGTCAAAATTAATTGTTATTGACCCATATGAATGAAAAAGATATACATTCACCACTTTCATGCCAACTACTAAATCTGCGATAAGGCGCACAAAAAGGACTCAACTACAAGCTTCAGTAAATAGAATAAGAAAAGGTAAATATAAATCTGCTATTAAAGAAATGGCTGCCTATCTTGCCGCAGGGAATGCCAAAAAAGCTAAAAGTTTTCTTCCAAAATTCCACTCACAATTGATGAAAATAGCCAAAACCGGTGTAATTAATAAAAAAACTGCGTCAAGAAAAATCTCTAGAGTTACTAAAAGAATCAACAATTCAAAAAAAAAATAAAGCTTTTTTGTAAATAACTTACAAGAATTAGTCAATTAAGAGTTGATAAATTTGTAATGCAAGTTTCTGACGAAACTAAATAAAAAATAATTTTTTAAAAACAATCCAGATCTAGTTAAATCATATTCAAAGTTGTATACACCAAAAAACAATTTTAAAAATTTTTATATACAACCTAATAAAAAATAATTTTTGTAATACAACTTGTAAATATTGCAAAGTAATTAAAAAAAAATTAAAACTTCCTAATTCTAAAAAAAATTATTTATGACAGAAATATTATTAAATCAATCTTCAAACGATCTTTTGGTAAAAGAAGAGAATCAGCTTAATTGGAACAAGGTTCTTGAAAAATTAAAAAAAACTTTTGGAAATGATATTTATGAAAGTTGGATAAAAAATGTAAATCTTAAAAAGGAATTTAATCATTATATTATTTTATCTGCCCCCACTAGATTTGTTAGAGATTGGATAGTTTCTAGATACGCAGATAAAATATTGGATATAATAAAAACATTTAAAAAAAGTATTCAGAGAATTGAATTTTTGATTGATGAAACTCAAGAAAAATCTGATAAATCTCTTTTTTTAAAAAAAGGCCAAGTAACATCAATTGAAAATTCTTTTTTGAACTATTATCGATTTAATTTGAGTAATAGATTTGATAATTTTATGGTAGGTGAGAGCAATGAGCTAGCGTTTACCGCAGCTAGGAAAATATGTATTCAGTCTGCTCACTATAACCCGCTATTTATTTATAGCGCTGTAGGAATGGGAAAAACTCATCTATTGAATGCTGTTGGATTAGAAGTTGGAAATTCAAAAAAGGTGATGTTTGTTTCAGCAGAAAGATTTATGTACCATTTTATTAAGTCTATAAAAAATAATGAAATGGTTAAATTTAAAGATTTTTTTAGGAAGGCTGATATTTTTATTATTGATGATATTCAGTTTGCAAGTGGAAAAGAAGCCATGCAAGAAGAATTTTTTCACACTTTTGATGCTTTAATTGAAAAAGGTTCACAAATTGTTATATCGTCGGATAGGCCTCCTTCAGATCTTGATAGAATACAAGAAAGAATCAAATCTCGTATGTCGGGAGGTTTGGTAATTGATATTCAACCACCTGACTTAAATTTAAGAATAAAAATATTAAAAAGCAAGTTTGAGGAAATTAAAATAAATTTTAAAGAAAATTATAGTTTAAGCGATGAAATTTTTGAATTTTTAGCATCTGAAATTACATCCAACATCAGGGAAATGATTGGAGCTCTAAATAGAGTTTTGGCTTTTAGTAAAATTAACACAAAATCTCCAAATGTCTATGAATGTAAAAGAATTTTGAAGGACTTTGTAAATTCCAATATTAAAGTAGTAACCGTTGAGTTTATTCAAAATTTAGTTGCTTCACATTTTAATCTAAATATTCACGACTTGTTATCACCTAGGAGACCACGATCACTTGCTAGACCAAGACAGATAGCCATGTATCTAGCTAAACAATATACGACAAACTCTTTGCCAGATATTGGTAGAAAATTTTCTAATCGAGATCATACTACCGTAATTCATGCTGTCAAAAAGATTGATGAGCTAATTAAAAAAGATAATGAGATTAGGCAAAGCATAATCGAAATAAAAAAAAAATTGCTTTAACAGCTAAAAATGGAATTTACAATTGATAGAGATACCTTCCTAAAATCATTAGGTCATGCGCATGGGATTATTGAAAAAAAAACAACATTGCCAATCCTATCAAACATTTTGATAGAGGCAAAAGATTCAAAAATTAAAATTACTGCAACAGATCTAGACATAATTTATTTTGAAGAAATGTTACCGAAAGAAGTGAAAAAAGAAGGCTCAACCACAACTTCTGCTAGTGTGCTTTATGATATATTGCGAAAATTGCAACCCAGTGCTAATGTTGAACTGACTTTACTAAATAGTAATAGGTTGAAGTTGGTCTCTGGAAATTCTAAATTTAATTTATTGTGCTTGTCTTCGGATAATTTTCCATTATCAGAGGAAGATGTTGGTGAAAAAAAATTTGAAGTTTCTCCTCAAAAACTACTTAAACTTTTAAACAAGACAAAAATTTCAATTTCCAATGATGAAACTAGACATTACCTTAACGGAATTTATCTACATAAAACAAAATTAGAAAATAAATCATTTCTATGTGGCGTATCAACAGATAGTCACAGACTGTCCTCTAGTAGTTTGGAAATTGATTCAAATACTCATATTGAATCTATTATCTTACCAAAAAAAACTATCTTTCAATTAATTTCCTTATTAGAAAAAAGCAACAAACCTATAAAAATATCAAATAATAAATCAAAAATTAAATTTGAAATGGATACAGGTATATTAACTTCTAAAGTTATTGATGGTAGATTTCCTGATTATAATAAAGTTATACCTAAAGACAATGATAAGATTTTAAAAATAAAATTAAACGAGTTTAAGAATTCTATAGAGAGAGTTACTACTGTTTCTTCAGACCATAAAGAAGGTTTGAAAATGTCTATATCGAAAGATTCTGTACAATTGTCAGTTAACAACCCTAACAGTGGGGAGGGTGTTGAAAATATTAATGCAAAATTTAATTCTAGCGATTTAAGTATAAGTTTTAATAGCAGATATCTTATGGATATAATTTCTCACATTGAAAATGAATTGATAGTTATTAATTTAAAAGATCCAGGCTCTCCAGTACTTATTAGAGATTTTTCAGATAAAAATAGTTTTCATGTAGTTATGCCAATGAAAATTTGATTTATTTCGTTTAAAGACAATAATAGATTATTTTTATATTTTTCAATGAGTAATCATTCAATACCAACGATAATTTAAGCAATAGATTTGTTATAGATTTAATTAATTAAAAAAAAATGTTAATATAAGTAGAAAAAATTCACTATTATGATCAAGAAAAATCAACAAGATAACTCAAAATATAGCGCTGAATCCATAAAAGTGCTTAAAGGTTTAGAGGCAGTACGAAAGAGACCAGGAATGTATATTGGTGATACTGATGACGGAACAGGTCTTCATCAAATGGTTTATGAGGTGGTTGATAATTCTATTGATGAGGCTTTAGCTGGCTATTGTAAAAATATTAAAGTTATAATCAATCCAGACCAATCCGTTTCCGTTGAGGATGATGGAAGAGGAATTCCAATAGATTTACATAAAGGGGAAAAAAAATCAGCAGCAGAGGTGATCATGACACAACTTCATGCTGGAGGCAAATTTGATCACGACTCATACAAGGTTTCCGGTGGACTTCATGGTGTTGGTGTTTCAGTAGTTAATGCTCTATCTGAAAAATTAAGTTTAAAAATATTTAGAAACAAAAAAGAATATTTTGTTGAGTTTAAAGATGGAAAAGCTTTATCTCCTTTAAAAGCTAAAGGAAAAACAAATAAAACAGGAACTCTTATAAATTTCTTACCGTCAAGAAAAGTATTTTCTGATACTAAATTCAGTTCATCAATCTTACAAAAAAGAGTGAGAGAACTTGCTTTTTTAAATAAAGGTTTACGTATTATTTTAGTGGATAGGACTGGAAAAAAAGAAAAGGAATATAAAAACAAATACGATGGTGGTATTCAAGAATTTGTTGAGTTTTTAGATAAAACTAAAACAACTTTGGTTAATAAGAACGATCTTAGTTTATTCAAAAAACCGATTTATATTTCAGGTTCAAAAGATAATGTCGAAGTGGAATGTTCATTAAAGTGGAATGCTGGATATTCTGAAGACATGTTTGCGTACACAAATAATATCCATCAAGAAGACGGTGGAACACACTTGTTAGGTTTTAGAAGCGCACTTACAAGAGTAATTAACAAGTATGCTATAGACGGCAATTTTTTAAAAAAGAATAAAATTACACTTACGGGTGATGACACTAGAGAAGGTCTAACGGGGGTTTTGTCAATAAAAATACCTGATCCCAAATTTTCATCACAAACGAAGGATAAGCTTGTTTCATCAGAGGTAAGATTTATTGTTGAATCTATAATAAACGGTAAATTGTCAACTTGGTTTGATCAAAATCCTGGAATCAAAAAAGTAGTATTATTAAAAATAGTTCACGCTGCTATTGCAAGAGATGTTGCCAGAAAAGCTCGTGAAAGTGTTAGAAGAAAAGGATCTTTAGAATTATCAGGCTTACCTGGTAAACTTGCGGATTGTCAAATTGGTAAAGCCGAAGGGACTGAATTATTTATCGTTGAAGGAGATTCAGCAGGAGGATCAGCAAAACAAGGAAGAAATAGGGAGTTTCAGGCGGTTCTACCCTTAAGAGGTAAAATACTAAATACTTATATCGATACTAATGGTTCTAAAGCTAAAAACGGCAATGGCCAAGATTTGCAGACTAAAGCTTTTTCAAAAATGATGTCCTCTAATGAAATAGTTACTTTAATTAATGCTCTGGGCACAGGATCTAAGGATTTTGATATTGAAAACCTAAGATATGAAAAAGTTATTATTATGACAGATGCTGATGTTGATGGATCTCATATAAGAACGCTCTTGCTAACCTTGTTTAATAATTATCCTTTTAATGAACTTATAGAAAAAAATCATATCTATTTGGCTCAGCCTCCTCTTTATAAAATTACCAAAGGATCAAAGAACTATTATATAAAAGATGATAGGGAGTTAGAAAACTTTTTAATCAAATCTTCAGATAAAACAAAAGGTTCAATTAAAAAAAATAGTAAGGAATTTAGCAAATTTATTGAAAAAGAAAAAAGTAAAATTAGTATTCAAAGGTTTAAAGGTTTAGGGGAGATGAATCCAGAGGAATTATGGAAGACAACTTTGAATCCTGAACAACGTACATTATTACAAGTAAGATATTCAAATAATACAAAAGCTAAATCAAAAAGAGATCAAGATTTAATCCAGGTGCTTATGGGTGATGAAGTTGCCCCAAGAAAAGATTTTATAATTAATCGCGCTTTAGAAGTTTCAAATTTAGATATATAATTTCCGAATGAAGTTTTCGGAGTTTTTTACATCGAAGGATAATATCCAATTAGACAAAAAAACTTTAGTCATTTTAAGATGGATAGCTATAATTGGACAATACATAACAATAAGTATTGTTTATTTTGTTCTTAAATTTGAACTTCCTTTTTTTTATTGTTCCGTAATTATTTTTATTGGTGTTTTAACTAATTTTTATTTGCAATTTAAGTTTGGCAAAAACCAATTAAACAATTTTGCTTCAACATTTTTTTTATTTTACGATCTTCTCCAATTGTCTGTATTATTATATTTAACAGGAGGTGTAACAAATCCTTTTATAATTTTGTTAATTGTTCCAGCTATAGTATCATCAACTTTTTTAACTTTAAGAAGTACTATAAACTTATCTATTGCTACAATAATAGTTTTAATTGTATTAACAATTAATCATTTACCTTTACCTCATTATGGTGAATTGCATTTTCACGTACCAGATACGTATTTGTATGCTCTACCGATAGCTATAATAATAACGTTAATTTTTTTAACTTATTTTGGAGTTAGGTTTGGTATTGAATCTAGAAAACGAACTGAAGCTTTAAATAGGCTAGAGTTAATTTTAGCTAAGGAACATGAATTAGAATCTATCGGTTTACAGGCAGCCGCAGCCGCTCATTCCTTAGGAACGCCCTTATCAACTATTACCGTTATAGCCAGAGAATTAGAAAAAGAAATTGGTAGTAATCCAAAATATTCAAAAGATGTATATTTACTTTTATCACAATCTAAAAGATGTTCGGATATTTTAAAAGATCTTTCCAAAGATCAACTTAAAGAGGATAATTTTTTATCAAATATAAAAATCGAAGAATTGTTAGATGAAATTATAAGATCGTTTACTGAAATTTCTGAGAAAAAATTATTTTTACTTGCGGAAAAAAATGAACATAACCCACAAATTGAAAGAACGTTAGAAATAACCTACGGATTAAGAAATTTTATAGGCAATGCTGTTAAGTATAGCAATTCATCCGTCGATATTACTTTAGAAAGTAACGATAAAATTACTGAAATAAAAGTTTGTGATGATGGACCAGGATTTTCAGATGATATTTTAGATGTGTTAGGTGAACCTTACATACGTTCAAAAAATAAAATTATTAGCTCTAAATCTGGGTTAGGATTAGGAACTTTCATAGGTAAAACATTGCTCGAAAGAATGAAAGCAAATGTTAAATTTGATAAATGCCCTAAAACAAACGGTGCTATGGTAACTATTAAATGGCAAACGAAAGATTTGCTAGCTATCTAACTTTTTCTTGAATTCAAAAGAGTAGGCAATTATTTTATATGCAAGTTTTGCAACTAAAAAATTATAAGAATCAAATCCTTTTATAGGCGAAAGTTCATTTACATCAGCTCCCACAATATTAGAAATTTGTGCTGCAATTTTTATAATTTTCATTGTTTCATCCCAAAACAAGCCTCCTGGTTCAGGTGTCCCTGTAGCTGGCATTATACTAGAGTCCAAACCATCTACATCAAAAGTTAGGTATACTTTTTTATTTCTTATAATTTTTCTAAATTTATTTAAATTCCATTTTAATTTGTCTTTAGCCCAAAAAATTCTTATTCTTTTTTTATTTTTGTTTAAAAAAAGCATTTCAGTTGAAGAAATATTTCTTATCCCGAATGATATTACGCTTACGTTTGGATTATCTAGACATCGCCTTATAGCAGATGCATGTGAAAATTTATTTCCATTGTAACTATTTCTTAGATCTGCGTGAGCATCGAAATGTAACAAACATATTTTACCAAATTTTTTCACGAATGGTCTAATTGCACCTGGAGTTAGAGAATGTTCTCCTCCTAAAATTAGGGGAAATTTTTTTTTCTTTAACAAATGTTTGTTAATATTTTCTATTTGTTTAAGAGCCTCTAAGATACTTTTTTTTATTGGAAAAGGTTGCAGAGTTTTTATCCCAATATTTTTATGGGGTTCTTTGTTTAAATCTTCATCAAACAACTCTACCTGATGTGAAGCTTTAATTATTTCTCTAGGGCCTTTATTAGTTCCACCACCATAACTTACAGTTTTTTCAAGGCCAAAGGGTATTACAACGACCTTTTCTTTAACATTACTTTTATTATCTATTCCTAGGAATCCCTTTTTATTTGAAAGATATTTCAATTTTTAACCGAATATGTTTGAAAAACTTTTACGCTGTCTTTCCTTCCAATGATTTCGATGGTAGGCATCACTAGCTATAAGAGGCAGAACGCTGGTTGCTTCAGCAAAAATCATTTGTTCTTTTGAAATATCAACTTTTCCCCAAGAACTCGCTTCTTTGAGAGTAGAACTGCTACAAGCACCGTCTCTGACGTCCGCTATAGTAATTTGTATAGCATATTTATGCATATCAACATTTTTGCCTAAAAGTTCAGCGCAAACTACTGTGTCTTGTACGAAGTTTTTTGGAACTCCGCCACCAATCATAAAAAGACCAGAGGATTTAGATTTTATTTTTATTTCTGTTAACTCTCTAAATTCTCTAATGGAATCGATAGTTACACATTTTTTAGGATTTTTTTCTTGATGCATTACCAATCCGAATCCAGCGCTAGAATCAGTGAAAGCTGGGCAAAATATTGGAACCTTATTGTCATAAGCTGCCTCAATTAAAGAACCCTTTTTTTTTGCATTAGTTTTTAAGTATTTTCCGATTTCTCTTATAAACTCCCTTGAAGTATAAGGCTTAGGTTCTAGGTTATCGGCTATATCACAGATAGTTTTATCGCAGGTTTGAAGCTGTTCTTCGTCAATATAGGTATCATATATTCGATCAATGTAGTTTTCTCTTAACTGAGTGTCATCTTGAAATTGGGATCCTTGATAATGTCTAAAGCCTAATGCTTCAAAAAAATCCATATCAATAATTGAAGCTCCAGTAGCAACTATTACATCAACCATATTATATTTAATCATATCAGAATATATTTTCATGCAGCCTGCTGCTGAAGTAGAACCTGCGAGAGTTAAAAAAATTGTACAATTATTATCAGACAACATTTCATTAAAAATATTTGACGCTTTAGCAGTATCTCTTGAAGTAAAAGACATTTTGCCCATAGATTCTATAATTTTTCTTGAATCAAAAGTTGTAATATCAATATGTTCAACAGGTTTTTCTAGAAAGGTCTTTTTATTATGACCCAACTTCGGATTCTTTGGGTTATTCATTTAAGCAACAAGGTAATGGGAGGCGTTATCCTTTTCGTACATAGACATTAAAGGTTTATCTTGTACTTCAAAAATTTGATTAGAATAAAAACCATTAAATTTAGTTCTAAAAGTTAGTGAATAAGCACCCAGCTGCCCAACTTCAATATAATCACCTTCCTTTAAATTATTTGGTAAAATAAACGGACCTTTCATGTAGTCTATACTATCACAAGTTGGACCATACAAACTGTAAGCAGTTAATTTTTTTGAAGCCATTCTTCCATTAGGCAGCATTCTTGTTGGAAGTACGAAGTTCAGAACACCCGCATCAAATAAGCTACCATAAGTTCCATCGTTAATATAAAGCTTTTGTTTTTTTCTAAGAACAACTCTTACTACTGAAGATCCGCTTTCAGCAACAAGTGCTCTTCCTGGCTCACACAATAATTCAGGTTTATTTTCTAATTTTAAATTGTCAAAAGCTTTTTTAATTTCGCTTATGTAATTTTCAAGAGGTTGTGGATTTAAATCTGGATAAATAGACGGAAATCCTCCACCAACATTTATTATGTCTGGAATTATTTTAGTTTTTTTAATTATATTTCCTAAATCTCGAATTCCTTTAGCATAAGAAATCGGATGCATACACTGTGAACCCACATGGAAACTTAAGCCAACTTTTTTAGCATATGCTTTAGCCAGTCTTAATAAACCTAGTGCTTCACTAGGAAGTGCTCCAAATTTTTGTGATAAATCAATTTCTGCATGTTCGTTTGAAATGGAGACTCTAACATAAAGAATTAAATCTTTAGCATTGTTAGTTGCTTCAATAATTTTTTGAAGTTCATCTTTTGTGTCAAAGGCAAAATCTCGAATATTATAATTTAAATATGCTTCTTTAATATGCTCACGACTTTTAATAGTATTCATATAGTAAGCTCGAGCTTTGGGAAAAATTTTTCTAATTAATCGAATTTCATTAATTGAAGCAACATCAAATCGATCAATACCACTTTCACCTACATATTTAATTATTTTTTCAATTGGATTAGTTTTTACTGCGTAAAGAATTTGTCCTGGGAAGTTACTTCTAAACCAGCCGCAGGCTGATTTAATTGAACTGGGTCTTATGCAATAAATTGGGTCTACTGGTCGAATAGTGTTAACCAACTCGTTAACCGAATTAAATTTTTGCATCTCATGCATTCCCTTTTTTATTAAACAAAAAAATTAAAAAAAATTTATAAAAAACTCTCCTAAGAATCGTATTTATAGAAATGATAAGTAATGTAAAGCAATAATTTACCCTTTTGAAAATGCATTTTTTTAATTAATATTTGTGCTAGAATAAATTTAAAAATTAAAAAAATGAGAACAGAACAAGAAAAAACAAATCTTCAAAAAATCAGCGATTTTGCTGATAAATCGCTACTTATAGTTGATGATGACAACCCTTTAAGAGATAGATTAGCTCGGGCGATGGAAAAGAAAGGCTTTCAAGTAACTCAGGCCGAAAGTGTGGAAAAGGGGATAAGTCAGGTCAAAAATACACCTCCAGCGTTTGCAATTGTTGATCTACGTTTAGGTGACGGGAGTGGATTAAAAGTGGTTGAAGAGATTCAAAAGTATAAAAAAAATAGTAGAGTCGTTATACTTACTGGATATGGAAATATACCAACTGCGGTTGCAGCGATTAAAGCTGGGGCCATTGATTACATTCCAAAACCTGTAGACGCAGATGATGTAGAAAGTGCTCTTCTGGCATCACCAAAATCTAAAGCTACCCCACCAAAAGACCCAATGTCTGCTGATAGAGTTAAGTGGGAGCATATTAATAGAGTTTTTGAATTATGTAATAGAAATGTTTCTGAAACAGCACGAAAACTAAAAATGCATCGTAGAACCTTGCAAAGAATTCTTTCTAAAAGATCTCCTAATTTAACAAGGTTGGGGTTAAAAACAATAATAACAACATTTTAAATAGTTCTGCTAATAGAAACGGTTCTGCACCTAATTTAAATATTGGTTTGTTCCATCCAATTAATGTACCCAACCAAATTAAACCGAGTATATAAATAAAACTTACCGAAAATACTAATTTTAAAAAAGTATTTATTAGTCCTTTATCATATTTAAATAAACCTGCAAAATAAACAGCAACTAAAAAACCAATTAGATAACCCATAGTTGGGCCAATAAAATACGCTATACCAATTCCTTTATCTGGAGAAGATGCAAATACTGGCAGTCCAATTATTCCTTCAAGCAAATAAAGTGTTACAGTTGCTAGACCTATTTTATATCCCAGAGTTATTCCAATTAACAAAATTACAAAAGTTTGCATTGTCATAGGTACTGGATAAAAAGGAATTTTTATTTTTGCAGATATTGTTATAAGAATAGATCCGATTATTGTTATTAAAGTTAGTTTAATAATTTTTTCTATTCTTGAAGTTTTATCAATTGCTTCCATATAAACACAATACAACTTTTTTTAATCAAATCTAGTTTTTTGTAAGATCAATAAATACGTCCTCTAAATTACCTTCGTCAGT
>JYMV01035511.1_pt1 | contig 17197 bp, 11 predicted proteins | sample 338911 | NCBI WGS metagenome assembly JYMV01 (sample SAMN03354496, study PRJNA234377) | hydrothermal vent metagenome | biome: Deep sea; feature: Hydrothermal plumes at the Eastern Lau Spreading Center, Western Pacific Ocean; material: Seawater | place: Tonga | collected 2009 | depth 2000 m m
GTACCTAACATTCCCCATGGCATACCCCGAGTCTAACTTTGACCAATACACCATGGAATCGCAGGTGAGTGTATCCAACCCATTTATCATCATGGTATTCCCATTGAGATGTAGAACGTCATCTTTTATATATTGAGCTGCATTATCTGTAAGAATCACCTTATCGGTTTTAACAAAGCGGACATTCTCATTTAATCGACGGACTTCCTTACCATTGATTTTGGTACTTTCCATTACCTCAGCTGAATAATTCCATTTTTCCTGTGCAGAAGATAATCTAAAAATCAAGAATAGGGTAAAAATGAAATATCTTATTGGTAGCGGTCTTTCCATAAATTGCCTAATCGTTCCTTTAGAAACTTTTCACGGCCTTCATTTTGAGGATTATAAAATTGTGGTGCAGTATTAAAAAATTCAGGGAAATAATTCTGTTCTACAAAATGGTTGTCAAAAGAATGAGCATATTTGTAATCTTTTCCATATCCTTCAGATTTCATTAGATTTGTGGGAGCATTTCGTAAATGGAGTGGTACCGATCCTGCTCCGTTTTCTCTCACATTTTCTAATGCTGAATCTATGGCTTTATAGGCTGCATTACTTTTGGGGACTCCTGCCAAATAGGTAGTTATTTGGGAAAGGATTATTCTGCTTTCAGGCATACCGATTTTATGCACGGCATCAAATGCGGCGGTAGCCAATTGTAGTGCATAAGGTTCAGCATTTCCAATATCTTCAGCAGCCAAAATGATGAGCCGTCGTGCAATAAATTCTGGTTTTTCTCCCCCTTCTAACATCACCGCTAACCAATAAACTGCAGCATCAGGGTCTGAACCCCGAACAGATTTAATAAATGCCGAAATAACATCATAATGGTAATCACCTGCTTTATCGTAAATGACATTTTTTTGTTGGAGTGCTTCCTGAATATCCTCTTTCAACAATTTCGCATTTTCCTCAGAATGAAGAGAAATGGCTAATTCCAAAGTGTTCAACATTTTCCGGGCATCACCACCACAGGATTCAATGAGAAAAGTTTTAGTTTCATCATCAATTTGGAGATTCTTTTGAGATAAGAGAATGTCATTTTCTAATGCTCGTTTAATTACACATTCTAAATCTAAATTGTTTAATGGGTAAAGGCGCAGCACACGGCATCTAGAAAGCAGGGGCGAAATAACTTCAAAGGAAGGGTTTTCAGTAGTTGCCCCCATAAGGGTTATGCTGCCATCTTCCACAGCATGGAGGAGAGCATCCTGTTGAGATTTCGTAAAACGGTGAATTTCGTCAATAAATAGAATAGAACGCTTACCAGATTCAAAGGATGCTTTACCTTTTCCTAATATCTCCCGCACCTGTTTTACTCCACTTGATATGGCAGAGAGTTCAAAATATTCTACTCCAAATTCACGGGATAGAATACGGGCTAATGTAGTTTTTCCTGTTCCGGGAGGTCCCCAGAATATGAGTGAAAACGGTTGCTTTGACGCAACCGCTTTAGTTAGCAGACTATTTTCGTGTATTAAATTTTCCTGCCCAATAAATTCAGAAAGTACCTGGGGGCGGATTCTTTCTGCCAGTGGTGGTAAGTTTTTAGTTAAGAGAGAGGTGGAAGACATCCCCCAATATTACAGCCGATTTGATTTGCAGGAAAATAAAAAGGAGAAGAACGGAATGATTAATTATTAATGGTTAATGATAAATTAAACTCCGCTTACAATTTACAATTATCAAACGACCCCCTGATCCATCATGGCATCGGCAATTTTAATAAATCCGGCAATATTGGCACCTTTGACGTAATTGATGAAATCACCATCCTTCCCATGTTTTTCACAGGCATCATGAATACTGCTCATAATGGTTTTTAGTTTTTCATCTACCTCTTCACGGCTCCAAGACATTAGCGCGCTATTTTGACTCATTTCTAACCCTGATACCGCAACTCCTCCGGCATTGGCTGCCTTTCCTGGACCAAATAATATTTTATTTTCTAAATAAATTTCAATAGCCTCTGGATCGGACGGCATATTGGCACCTTCAGCAACACAATTACAGCCATTTTTCACCAAAGTTTCAGCATCTTCTTTATTGATTTCATTTTGGGTAGCGCTGGGCAGGGCAACATCACATTTAGCGCTCCACGGTCGCTTACCATCCCAATATTCACCACCGAACTTTTCTGTATATTCATTTATTCTCCCGCGGCGAACATTCTTTAGATCCATCACCCATTGTAATTTTTCTGAATCTATTCCTTCAGAGTCATAAATACTGCCAGAGGAATCACTGAGAGTTACCACCTTTCCACCTAATTCAATGACTTTTTCAGAGGCATACTGTGCCACATTCCCAGAACCGGATACAGCCACGGTTTTCCCCTTGAAAGAATCACCCCTGGTATTCAACATTTTTTCTGCAAAATATACACAGCCATATCCAGTAGCTTCCGGTCGTATCAGGCTGCCACCCCAGTTTAGTCCTTTACCCGTAAGCACACCTGTGAATTCATTTCTGATTCGTTTATATTGCCCGAAAAGGTACCCAATCTCACGGCCTCCAACGCCAATGTCTCCAGCAGGTACATCCGTTACGGGACCAATATGCCGGTTAAGTTCCGTCATAAAAGACTGGCAAAAACTCATGACCTCATTTTCTGATTTCCCTTTGGGATCAAAATCAGCACCTCCTTTTCCACCTCCCATTGGCAAAGTAGTAAGACTGTTTTTAAAAATCTGTTCAAAACCTAAAAATTTAAGAATGCTTAAACTAACTGAAGGGTGAAACCGCAGTCCACCTTTATAAGGTCCAATTGCAGAATTAAACTCCACCCTGTAACCACGATTTACCTGCACCATCCCCTGGTCATCCCGCCAGGGTACACGAAACATAATTACCCGTTCAGGCTCAATTAATCGGTCTAAAATTTTGGTGTGAAGATAGTGTGGATTATCCTGTAGATGATCCCAAATGGACTCTACTACTTCACGGACAGCTTGGTGAAATTCGTCTTGCCCGGGGTTTTTATTGATAACAGTTTCCATAAATGCATCAACAGTTTTATACATAATTTATACTCTCCAAATTGTTTTAAATATGAATGAACGAAAAACCGCCATAAATGCGATGGTGAAATTTACAGGATTGTGGAACTTTTACTTTATAATTTTATTTATAGACTATGGTTAAAAATATTAGCATAACAATTATATCTAGCCTCCTGCTGTATTGGGTTTTACTTTACATTAATAGTGGTTATAATTCTTGTGGAAATTATAGTAAATGCATTAGCTGGGGAGATCAAACGGAGGATAATATCCATGAACATCCCGGACCTTGTTATTATGATTAAAGAACCAACACTAATCCCCTAACCCCTCCAACTCCTCCATTAATACTAAATATTCACTTTCCAACTTATTTTGAGAATCATGAAGGGCTTGTAATTTTTCAAAGTCTGAGCCAATTGTATTACTTTTCAGCTCTTCGGTAATCCTCCCTAATTCATTATCAATTGCCGTCATTCTTTTTTCAATTTTTCTCTTTTTATTTCTCAGGCTTTTTAATTCTTTATACGAATTCTTATTTTTTTTCGTTTTTTGTGAACCTTCTTCTTTCTCCCCACTTTTATTATTTTCGCCTCGCTTCCAAAGATAATAGTCATAGTTACCAGAAAATGATTTGATGCCATTTTTATCCACCTCAATGATTGTATTAGTAACGGCATTCAGGAAATGACGGTCATGAGAAATACAGATTATGGTCCCTGAATATTTTTTAAAGGCTGCTTCAATAATATCTCTGGAGTGAATATCCAGGTGATTGGTGGGTTCATCTAAGAGAATCAAGTTCGCAGGTTCAACCAATAACCGTGCCAATGCCAAGCGTGATTTTTCACCTCCGGATAATACCTTCACCTTATTCTTTACCATATCCGTTTGAAAGAAAAATGATCCCAAATACGAGCGGATTTGTGTTTCGGTCCAACCCCCAGATATGGAGAAAATGGTGTCATAAATGGTGGCCTCCAAGTCCAATGCTTCTACCTGATGCTGACCAAAATAATGGGCTTTTATTCCAGGGCCAAATATTATTTCTCCACTGCTGGGTAGTTCAACTTTAGCTAATAATTTTAACAGGGTGGATTTTCCTGCACCATTTTCTCCCACCAATCCAATTTTATATCCTCTTTCTATAGTTAAATTCAGGTCCGTATAAACAATATTATCCTCAAATGATTTACTTACACTTTTCAAATCCACTACTTTTAAGGGTCCCCTTTCTGGTTGAGGAATTTGAATGGAAAAGTTTTTAGTGGTTTTCACCGCTTGAAGAATCTCCATTTTATCCAATTGCTTGATACGGCTCTGTACTTGTTTGGCTTTGGTATTTTTCGAGCGGAAGCGTTCAATAAATCTTTCTGTTTGGGCAATTGTTTTTTGCTGATTATTATAGGACTTCTCTGCCTGCTGAAGCAACTCCTCCCGTTTATTTATATAAAAGCTATAATTACCTGAATATAAAATTGCCTGCCCTCGGTCTAACTCAAGGATATTATTTATTGATTTATCTAAAAAATTGCGGTCATGGCTTATCATAATGAGTCCGCCACGCCATTTAGACAGAAAATTTTCCATCCAGATTAATGCGTTTAAGTCAAGGTGATTGGTGGGTTCATCTAAGAATAAATAATTGGGTTGTTTCAGTAACATACCCGCTAAATAACAGCGCATTCTCCAGCCACCACTGAATGAATTGAAGGGCTCAAATAATTGTTTCTCGCTAAAGCCCAGACCCCCTAAAATTATTTTGGCTTTTTTTTCTATATCCCATCCTCCGATTTGTTCAAACTTTTCCTGGAGTTGGGATAATTCTGTGAGCAGCTTAGAATTGTCAGGCTTTTCTGCTAATGCTTCAGTTATAGCATGGATTTTATGTTCAAGATCTGCCACTTCCGGAAAACCTGCAAGGGCTTCCTCTATAATATTGCGCTTTGACCCAGCGATAATTTCCTGGGGTAAATAACCGATGGACACAGACTTGCCAATGTCAACGGTACCTTTATCTGGGGTTTCCATCCTCAATAATATTTTTAGTAAAGTGGTCTTACCTGCACCGTTAGGTCCAACCAGCCCCACACGCATTCCTTCCTTTAATCGGAAGGATAAATTTTTAAATAATAGTTTATTGGGAAATTCTTTCCAAATTGAATCTATACTTAACATTTATTTCATTAATTAATTTGATTATAAAATTAAGATTTTATTCAGGTATTCACCAATAAAGGTTCGTCTAAAAGAAATAATAATTGGTGAAAAAATACAGACTTTTTCTCCAACCAATAAAAAAGCTCTCCCCTCCTCCGGAGAGAGCCTTTTTTCAATAAGGAGATTTTCTAAGTAAGACGGTGATGAATTAACATCGTTTGCCTTACACCCATAACTTATGGGGGTTTCTACAACCCAATAGTTGATGTAGATCAAATAAATTTCAAAAATTGTCCCAAAACACATTAATCAATTAATTTACAATATGAAAATTACTTTATTATTACTCACAAATATTGTTTTCTCCTGTTATCAACCATTTCCAAATAATACTGTTGATGAAGAGGAAAATTCTACATCAACCTATAATTAAAATGGGAGCTAAAATGGATAACAATCAAACAAACGAAACAAAAAAATCTATTTGGGTGGAATCCAAATGGGAGAGCAAAATAATGTTTATTGGAGCATGGGGATTTTTTCAGTTACTATTATTTATTAAATTATAGATTATAATCGGGTTGTGGAAAACGTAAGAGATTCAGCATTGATGTTAGGATTTCTTGTGGCAATTTTAGGATATTTATCTGAACTTCGATATAGGCTTTTTCCAGATTTACGGAATGATTAATTCAAAATAATTTTATAAAAAAGCAGGAGTATCCTCGTTTCCCCTATCCAACTCAAATTAAAAATGAACCCAGAGAAATTAATTCAATAATGATAAATTCGGCAGGGTTTTGAGAAAACCATACTTCTTTGATAGTAATTAAGTCTTAAAACACCACCATCAGCTTCTATCTGAATTTAATCTCAAACGCCACATACAGTGGACTTCCATTCCTAATTATCCTCAACATTATGGTATCGCCTTCAGAAAAAGCATCTAATTCTGATTCATAATCATTTTCATTTTTAATAATGGATTTACTTACTTCAGTGATTATATCCCCACGTTTAATATTATTATCATAAGCAGGTGAACCCTTTTTTATATCAACTACTTTTACGCCATTTGGGGAATCAGCCCTCAGTTCTTTGCCATCTACATTTTTTAAAGTTTCAACTCGAAGCCCCAAAACATCAAAAAGTTTTTCACCATAACGAAATGTCTCTGCAAGTTCTTTTTCACCGGGGCGAGTTCCTAATGTAACTATGAGGTTTCTTTCATGCCCATCTCTAATAACTGTAAGTTTTGTTTTATCATCAGGACGTCCAGAGGAAATTAGATTTTTTAAATTTGATGAATCCGCAACTTTAACTCCATCCACTGCAATGATGACATCTTGCTCTTCAACTCCCGCATCTTCGGCAGGACTGTTTTTAATCACTTGACTAATAATTGCGCCATTCCGTTCCTTTAGCCGTAAAGCCTTTGCCATGCCTTCATCTACATCCTGAATTTGCACTCCCAGCCAACCCCGAGTAACCTTTCCATCAGAAATCAGGTCTTCCATTACACGCTTCACCATATTAATGGGGATAGCAAATCCCACTCCTGCATTGGCTCTGGAATACCCATCGGTAGCGATGGCAGTATTTATACCTACTAATTCGCCATCCAAATTAAATAAGGCACCACCTGAATTCCCCGGATTGATGGCAGCATCATGCTGAATGAAATCCTCAAAATTATTACGGGATATTACTGAGCTTCTCCCAACAGCACTCACAATCCCCGCTGTCACTGTATGATTGAGGTGCAACCCGAATGGCGAGCCAATGGCAACCACCCATTCACCTACACTCAACTTATCAGAATTTCCCAAATCTACGGTGGATAATCCACCCGGATCAACTTTAATTACCGCTAAATCGGAAGGAGGATCAGTGGCAACAATAGTGGCTTTCATTTCCCGTTTATCAAACATTATTACCTTAATTTCTTCGGCATCTTCAATGACATGGTTATTGGTAATTATATATCCCTCATCAGAGTCAATAATGACACCTGAACCCAGAGAGTGTCCCCTTGATTCACCTTGGGGAAATTGATCGCCAAATGGTGAGAAAAATTGATGATACCTCTGTTCAATTACTTTTTCTGAAACAATTGAAACAACAGCTGGATTTCCGTTTGAAGCTACTTGTATAAATGCCTTACTGAAATCCTTTTTAGAAGGAAATGCAAGGAGTACAGTAATCCATATGAGGGGTAAGATTTGTTTCATATTTGTATATTTTTCCTTTCTTAATTTGATCATGTACTAATGCCAATTTGCTGAAGTTGTTCCATATTAAAAATAGTTGCTTAACGTATCCCAAGTTAAGAAAATTTCACTACTCAATAAAAGCCAGTTATTGGAGATATCTTTAAAATTAACATTAAAATCAGGTCAAATATATCATGATGAAAAAAATAGTCATTACCGGGGTGAGTACTGGAATTGGATTTTCCACTGCAAAAATTTTATGTAATTCCGGATATTTAGTATATGGGTCCGTTCGCAAGGAATCAGACGCCCAAAAAACCAAAGGACAATTCGGGGAGAATTTCACACCTCTTATTTTTGATGTAACGGATGCAAAAGGAATTCATGAAAGTGCTGAATTAGTTAAAAATGAATTGAAACCCGGTGAGATTTTAAGTGGACTAGTGAACAATGCGGGTATTGCCTTGGGTGGACCTGTTACTCTTATCGATACAGATATTTTCAGAAAACAATTTGATGTGAATTTCTTTGGATTAATTGATGTTACAAAAGCTTATCTACCATTGCTTGGTGCATATAAAGGTTCTCAAAGCCAAGGAAAAATAATAAATATAAGTTCTGTAAGCGGTAGAAGAGCTCATCCTTTCGTAGCACCCTACACCGCATCCAAATTTGCTGTGGAAGCTTTTTCCGATTCTCTTCGCCGGGAAATGCTCCTTTATGGGGTTGATGTGGTGCTCATTGAACCGGGTCCAATCAAAACAGCTATATGGGATAAAGCACCGGATCCCGAAAATAATGAATTTACCGGTTCCGATTATGAACCAGCATTAAAACGATTTTATAAAATGTTTATTGAAATGGGGAAAAAAGGATTCGACGCTGATATTATTGGCAATCGGGTAAAAGAAATACTTCAGAATCCATCTCCAAAAACTCGCCATGTGATAACACCCAATCGGTTTATGAATTATACCCTTTCTGGGATTTTACCAGATCGAGCTTTTGATAAATTAACGGGGAAGGGTTTGGGTCTGTTAAAAAAATGATGTTAAGATAAAATTAAATTCACCATAAAAATGATATCTAAAATATTCACATTTCCATCATCATTGAGATCGGCATTTTCTGTTTGGGTTGAATTAAATATAATTTGACCTAAAATATTCTGAATTGTTAAAACAATATCTGTAACATCCCAAACACCATCCATATTCACATCAGTGAAATCTTCAAATACGAATGACATATTGTAATACCCCCATGAAATGTCAACATAGATGATTTCATTTTCTTGATTTAAATTATTCCAATAAGCTGAATTAAATCCTTCAAATGCAACATCCGAAATACTTAAAATAAATGGTGATGTGCCAGTAATACCAATGGTAAATATGGAATCATATTGATAATTATAAAATTGGATGTCTGAAGGTATGCTGTCATTTAAAATATGGAAAATTAATGTATCCGAGTTATTAAATTGATTTATTAAATAGATATTTTCATTCAATCGTTCGCAATCGATTCTAATAAATTCATCCTCCACAATTTGATTATTGGCTTCGAGCCAGTATGCTCGACTGGGTTCATCTAAATTCACATTGATTACTTCTGGATTTCTTTCAAGTTCAAACTGACTCATCCAGTCAGAGGTATGAGTTTCATCTATAACTGAAAACCCATGACTGCCGGTTGGATTGGTATCAATCCACATATTTAGATTGTAATTCTGCAGCAACTCGTATAATTCTTCAGCATGAAGTCGATGAGGTTCAGTTGTTCCAAAATCCAAATAAAATGGGGTGTGTTGTAAATTAAAATGCATGCTTTGAATAGAGTCAGCAAAAAATACTGCACTGTTGCGATGGTATTCAAAGGGTACTTCTTCAGGTGAACCTCCAAACCATTCTGTCATACTGTTATTGCCATCCATTTCGTAATAGCGACGCTCACAATCTAGTATACCTGATGCTGATGCTGTGGCAGCCACCATGGGCTGGGTGGGGTCTAGATGATTATTAGCAAATATGGCTCCAGCGGCACCCCCCATTGAACCGCCAACCATATAGATTCGGTTGGAATCAATATTGTATTGTTCTGACAACCATAATATTTCCTGCATTACAAAATATTGGGCATCTTGATGATTATAATTATTGGATGATCCTCCAAAAGGCGACAGGTAGAGCCAGTTGCGGGTATTGGCTTCTTCATCAAATTGAGTATAATAGGGACTATTTTGATCTCCACCCCATTGGTGAAAAATAACCAAAAGCGGGTGGGTATTTATGTCATTATAATTCTCTGGAATCTGATAGGAAAAAACATCCAGACTATCGCCATTAACAACTAAGTATTCAGTATAAATATCCTGGCTCCATCCAAAGGATGTAGAAAAAACGAGTGCATATTTGATAAATTTATTCATATTTATAAGGAGAATATACATAATAACTCCCAAATGGACTATAAAAAGAAAGGGCTCCGTTTCCGAAGCCCTTCTATTAAGGAGGAGATTAAATCTTAAGAGGTCATTCTAGGAGGAGTTAACTAAGAAGAGTTCAATCACCTATTTAAATTTACGCGGGTATCCTAAAGTTAGTTTCCATTTATAATGTAATTAATTGTAACAAAATCAGACTGGTTCAACAGCAGATTTAAAAGATCGCCGGAGGATACTCCGCAGCCAGAATAAACTGACGCCAGCGGTGATAATGCATGAAATTAAAGTTCCAACCCAGGCGTAATAGACAGGTTTCTCCAATATCATTACAAAGTACCATGCCAAAGATGCGGAAATTATGACCACCCGAAACAAAGTGAGAATAAACATGGGGTAGGCAACTCCCAACCCCTGCATAATTCTGGTGCTGGTCATGCCAATGGTTATAAATGGATAGGCAAATGCCATGATTTTAAAATATAAAACAGACAGGCGAATAATTTCAGGCGAATCGGTGAAGACCGGAAGAATACTATCACTAAAAAATAAGAATAATACACTGAAACTTAGTGATATGGCAACCGCACGCGTTAATCCATATTTTATCATTGTGCGAATTAAATCAAATCGTTTCGCGCCATAAAACATCCCCACTAAAGTAACCAGGGATGTGGCAACAGAAATGATTGGAAGAAAAAATAAATGCTCAATTCTCCCTGCTGTTTGATAGGCAGCAACGGCATCAGAAGTGCCTAATATCCAGTTGAATAATAATATTCCCATGGACATAATGATCATGCTGAGGGAGGCAGGCATTCCCATACGAAATATATCTTTAATAATTTTCATGTTGAATGAAAAAGCTTTCAGGTTGAAGGTTATATAACTATGCTGCTTAAATAGCAGTGCATAAATAAAAACTAAAGTAACCAAAGCTTGACTGATAACGGTAGCAATGGCAGCTCCAGCAATTTGGTAATAGTGAATAAAAATGGGGTCGAGGATTATATTTAACACGGTTCCAGCACCCAATACTTTCATTGGGAACATCATTTCTCCCTCACCGGACAAAATGGATCTGAAGAAAACGGAGAGTATCATGAAAATAGAACCTCCAATCATGATATAAAAATAATCAAGGGCAACTGCTACCGTTTCTACATCTGCACCCTGAACGCCAATAAATTTATGCCCAAATAAAAATCCAAATACAACAATAATCACCCCAATTATGAGCCCCAACAAAATGGTATGTTCTGCTGCATTATCTGCATTCTTTTTATCTTTTGCACCAATGAATTGTGCTATAACCGTCGTTGCTCCAGATCCGAGACCAAAAGTTATACCCATTATAATAAATAAAAAGGGGAAGACATACCCCAATGCCGCTAAGGCCGTACCACCAACCCATTTACCAATGAAGGCCGTATCTACCAGCATATATATTGCCTGAACTGCCATGCCAAACATCATGGGAAGAGATAACTTCCACAATGCTTTTATTGGGTTTTCTATAAATTCTTCTAATCGACTTTCTTTAGGTTGTGTATCCATGTAATTATTATTTTATATTTATTTTATCACCAACTTTTGGGTGTGTAAACGGCACCAATAAAATATGAGCTCAGAATTTGAGGCAATCTTCTATCTAATATTTTTTTAAATATTTTATTCACTTTTAATGATTATTTGAAAGGAAAATTTACAGCAATGCCCCTGTGCGGATTTATGAATAATCAATATATAATATAGTTTCTCAATTTGGGAGTCTTTTCAGATATCGCTCATGAAAATAACTATCTTCTACTCCCCTATCCAATTCTATATTTTCAAATTTTAGGGTTGTCGAATGATTTTTCTGGATATTTGTCACTTGAACTTCTGTTAAAATATGATACTTATTAATCACTGTGTAGGTAAAATGTTTTTCTTTAAGTTGTTTCCCTGATTTATCATAAGACTCTTCCTTTAATGGGACAAATAATGTGGAATCAACCCAGGTAATATGCCGGCTATATTCTGTGCGAATATGTTCCTTCGGTTTGGATTCAAGCAGATGGCAGGAAACATCCTGAAACCTTTCATTACCCATGATTTTAAAATTAAATTCGTCTAATTGGCGGGTGGACATATCCTCATAACTCATATCTGAACCCATAAAACTGTCCGATCTTTTACTTGCAGAAATTCGCCGAATTTTTTTGAATGCTGGCAACCACATGCGCATCTCATCATCTTTATCATCATGCTCAATTTTCAGGAATGATACTCCTTTATCATCTGCCGGAGACAGAAACCAGATTATCTGTTTGGCACCATCATCCTTAGTTATCGACCGAAGCGAGGATGACCTGGTTTTTCCTTTTTTATTGGTTAAGGTCATAACCATATCAACCTTCGAATCTATTGGAGTAACCCTATCCTCCATTTTTTGTACCAATTCATCACCGGTTAATCCGAACATCCAACTGATAATAATAATGACCATAGCCAAATTTTTCATTTTATGCATTTCCTGTTTTATATAGATTTTGTTTATAAATTTCCATGACTGAGGCTAAAATTGTGAGGGTGCCTAATGAAGTGGAAATCATGGCAAAAACCATGAGCCCCCCCATGTGGACCAGCGGTATCAACGAAGATGCGATGAGTGCCCCAAATCCCATATTAGAAAACACATCTAGCAGAATAGGATAACCCACGTCATCCACCACCTGTCGACTGATCTCATCTGTACCAATTCCATTTTTAGAATAATGAATGAATTCTGAAATATAGTGGATGGCAAAATCAACACCCACCCCAATAATAATGGAAGTGAGCAAAGCGGTAAAATGGCTCAAATCTATACCAAACCAACCCATGAGCCCAAAATTTAGAATAACCGCTGATGTAAGTGGAATAACCGAAAGTAGTCCAAATTTCCAATGACGGAAAAATATCCAGGTAATAAATAAAATTATCACGATTGATAATAAAATACTATTGATGGAGGATTGAACAATAAGAGTTGTAAAGTCTTTTAAAAACATCATCATCCCAGAAGTTTCCGTTGTGAACTCTTCCGTTCCCATTTCTTCAATATAGACTTCAATTTGGTCAGCCATTATCACAATTTCTTTGGTTGATACAGACTGCATCATGGCAGTAATAAGACCGGTTTCATATTCGTAATCTACCAGTGCCTCAAAATCATCCGGGTCACCAGACATAGAATACATGGTAAAGAGATTATTTATTTTTCCACGGGTATCTGGAATTGTTTCATAAGCTGGGTCATTATCCATTATGGATTTATGCATCTCTTTGATGACATCGGCAATTGAAAAAGTAGTATTCACTGTAGGGAATGCTGAAATATAATCCTGGATATCAATCATCTTATTCAGCACTTCCGGATCTTTCAAATCGCCTTCTACTTTTAAAATGAGATTCATTGATCCAGCCATTTCCCTATCTAAAAACAGAGTGGATTCTCTTATTTCATGACCAGGTTTAAATAAATTAATGATGTTGACTTCCACATTAATAAACCAAATTCCAATTGATGAAACTGCAACTATAAGAAACCCGGTTAAAAATACCTGCTTTGGATAATTAAGGAGACTTCTACCAAACCGATGGATGAGTTTTTCTAAAAAACTGGGTTGATCAATAGCTGCTTTATTCATGTCCCATTTTTTTAAATGAATAATCGCTGGAAGGTAAGTAGAAGAAAGTACCCACGCCCACATAATACCAAAACCAATGGTTGTTCCGTAACCCGTCATGGTAGCTATGGGTGATGACACCATTGTGAGAAATGCGGCAGTTGTGGTTATGGAGGTAAGAAATATCGGCAGCATGAGTTGATTCATAGTCATGGTGAGTGCTTTTTTTACATCTTTATGCTTACGAGCTTCTCTAAAAAATCTGGATAAAATATGTACCCCATCAGAATTTGCAATGGTTAGAAGTACAATAGGCATGGAGGTATTCACCATTGAAAAAGAAAAACGGGGGGTTTCAGTTAAATAATATACCCAGCCCATGAAACCCATCATGGATAAGGCCGATAGAAAAATAACCGATAATACCATCCCCACTGCAGGAAAACTGCGGAGATTAATCAGTAGAATTGTTGCCATAATAAAAAGCCCCAGCAACATGAGCTGTTGGGTTTCCGTTTTTATCAACTCAGGCATTGCACCGGTGAGATGGGGCTGGCCTCCAAAATGGAATTCATACTGGTTTTGATAAGACGCCGTAATGTCATAAACTGCAGCAACTAATCCGGGAAAGTCATTATCACTTTTAGGCCTGATAACGATATTAATATAATTTCCCTCTTTACTGAGAATTCTAGAACTGATATTGGAATTATTTTTCAAATAATCAGACAGCGAAGCCACCTCTTCTTCTGTCATGTTTTTATGAGGCATGAGGTCACCCACTTCCAGAAACCCATCATCACTATCCATTCGATTCATGGTGGAAATGGAAATTACCTCATCTACATGAGACACATTTTCAAATTTTTCAGTAAGGTCCCAGGCAATAGCAAGGGCATCGGGGTTCAATATCTTTTCATTAGGATTACCAAAAGCAACAAAGAAGAAATCAGTATATTTGAATTCCTCTATAACTTCATCCCAGATTCGTCGAGAATCAATATCTTTTGGGAGCGTGTTCATTATATTGTCATCTAAAAAGATGAATCGTACACCAGAACCAATAAATGCGGTTACCAACAACGCCAACAGAACCGTTCGCTTGGAATGTTCAAGTGCTTGATTTAGTGCCCAGCTTTTTAATTTATGAGTCAAAAGGGGTAATTCTCCGTTGTAAAGGTAGAGGGAAAAATTAATGCTGATTGATAATCCATTATAACCAATTTATTTGATTATCAAATTATATGAAGGTTAACTTGTGATTTAACTCACAGAAATTCTATGAAAAAGCAGTCTAATTTTTATTGTTGTCAGACATTGGTGTCTGGCATAAAACGCCAAGGTTAGAATCGAGGGGGTTATGAAGTTCATTTCCCTCTCGATTTATTTTTAGAACTTATTTCTACCGTTACCCGTCTCCTGTTTTCTAATTCTTCACCCCTTTCTCATTACCCTTATTCCTTAACAGCAAGGTATTACCAACCACACTCACTGATGAAAACGCCATTGCTGCACCTGCAAGCATGGGATTTAATAGATAACCACTGAACGGGTACAGCAATCCCATTGCAACGGGAATCCCCACCACATTATAGGCAAATGCCCAAAAAAGATTCTGTTTAATCTTGTTCACAACCCGCTTGCTTAAATGCCAGGCATTGATAACTGAACTAAGATCATCCCGCATGAGTACAACATCGGAGGTTTCAAGCGCTACATCTGTGCCGGAACCAATAGATATACCCACGTCTGCCATTGCTAAAGCGGGAGCATCGTTGATGCCATCCCCCACCATGGCAACTTTTGTATTTGATTGCTGAATCTCTGAAATTTTTTCTGCCTTATCCTGAGGTAAAAGTTCAGCATGGACATTTTCAATTCCTATTTTTTGTGCAATATATTCCCCCGTTTCTTTTCTATCACCAGTTAGGAGATGGGTCGTTACACCATTTTGTATTAATTGCTGGATAACGCTTTTTGAATTTTCTCTCAGCGTATCAGATATAGCAACCATACCAATCCACTCTCCACCAGATGCCACATGAATTAGGGTGTATCCATTTTGTTCCCATTTCGCTAATAAATCATTTTGCGTATTTGGTAATTGTACCCCCAAAGTATTTAACCAATTTAATGTTCCAGCTTGAATTTCTTTTCCATTCACATCACCTTGAATTCCCTTTCCAGAAATAGCTTGAAAGTTTTGGCAATCATTGGTTTGTATGTCTTGACTTTCAGCCAGATTCATTATTGCATCTGCCAAAGGATGTTCAGATCCCTTTTCCAATGATGCCAAGTTCATAATAAATTCATTCTCTGTAATATCGGTTTTGAATTCCACCACTTTTGCTTTTCCCAAAGTGAGTGTTCCGGTTTTATCAAAAAAGACCGTGGTAATTTCACTCAGGTTTTGTAATGCTTCGGCAGATTTAAAATGAATACCCATATTAGCAGCTAAACCTGTTCCAACTACCATGGCTGTGGGAGTTGCTAAACCCAATGCACAGGGGCAGGCGATAATTAGGACTGAAATAAAAATGTTAAAGGCAAAAACCAATGACTGCCCAATTAAGAGCCAGCCAGCAAATGATATAATTGCCAATATCAAAACTACGGGTACAAACACAGCCGCGACTTTATCAGCAAGGGATTGAATGGGAGCTTTACTATTTTGAGCCTGTTCTACCAATTGTATTATTCGAGAAAATATGGTGTCCTCCCCTACCTGATGTGCCTGCATAATTAGTACACCTGAAATATTGATGGTTGCCCCAGTTAAGTTGTCACCTTCCACTTTTTCAACGGGGATTGGCTCCCCGGTTATGGCTGATTCATTTACAAACGAATTCCCCTCAATGACAATACCATCCACCGGAATTTGCCCTCCCGGTTTAATCATAACTTTATCACCTTGGTGAATATCACTAACAGGAACTTCTACCCATTGATCTCCCTTTTTTAGAAAACCCGTTTTGGGAGCTTTATCAAATAGTTCTAATAATGCACGCGTAGTTTGGTACTTTGCTCGGGCTTCCAGAAAACGCCCCATGGTAATAAAAACCAATATGACTCCGGCACTTTCAAAATACAATTTTTCGAAACCTGTAATCCCCAAATGAAAAAGGATGTTCACCGATGAAATCAGAGAATACAGAATGGCTGCACCCGTACCCAACGCAACCAAACTGTTCATATTTGGATTTCTATGACTCAGGGCTGTAAATCCATTGATATAAAATTGCCGACTAATTATAATGATGGGGGATGCCAGACAAAATTGAAGCAGAATGGATTCCCATCCAATTTCTGCACCTGCCATCATCTCCCACATGGCAAATATGAGCAGGGGTGTACCCAATAAACCAGTCCATAAAAATCGCCTTTGCCAATCTGCAATATTTTTTTCTTTTTGAGCTGATAAATCCTGAGGGGGCTCATCCACCAAGGTATAACCCACTGACTGCAGACCTTCTCTTAATTGTTCAAAAGGTAACTCTTGTTCAAAATTAATCCGTACATTTTCAAGAGGTAAATTCACTATTGCGGATTGAACTCCATCAATACTATTTAGAGATTTTTCAACGGACGCCACACATCCAGCACAGTGCATACCTTCAACTCTATAGGTTTTTGCAGATTGGCAAAGGCGGTTTTTATGGACTGGTTTATTGGGTACACCCCTGT
>JYMV01035673.1_pt1 | contig 17194 bp, 14 predicted proteins | sample 338911 | NCBI WGS metagenome assembly JYMV01 (sample SAMN03354496, study PRJNA234377) | hydrothermal vent metagenome | biome: Deep sea; feature: Hydrothermal plumes at the Eastern Lau Spreading Center, Western Pacific Ocean; material: Seawater | place: Tonga | collected 2009 | depth 2000 m m
GTAGTGTGGATCAATATCTTGAGTTTGGCCGATTATGGGGGACACCCATACAGCATGTGGTTCATACTTCTCGGACGCCCGATTACCCAGACTTACTCTCCGTTGGCAATTTACCGGATAAGGACGATGTAAGCCGCAATAGTGCGGCGTTTTGGCATACTGATCAAGCCTATGAAGCCGATGTAGCAACGGCAACAATGCTTTACGCACGGAAGGTGCCGAGTATCGGCGGAGAGACGCGTATAGTCGACACGAAAGCCGCATATGACGACCTTGATAGCTCCATAAAGAAAAACATCGAAAACCTAATGGCTGTTCATTTTTACGGCTCAACCTCGGGCCGCGACGGGGAACGCAAAACGCGGGAGTTAACAGACTCCCAGGCAGCTCAGGTGCCGCCGGTATTACATCCCCTCGTGCGCCCTCATACCATAACCGGAGAACAGGCCCTTTATGCCGTTGCTGGCACTGCATTCGCTATCGACGGGATGAAAGAGGGTGAATCAAATAGCTTGATTGCTACGTTGAAAGCACATTGTTTACAAGACAAGTATCTGTACGCGCACAAATATGAGGTCGGCGACATTGCCATTTGGGACACCCAAATGACCTTACATTGTGCAACTCCGATCGGCGCACCAACGAATCCTGATTCTGAACGCTTGTTGTGGCGGATAAGCGTTCGCGGAAAACCGGCCATCTACCAATGACCTTTACGAACCATTGCAAAAGAAAAAATACTTCACTTTCCGCTAAGTTCACTATACATAGCGTACTAAATGATTTTAAATAGAATTGCTGACGCAGCACTTTTTCTCGGCAACCTTCTACCGTTAAGAAAAGTCTAACCTAACTCGTAGTTGACTGTGTAGGACGTGAGGTTAATCGTAGCTGAGTGATACGGTTCCCTTCTCTCCCCAGAATTTCGAACTGAAATTCATGAAATAGAAACACCTGGCCCGCTTCAGGAATCCGTTTTGCCTCATGAATCACTAAACCAGCAATGGTAGCAGCGTCTACATCAGGCAGGCGCCACTCCATCGCACGATTCAGATTCCGAATTGTTATTGCACCATCAACGATATAGGAGCCATCTACTTCAGGACTCAGTTTCGTCACCAACTGATCGGGGTCATCTATAATATCATCATGCTCGTCCGCAATATCGCCAACGATTTCCTCAAGAATATCATCCAGGGTCACCATACCCATTAACGCGCCGTATTCGTCGACAACTAATGCGAAATGGGCGCGCTGGTTCCGAAATGCGGAGAGTTGGTTCGCCAAACTAGTGGTGTCAGGCACAAACCATGGCTCTGTTGCGAGCCGCAACACATCTAACTCCTGCAGGTCAGCGCCGTGTATGTTGACCTCCCGCAGCAAACTCTTTGCATGCAGAATCCCGAGAATGTTATCAGAGGTATCCTGCCATAAGGGGAAGCGCGTGTGTCGACTTTCTAACACCTGCGCGACGATATCTGCTGCTGGTAAATCAATATTGAGCGTTACCATATCACGACGATGCACCATGACCTCACCGACTTCGACGTCCGCAAGGTCAAGAACGCTTCTTAGCATGTCTCGATAATGCTTGCGCATGCTGCCCTCGCGGGTGTGGTAGTCGAGCATCCCGCGAATTTCATCCGCGACTGACTGCGTCCATGTACTATCCCCGCCCGCACCAAATAGTCGCAAAAGGCGTAAAACCAAAGCCTGAATTGCTTGCGTAATTGGGGCTAAGCCAGCAACCATTGGACGCAAGATTGGTGCAACCGCGAGCGCCATTCGGTCTGCTTCGCGAATTGCATAAGTCTTAGGCATGACCTCCGCAAAGATTACCACCAGAACCGTCATCACCACGGTCGCGTACGCAATGCCCGCTTCTCCTACATAGCGGATCATGAGGCCAGCAGCCAAAGCCGATGCAAGAATATTGACCGCATTGTTTCCAAGCAGAATCGCACCAATCAACCGTTCACGACGTGATATCAAACGTGCCGCCAAATTCGCACGTTTATCGCCGGCCATTTCCAATTGGTGGATACGAGATCGGCGCGCAGCCGTGAGCGCTGTTTCAGATCCAGAAAAGAAAGCGGACAACAAAAGCAAGACGACTATAGCCGCCAAGGTTAAAAATAAGCCCATAGTCATGGACCACCACTCATGCGTCCCCTGCGGGACAAAGTAAGGCCCACCGGGCTCCAAAATCGAGTATAATGTACTCGTGCCCCGTTTATAAGCACCCTCCAAAGAATCGCGTCAAATTGTGCATCAGACACCAGAATATCACCCAACGTAAGTCTGTAGCACCTCGAGGATCTCTGATTCGGTTGCTTGCTCGTAGGCAAAAGCCTTGCCAATACCGCGTGCCAGGATCAACACTTGCCGGCCATTTCGAATTTTTTTATCTCGGCTCATATGCGCCAACAATCTTTCGGGACTCCAAACATGTCCGTCCAGAATAGGAAATGCGGTAGGGAGACCTACAAATTCGAAATGCCTCCGCACGCGTTTAATTGTCTCCGCCGTACAAAATCCAAGCTGAACCGACAGATCGAACGCTAAAATAGTGCCGATAGATACAGCCTCACCATGCAATAAGCGTAAATCAAAGTCGACCTCCGCCTCAAGCGCATGTCCGAAAGTATGACCTAAATTGAGCAACAATCTTGGTCCACCCTCGCGTTCATCCTTTCTAACGATTGCGGCTTTGGCCTGACAACAAGTAGTTACTGCATGATCGCGTGCGGTTGCTTCTCCCTCAATCAACGCCAACCCGTTGCCCTCGAGCCAATCGAAAAATGGTCCGTCACCGAGCAAACTATATTTGACAACTTCCGCATACCCAGCCAGCAGCTCACGCCGAGGCAAGCTATCGAGTAAGGATGTATCAGATAAGACAAGTCTGGGCTGGTGAAAACTGCCTACCAAGTTTTTCCCGAGTGACGTGTTAATGGCGGTTTTACCCCCTACTGCGCTATCAACCTGAGCTAACAACGTAGTAGGTATTTGTACGTAGTCGATGCCCCTCAAAACAACACTCGCAGCAAAACCAGCCAGGTCACCTACTACACCTCCGCCGAGTGCAATCACTAGTGAGTCTCTCGCTACACCGAATTTAAACATGTCAGCGATAAGCATTTCTAAGCAACTAAAATCCTTACTTCCCTCTCCAGCAGGCACAACGATTTCTGCCGCATCGTAATCCTCCCTTAACAGCGATTCACGCAACGGAGTCAAATAGAGCTTGGCAACGTGTTCATCCGTCACGACCAAAATTTTGCGCAATCCGAATCGCTCCCGTAAAATTTTCCCAGCGTTTTCCAGAAGTTGACTTCCAATCAAAATGTCATAGCTTTGCGAATTAAGAGCAACCGGCACCGTAGATACAAAGGTCATCTTTGGGACTCCTTCACCTCAACACCACTGCCAGCTTTCAATCCGCGCAGCCGGTCATAGTTGGCAATTCCATTAACGACCTTGTCGATCATCTCTTCATGGGTACTATCAACACTATCAACAACGATGTCTGCCAGCGCATATATTGGGTACCGCTCGTTGATCAAATTCGCCAGGATTTGCCGTGGATCACCGTCCCTAAGGAGAGGTCGGTTGCCACGACGTAACACCCTTTGAAGAAGGGTTTCCAGGTCGGCCCTTAACCATATCGTTAACGCCTTTTTACGAATCAGACGGCGAGTTTCTCGATCAAAAAAAGCGCCGCCCCCCGTGGCCAATACATGCACCGGACGCTTTAATAACCGTCTAATGATACGCCGTTCACATTTACGAAACGCTTTCTCACCTTCAAGCTCAAAGATGTCTGATATCGTTTTTCCGGCATCACTCTCAATTTCGAAATCGGCATCAATAAACTGGAGACCCAGACGAATCCCAAGCCGGCGCCCGATTGCGCTCTTGCCAGCACCCATTAAGCCGACTAGGGCTATTGTCCTATCAGTTTTCAATTGACCGGTGGACTTCATGCGACCCAGAACCTTATGCTTTATCGAACCAATTTATGCGGCTCGTTGAATCGTGCCATCTGAGCCGATAAATTGCCGGTGAACGAAAACTGAAAGATACCACATCGGCGACTGCCTGTGAGCGCTTGCCACAGACGGTGCATGACTCCGGAGTTCCTAATGCGATTCTTTTACCGCCTGTTCGGTACCGTGCTAGCTCTTTCCCTGATTGGGGGCGCGGTATTCCTCCTTACTTGGGACATTCCGCCACCGTCGGCGCCTATCAAGAAGGTGATCCCAAATGAACGTTTCCCTAGTTAAAACGCTTCACATGATAATAGCCATACTTGCCTTCGCAACGCTGGCGTGGCGAGCAACGCTATCCCAGGAGCACACAACTCCAGTGCCTTTAGCAACAGGAGAGGATTTACCAGATGGCTCCAGCAGAGCAAACATAAAGGACGATGATGGGGATATTTCTATCGATGCGTTGGACGAGATTGACATAGAATCAATTGGGATACTAGACGAGGGCAGTGGCGGTTTTGGCGCGGACATGTGGCGCGGCAGCGAGCGGGCGCAAGTGGAAGAACTTCTGTCCCAACTCCCAACAGCAGTTCGATCACGCGCGACCCATGAGCTTATGAAGACCCTATTGTTGTCATCTGCAACAGCACCAGTAAAAAATCAAGAATCATCTGATCTTTTAGAAATTCGTCTCACAGCTCTAGCAGATTTAGGTGAGTTTGAATCCTTTTTTGAACTTTTGGCAATAATTCCAGAAAGCGCGACAACGCCAAAAATCAAGCAGTTAAAGTCAAATGTGTTGTTTTTGATGGGTAATATAGCAGCTGGCTGCGAACTAATCCTCAACCAAGTTCAGGAAGCAGATAGTCTTTATTGGCAAAAAGCTTTGTTCATTTGCCAGTTATTGCGCGACGAAAAGGCGGCAGCCTTAAGCTTATCTCTTCTGCGCGACCAACTGAACGAGACCGATGCTGATTTTCTTGAGCTTGGCGGCGTGTCACTGGGCGAAGTCCCCAATCTGACCACAACCTTGGCTCCAAATGTCCTCAATTTCGCATTGTTACTAAACACTGAAATAGGAATTCCTGATCACTGGCTAACTCAAGCAGGGCCGGCAATTCAAAGGGCCATAGCGGAGGCCGAGACGATACTCCTCACGACCCGTCTTGTCGCCGCCGAGCATGCAGCCGAAATGGGTGCGTTGAGTGCAAATTATGTTCGCCGACTTTATCAACTGGTGAAGTTCAACAACGAAGAGTTCGACGACGCAATTGCAACGGCACAAAAGAATGGAGGAGCTTTGGGCCGCGCCCTTTTGCATCAAGCTAGCATACAAAAACAATGGGGGGATGAACGAGCGACTTTGTTGCTCGCCTCGTGGCAAAACTCTCGGGCGACAGGAAGCGCGATTCTCTCAGCACTTGTGAACAAGAAACCCTTACTTACGCTGCATGCGAACGACCAAATCATCCACGCCGCGCCAGAAATCGTTCGGGCACTTCTCGCAATTGGCAACGATGCTGATTCCAAAGTTATTCGGATTAAACTGATTGACGGGACGGAAACTCTAATCTCAGTGACGGAAAGATTTGAATCCTGGCTCGACCTTCTCGGAGAAAGCGCTGAAATGGATACTGAAATCGAGCGCACACTTGCCTCTCTGATGCCGTTGGTCACCATTGCTAATTTGGACACTAAGCCGCAATGGCACCCGCGAATGGCCGAACGCTGGTGGAACGCATTTCCCGATGAGATAGGCTCCCCGGCACAGGTGGACCGCGGAAACCGTCTGTTTATGACACTCAATGCCCTCGGTTACCCCGTCGGCCAAAAAGGCTGGAACCTATTGTTAAATGGACCAAACATGGTCACCACACAGGTTCCAAGTGTTGGGATACGATATAGCATGCAGGATGCGGCCAAGTCGGGTCAAATCGGCAGCACGGTGTTATTCGCCCTTTTGGCATTGGGCGAGGGGGGACCTGTTGAGGCCAGCCCTTTGGCACTTGGCTCCGTGCTTCGTTGCCTACGTCAAATCGGCCTTGAAAATCACGCCCGCGCGATTGCTTTAGAGGCAGTCATCGAAAACGGAATGTAATGGCTCTGAGTGATACCAGACTAATCGAAGCTTACCTAGAAATGATGGTGTCCGAGCGCGGTGCAGCCGCAAATACGATTGCCGCCTATAGTCGTAACATAAGCGCTTTCGCTACATATCTCGATACGATCAACCATTCGCTCATAGATGCAACGACTCGGCATGTCCGTGACTATTTAGCTAGGCTAGCAGATTCTGGACGAACACCAGGTACACAAGCACAACATTTGTCGGCGTTGCGGCAGTTTTATCGTTTCCTTCAATCTGAAGATCAGCGAATTGACCATCCATGTGCAACAGTCGAATTACCGCAACGCGGGCGGACGTTGCCTAAAATTTTAAGCGAGAAAGAGGTCAATCGACTTATATCTGAAGCGCGCATAGCGCCAGGTCCGGGAGGGCTTCGCCTGCTCACGTTGGTCGAACTTTTGTATGCCACAGGACTTCGAATCTCGGAACTGATATCCCTTCCATTAAACGCATTAGGTTCCAACTCGCATCTCTTAATCGTTCGTGGGAAAGGGGGTCGGGAACGGATGGTACCAGTTGGAGAACCGGCAGCCCATGCCCTGGCCAATTATCTAGATGTGCGAGTTAGTTTTTTTAACAAGGGAACATCTTCAAAGTGGCTGTTCCCATCACGAAGCGCTAGCGGGCATCTTACTAGACGTCGGGTTGGCCAACTGCTGAAAATGCTAGCCGTGCGAGCTGAGATCAAATCACACAAGGTTTCGCCCCACGTTCTGCGCCACGCCTTCGCGAGTCATCTGCTCGCCCACGGCGCCGATCTAAGAAGCGTTCAGGCAATGCTGGGCCACGCCGATATTTCTAGCACACAAATTTATACTCACGTGCTGCAAAGCAGACTTACAAAGTTGGTTCGAGATCACCACCCTTTAAATGCTGACTGACACTCGCATTACCAAACACTGAAAGTGTGTTCTCCGTGTAAAGTCCAAGTATGGGTGATAAGATGACCGGCATGAATACGTTTCTTGACTTCGAGAAACCAATCGCTGAACTCGAGGGCAAAATTAAGGAGCTGCACCATCTAAGCGACTCCGATCATCTCAACATCGTCGATGAAGTTACGAGACTGCAGTCCAAGGTAGAGCGTCTCCTTAAGCAGACGTACGCCGAACTAACCCCGTGGCAAAAAACTCAGGTCGCGCGCCACCCAGAAAGACCACATTCCAGTGACTATATAAACGGCCTCATCGAGGACTTCATTCCCCTTGCTGGTGATCGCTGCTTCGGTGAAGATAGGGCTATCATTAGTGGTATCGGGCGTTTCCAAGGTTATTCAGTAATAGTGATCGGACACGAGAAGGGCGCGGATACAAGCGACCGAGTGACTCACAATTTTGGCATGGCTAGGCCCGAAGGTTATCGCAAGGCAGTGCGCTTAATGTCACTCGCTGACCGCTTTGGGCTACCAGTGATTACTTTTATCGATACCCCTGGCGCCTACCCCGGTGTTGGAGCCGAAGAACGTGGCCAAGCTGAAGCGATCGCGCGCTCAACCGAAGCATGCCTAAACCTGCGCGCACCACTAATTAGCGTAATCATCGGAGAGGGAGGTTCAGGAGGGGCGATCGCTTTGGCCAGCGCCAACCACGTAATCATGCTAGAAAATGCTATCTACTCTGTGATATCACCTGAAGGTTGTGCCTCGATTCTTTGGCGAAACACCGATAAAGCTATAGACGCAGCGGAGTCTCTTCGTCTAACTGCCCAAGATTTGTACAAGCTACAAGTAATCGACGAAATTGTCCAAGAACCCGTCGGTGGAGCTCACCGAGCACCCACGGATATGATCAAACATCTTGGGGAAACGCTCGAGCCTAGTTTGCGTACGCTGGTCAATACTTCAGGCGGCGAGCTGCGCGCTCACCGGAGACAGAAATTTCTGGATATTGGGGCAAGCAGCAAAAGTTAGGAGGCAAGCCACGCAGACTGAAACAGCGTCCTAAATTTACTTTTAACCGCGCACAATCCCGTTCAAAGTCAAAACCTGCGGGATTGTTTTATCCGCGAGATGCAGGGTCAAGTCACAACATGCCTCAGAATAACCGCACATACTCGTAATCGAATGGGAGACCATCGATCCCGCGCGGCGGCGGGGCAATCCAGCCGGCGATCTTGCCGCGTTTTGTTACAGGTTGCATAAGGCTAGAAACAAAGGCTTTATCCTTATCACTCGGCAACCATTCGTGACACTGCTCAGCCCACTGTTCCTCGTCGAGGGGTACACCCTCTGGGGTCACATGGTAATCTGCAAAATTACCTATACGACGATTGAATGCAATATGCGGCAGAGATAACCGCGTGATAATGGCATGCTCCTCTAACACCGTGTTCCAACGTGCTAGCCCGCGCGCGCAATCCCGAACAAAATCCTGACGTAAACATTCGTTCAATGCGTTGATAGCAGGCACGTCAGCCATGGTCGGCGCACCATCCCGCCATTCCGGCACCAATTGGAAAGTTTCACTTAGGAGATGATCATCGTTGATTTTCGTTTCATTATATCGGCCTTTGAGCCCAGCATTGTAATAGGCGGCAGCATTCGTTGATCGTTCTCCACCAAATAGATCAAGTGATACTGAATAATGGAAGTTAATGTATCGCTGGATGGTGCCAAGATCGATACCGCCAAAAGGGCGAACATCTACAGTATCCTGATCTCGCATTAACTCTGCTGTCCGCTGGACAACCCGCTTTACCCCGCTCTCGCCAACAAACATATGATGGGCCTCTTCCGTAAGCATGAACCTGCAGGTCCGCGCTAACGGGTCAAACGCTGATTCGGCTAAAGAGGCAAGCTGGTATTTACCGTCACGGTCGGTAAAGTAGGTGAACATGTAAAAAGCCAGCCAATCAGGTGTCAATTCGTTGAAAGCACCAAGAATTCGGGGCCGGTCCGGATCGCCTGCATGGCGCTCCAGTATCATGTCCGCCTCATCCCTACCGTCACGACCAAAATAAGCCTGCAGCAAGTACACCATAGCCCACAAATGTCGGCCTTCCTCAACATTTACCTGAAATAGATTGCGTAAATCATATAGCGATGGTGCCGTGCGACCCAACAAACGTTGTTGCTCCACGGAAGCAGGCTCAGTGTCTCCTTGTGTGACAATCAGCCGACGCAAATCCGCCCTATGTTCACCAGGCACCTGGGTCCAGACTGGCAAACCCTTGTCTTCGCCAAATCCAATTTGGCGATCCTTCTCCGGCACGGTCAAAAAAATTCCCCAGCGATAATCCAACATTTTTACATGGCCGAAGTGCGCCCAACCCCCCGGCTCTACACTGACGGCAGTACGCAAATAAACATCCACATCCTGAAAACCCTCCGGTCCAAGGTCCTGCCACCAGCCGAGAAACCGTGGCTGCCAAGATTCTAGTGCGCGCCGCAAGCGTCGGTCGTCACCAAGCCCTACATTGTTGGGGATTTGCTCTCCATAATCGATTCTCATGAGCACATTATACTCTCATCTTATCGAACTGAGCACGCTGGCCGGTCCCATAAAGTCGCAAGGAGCCTTCTGGTCCAACGGCGTTTGGTCTTTGAAAAATCCAATTTTGCCACGCTGATAGTCTTCCAAAAATTTTCGTTTCTATTGTCTCGGGTCCGGCAAAACGAAGATTCGCCTCCAGACCGGTTAGCGCATCACCTGAAAAACTGGACCGCTCTTCGATCGCTAGGCGCACTTCCTCATCCCAGTCAATTTCATCGGGAATTCCAGTGACCAATCCAAGGCTGTCAGCAACTTGCGCGCTCAGCAATTTCCCCATTGCTTTGCGCAATTCCGTTATCCGGGACAAGTCACCAAGAAATCGGGTCTGTAGACGACTTAAGCCGTTAGCCATAGGCAGTCTCCCGAAATTCATTGCCGATAACGAAATTGCCGATGAGTCGTTACCGTCGAGCATGTAGATTCGGTCACAAGCCAGCGCAAGCTCAAATAACGTTCCAGAACAACCGTCCCCTGCTTCAATTAAGGCTATAAGACTCCGAGAAGTGACATCTAAGCGCTTTAAAACCCTCGTCCAATAAAGCCGAATTTCCCTCAGCAGCCAATCACCGCCATGACGTACAATAAAGTCATCATGGGCACGAATAAGAGAACCGTTACCAACCACTCGGATCACCCAATTGCTTATATCGGGACGGTTGGTGCGTAAATGTAAAATCGCGTCATCCAACGCACGTGCCAGTGCCAACGGCCAGAATGCTGCTCCCAACTCAAGCGACGCCTCGGGACCAACAGGAGGAGATTGATCCGGGCCACACACAGTGAAATTTGCAACCGAAGTCGTACTGTCTATATCCACCTTTAAATACGGATATCTAAGCGCCGTCCTAGAGATCTTTCGAACCAGCGGAACAAGATTGATTCCCTGTGCATCACGCGAGGTACCCGTCTTTTGAGAAAGGGAAACCGCCCTAATGCGCGCCTTCTCGTCGAGCTTTGAAGCAGGCACAAGTTCGTCGACCAACGACCACTCGAGAGCACGCTCACCTCTCACCCCTTCTGTCGTTGTGCAGAACAAATCAGCACGATCTCTTCGGACCCTCCTCTTATCTACCAAGCGCGTCAGACCACCAGTACCAGGAAGGACCCCAAGCAACGGAACCTCTGGCAGAGATACAGCGGAAGCACCATCGTCGACCAGCATTATGTGTTCGCAAGCAAGCGCCAACTCGTAACCACCACCAGATGCTGAACCATTGATCACCGCTAAGTAGTGCTGACCTGATTCACCGCTAGCTTGCTCTATTGCGCATCGTGTCTCGTTGGTAAACTTGCAAAAATTTACCTTGGCCATGTGGTCCGCAGCGCTAAGCATGCCAATATTCGCGCCAGCACAAAACACCCGTTCCTTTTCGGATGTGATTATCACGGCACCTACTTCAGGATGCTCAAAACGAAGTCTCTGCACAGCATCATAAAGTTCTATATCAACACCAAGATCGTAAGAGTTAAGCTTAAGCTCATACCCGGCCCCTAATCCACCTTGCTCATCCACATCCATCGATAGAGTTGCAACTGGTGGATCAATGCTCAGTTGCCAATGACGATAAGTTTCCGGAGAGGTTTGAAATTCGACCCGACTCGGGGTATCGGACTTGGCGCCAAGCACTAAAGTGTTAGCTTCAGACATCAGAATCTCTTTGGCTTGACCAGAGGATCATGCTCGGATTACCACATCAAAGTGGCTACGGTAAGAACCAATTAGGAAAGATACTCTCTAATTTATTGCTTTAAAGCACCTATAAGAGGGAAAGCATCACTATGGACTACTTCGATGATTTAGAAACCCGTGACCCTGAGGTGCGCGAACGAACCTTACTTGCGGAATTATCAAAACAGATTGGCAACGCGAAACACAATGCCCCAGGCTGGACCGAGATCCTCTCTGATGTCATACCCAGCGATATAAACTCCCGGGAAGCGCTCGCTCAATTGCCAGTCACCCGCAAGTCCGAACTTAATGCTCGCCAAACCAATGTCCCACCTTTTGGTGGTTTAATCGCAACCGGATCAGGTGAGTTAAGCTGGGTTTTTTGTTCACCAGGACCAATTTATGAGCCGGGCGGACGTAGCGGAGATTTCTGGAGAATGGGACGCGCTCTTTATGCAGCGGGTTTTCGGCAAGGCGATATCATACATAACACTTTCGCCTACCATCTAACTCCAGCGGGCCACATGATGGAGGCTGGAGCCCATGCATGTGGCTGCGTAGTGGTTCCGGGTGGAGTCGGAAACACTGAGCAGCAACTTCAAGCGATTACTCATATTCGACCAAAAGGGTATGTGGGCACGCCATCTTTTTTGAAAATTTTGGTAGAGAAGGCCAGTGAATCTCCACTCGACGTTTCCTCGATTACCCATGCCGCAGTAGGCGGGGAGGCACTGCCGCCAAGTCTGCGCGACTATTTCAAATCGTGTGGTATTGACGTTCTGCAATCATACGGCACCGCCGATTTGGGGCTTGTCGCCTACGAGTCGCCAGCAATGGACGGGATGATCTTGGACGAAGGCGTGATCGTCGAGATTGTCCGACCGGGCACCGGAGAACCAGTGGATGAAGGTGAAGTCGGTGAAATAGTGGTCACCACCCTCAACGCGATTTATCCACTAATTCGATTTGCCACCGGAGACTTATCGGCAATTCTATCCGGTCAAAGCCCGTGTGGACGCACCAATACAAGGATCAAGGGTTGGATGGGACGTGCCGATCAAACTACCAAGGTAAAGGGCATGTTTGTTCACCCTCAGCAGATTGCTGAGGTCGCCGCACGCCATCCAGAAATCAGACGTGCGCGCCTTGTAGTCGACAATATCAACCACGTTGATGTGATGATGCTCCACTGTGAGGTATCATTGGTCAGTGATGATCAGCTCAAAAATGCTATCACCCATTCGCTGCATGCAATCTGCAAATTAAAGGGCGATGTTACTTTATCTCAGCCTGGAACTTTGGCAAATGACGGCAAGGTTATCGACGACATTCGAACTTATGAATAACTGATCTTAATCATAAGGTTAGTGCTAGCACTACCTACCATTGTAGGCACGAATTGCCCGCGCGTAACCTTCCTTTTCTGCAGCCTCTTCCGGTCGACCCATATCTAGAAGCAGCAAAGCATAATTCTCGTAACCGCGCGCAACTTCAGAATGCTTTTCACCGAACGTACTTCGCATAATAACCATGGCCGCCCCAAAAAGATTTTCGGCATCTGCATAACTCCCCTTCTCGTGCAACAGACGCGCCCGGTTATGATAGGCCCTAGCACGATACTTTGAAGCAATCCGACTCATCCCATTTATTACGTGCGGATTATCGGCAAGCACCACGGTCATCACATCTAGTGCGCGACTGTAAAAATGCTCAGCATCAGCAAGTCGGCCCTGCTCATCGTACAGCCGCCCTAAGCTGTTGTAGCTTTCTGCAACATCGGCATGGCCATTGCCGAGGAAAGTTTCGCGGATTGTCAAGGCGCGCCTATACAGTGACTCGGCCTCTTCGTATTGAGCCTGCAGCCGATACAACTTTGCCAGGTTGAATACGAATGTAGCTGTTGTTGGATGTTCAGCACCAAACTCAGCTTCGCTCATATGAATCGCCTTTTGAGCATACGGTACAGCCTCGCGATAACGCTGATGCTTGAACATTTCTTTGACGTGCATCTGGATGTCTCGAAGCTCGACCGAGGACTGAGCAAATACATTGCTAATACTAGAAGCCCCCAGTAATCCGATTAAACAAATAAGAAAAATCCTAATCATCGATCGATCGCTCCGAAACAAGTTTACACTGACATAACCGTACCGCGTCGGAACACACCAGACAAGATTCCCACTTTACGTTGCTATCCATGGGTAATCAGAATGAACCGGCACGCCCTAACGTCGAGCAGAAAAAAAGTTTTTGAGCAGACGACTAGCGCGTACTTCGTTGATCCCACCATAAACCTCAGGATGGTGATTACAGGTCGGTTGATCATATAAACGCGGGCCGTTTTCGACGCCACCACCCTTCGGGTCTTTTGCGCCAAAATAGAGTCGGCGGACGCGAGCGAAGGAAATCGCCTGAGCGCACATAGGACACGGTTCGAGGGTAACGTACAGATCACAGCCAGTAAGGCGGGGTGTACCGAGTTTCTCCGCTCCTGCACGCAGCACTAAAATTTCTGCGTGTGCCACTGGATCACAATACTGCTCGACTCTATTCCCGTCCGCCGCCAACTCTTTCCCCCTTCCGTCGACAAGCACCGCACCCACGGGAACCTCTCCTCGCTCGGATGACGCGTGCGCGAGTTCTAAGGCTCTTTCCATGAACGTTTTCTGCGACATTCTGACACCCTGTCTGCTCCAATTTTACATCTGGTTAAGACCACCAACATTGCACGGCAGTGCTCATGATATTATCCTGTGCAGATGTTGTCTCCCTCGCACCAGCCAGTGATTGGCGTCACGCTGGATCGCGAACCGGCCGGCGGCTATTCAAAGTTTCCGTGGTATGCCGTACGCGAAAATTATATGTGCGCGGTCTTACGCGCCGGGGGCCTTCCTGTAGCTCTGCCTCACGATGATCGAGTTGCTGATCAATACATGGACCTGGTGGATGGCATTCTAATCACCGGTGGTGCATTCGACGTTGATCCGGAGCTGTTTGGACAATCCAGGCACAACAGCGTAACGACCGTCAAGCAACAACGCACTGTCTTTGAATTAGCTATAACCCGGACGGCGTTAGTGCGTGATGTCCCTATACTCGGTATTTGTGGTGGCGAGCAATTGCTTAACGTAGCGCTTGGAGGCAGCCTTATCCAACACATCCCGGAGAAATCCGAGGGAACTCTTGCTCATGAGCAACCAAATTCAAGAGACCAAGCAGGCCACAGTGTCAGGATCATGCCGGGCACGTTCCTTCATGATATTGTCGGTGCGGACGAAATTGAGGTAAATAGTGCTCACCATCAGGCTGTAGCAGAAGTAGGTCCAGCGGGCATTATCAACGCTCTCGCTCCCGATGGCATAATCGAGGGAATCGAGGAGCCAGCAAAGCGCTTTTGCGTCGGTGTACAGTGGCATCCAGAATTTCACGTATCGCCGGGTGATAGTAAATTATTCGCCGCTTTTGTCTCCGCCTGTCGAGGATGACCCAAAAAGGATCAGAACGGATAGCTAAGCGGCTTGCACGAGCCGGCCTTTGTTCACGACGAGAAGGAGAGCGTTGGATCTACGAAGGCCGCGTAACTGTAGACGGCACAGTACTTACCAGCCCAGCAATGACCGTCAGCATCCATTCGTCAATAAAGGTCGATGGAAAACTTATTCCCACACCCACGGAACCACGTCTTTGGCTATACCACAAGCCATGCGGGCTATTAACCACTCACCGCGATCCCCAAGGTCGGCCAACCGTTTTCAATTCACTACCAGCTGAACTTCCCCGAATGATTTCCGTCGGACGTCTCGATATTAATTCGGAAGGACTTTTACTGCTCACCAACAATGGTGATTTAGCCCGTCGGTTAGAGCTGCCAGGTACGGGTCTGTTACGCCGGTACCGGGCACGTGTCCGTGGAATCCTAGATGGTTCAGAGCTCGAAACTCTCAAGAAAGGCATCATCGTCAACGGTGTGCACTATGGCCCCATATTTGCCACACTTGACCGCCAATTACGACGCAATGCCTGGTTGTCACTAACCCTGAGAGAAGGTAAAAATCGTGAAGTGCGGCGGGTTTTAAATCATCTTGGGCTTGATGTGAGCCGCCTCATCCGCATCGGTTACGGCCCATTTCAACTGGGCAAGTTGGCGCCACGAGGACTCGCAGAGATCCCCCCTCAGCGAATTCAAAGATACACCAGTAGTCCATGAGAATCATTGGAGGATTGTGGCGCAGACGTCGGCTTCTAGTGCCAGCAGGACACGATATCCGTCCAACTGCCGACCGTACGCGTGAGTCCCTTTTTAGCATTTTAGAAAATTCAGGGAACTATGCGTGTTGGCCTTTAGCAGATGCGACTGTCCTTGATATTTTTGCCGGAACGGGCGCACTGGGACTCGAAGCATTGTCACGCGGTGCCAAACAAGCCGTTTTTATCGATGATAATGCTACATCGATTGCCACGGTCAATCACAACCTTGAGACACTAGAAGCAGCAGAGAGAGCAATAGTTCTTCTCCGAGACGCAACTCAGCCGGGTCCGTCCGTAGCAAGCGCAACCCTTGTGTTTCTTGACCCACCCTATCGCTCAGAGCTCGCAGAAAAGGCGCTGACTGCTCTTGTAAAAACTGGATGGCTGAATCCAGGCGCCTTAGCAATGGTGGAAACGGAAGAGAAAGAACTAATCATCCCACCCAGAAAGTTTACGCTCGTAGAAAAGCGTAATTGCGGCAATGCCAAACTCTGGTTTCTACGTTACTTCTGAAATCTGACGAACACAGAAAAAATGGAACTGCGCCGTCTTATTCATCACTTAACGGCGACCAAAGAGACGTTCAATATCTACAAGTTTAAGTTCCACATAGGTTGGGCGACCATGATTGCACTGACCAGACCTGGGTGTGGACTCCATTTCGCGCAATAAAGCATTCATTTCTCTAACATTGAGCCGCCTCCCGGCGCGTACGCTCCCGTGGCAAGCCATGGTGCTGCATACGTCTTCAAGCCGCTCCTTTAGAGGAAGAGTAACGGAATAATCATCGATCGCATCTGCAAGATCCTGCACCAGTCCCACTATATCCACCTCGCCCAGCAGAGCTGGTGTCTCCCTAACTAACACCGCACCATCCCCGAAAGACTCTAGCACCAAACCTAACTCAGTTAGCTGTCCAGAACGTGCGCACAATTTATCTGCACGCTCCGGTTCGAGTTCCACAACTTCCGGAATTAGAAGCAGCTGCCGCGTGACCCCTTTTTCGGAGAGCGACCGCTTCATCCCCTCATAAACCAGCCTTTCGTGGGCAGCATGCTGATCGACTATTACCAACCCATCAGACGTTTGGGAAACAACATAGGTATCGTGAACTTGACCGCGCGCTGAACCCAGCGGGAAGTTATGGAAGACATCACTTTCTATCTCTTCATTATTAGTAACGGGCTCAGTTGGCGCCATTAAAGGTGCTTGATAGGCTGACGCAGCCTCTCGAGGACTCCGCCCCAAAGAACTGGGTGCTCCCGAAACAGAACGAGACTCTCCAATAGGTTCCGGGTGGACCGCTCCTAGTGCAGCCCGTGAGACGGTCGTGGAGGCACGATGCCCTGCGTCATCAAGGGCATGGCGAAGTGCTCCGACAACTAAACCACGTACCATACCGGGCTCTTGGAACCGTACCTCTGCTTTCGAAGGATGGACATTTACATCTACAGCCGACGGGGCCAATTCGATGAATAACGCTACCAAAGGATGGCGATCATGCGCCAACAAACCAGAGTACGCGGCCCGCAAAGCCCCAAAGATCAGCTTGTCTCGCACAGGCCTTCCATTGACAAACAGGAACTGGAGACGAGCGTTGCCTCGGTTAAGCGTAGGCAAACCAGCGTAACCAGTCAGCCTGGCACCGTCTCGCTCAGCTTTGAGA
>JYMV01042867.1_pt1 | contig 17189 bp, 20 predicted proteins | sample 338911 | NCBI WGS metagenome assembly JYMV01 (sample SAMN03354496, study PRJNA234377) | hydrothermal vent metagenome | biome: Deep sea; feature: Hydrothermal plumes at the Eastern Lau Spreading Center, Western Pacific Ocean; material: Seawater | place: Tonga | collected 2009 | depth 2000 m m
TCCAGTCACATACACGCGGGATCGGTGTGCGTATGTGGTTGATTTAACGTTATACCCCGTAGAAAGCACTGCCTTCACACGGCAGGGGTCGTTGGTTCAAATTCAGCCACGCCCACCATTGTCCACTGCTTTTGGGCTATTTTCACTGGCCACTTTCTGCTCCGAATTTGTCGTGTGCTGAAACTGGGTCCATCTGCAAATCCGAGACTAGTCGACAAATCTAAGTGCTTCACCAAGCTTAACCGGCATATCGTTGTAGTCACCTTCTCCACCGTCCTGCCAAAGACACCAATGATCAAGGCCCTGCTCCTGAAACGACTGTAGTCGAGCCCCAATTTCTGCGGGTGTACCGCACAATCGTGATGCACGGGCGTACAACCAATCATAGAGTCCTAGTGATTTGGCTCGTTGAACCAGCTTTTCCCCCCGCTCACGATCTTTGTAGGCAACTGCGAGGTTATGACCGTCAGCATGCATTTCTTTGAGTAACGGAATGTACTCCGGCGGTATGAGCTTACCCTCCGTGCTGCCCATGACCAGCCATTGGGAATCCGCACCCAAGTGAGACTTCAGTACTTCCTCGGCACTTTCACCGAACGTGAACTCCGCATACCACGAAATCGCGAACTCATGAATGTCTCGTTCAAACTCAACACAGGCGTCCGCGACCAGTTGCTTAACATGTGCAATATTCTGGGGTGCATAGCCCATTGCAGGAATGATGCCATCGGCAACCTCCACTGCCATTCGCAACACACGCGGACCAGCGCAGGCGACGTAAATTGGCGGTGCCGATGACGGGTCATAGCCGTCCCAGTGCAAGCGAAACTCGTGTCCTTGCCAGGTCGCAACCTCTCCACGAAGCAACTGCTTGAGCGCAATGATGTAATCACTCAATACGCTGACCTTAGCCGGACGGAGGCCCGCACCCCAGGCCGCACTATCACCCGTTGCGATGCCGACCAGGAGGCGTCCGGGCGCCATTTCACACAGGGTTGCTATTGCCGATGCCGCAACGGATGGATGCCGTGTCAACGGATTCGTCACCGCGGTCATCACATTCAACGATTTTGTCTCGTGTAGGCACTCGGCACATGACACAAACAACTCACGCGATATCAACGGGGAATCCGCGATGGCGATAGAGTACAAACCCGCGCGTTCACTCGCGAGCGCGACCGGTCGCATGTTTTGAAACGATTGCGGCAATAGGTTGTAGCTCAGTTTCATCGCGTGCCTCTTTTACAGTTAACCGGTGATAGGAGTGCCGGACGGTGCTATCGCTCCCCTTGCTCTGACTCATATCACGAAGATCGGATCGCCCTTGTTCACCTGACCCCTTTGCAGGACTGCAGCGAACACGCCGGCATTACCGCCATGATTTCGGGCGAGATACCGCAACAGCTTGGGTGTAGCTTCGGCGGTGTCAGGGTCGAGCGTGACTACCTTGCAACGCGGGTCGCGTTCAACGATTGTCAATTCCAAATTGTCACCGATTTTTAGCGTTTTGCCCACAAGCGTCAATTCGAAGAAGGGGTCGTCCTGATTGTCCCACTCGACATAAAAGTTCGCCCTGAATCGGCGTTTGTCGATGTGCATCTCCATAGGAAGAATAAACACTCGTTCTGTTCTGAACAACCGCCAGGAATGGCCCTGTAAATGGGAGACATACCTAGATTCGAACCTTGGTTGGCGGAGTCAGAGTCCACAGTCCTACCGCTAGACGATCCCCCAAGGCACAGCAAAGAACAACAGCGAATAAATGAGGACACTCACTGTCAGAAGTGTTTTCATGATCTATTCCTCCCTCTGTGGTCAGAATTGATCGTTCATCAGTGAACCCCTTTACTCTCAAAGGGGACTAGGGCTACGTTGATCTCGTTGATATAGACCCAGAGTGCATCAAAAGCCTCGCGATTCGAGTTACGAAGTGTTTCAGAAGCCAATTTGAATGCGGTAACTTGTTCATCGTGGTCGCTCAGTAATCGAGCGAGCATTTGATTCTCAGCTTCGCTCGGCTCCATATTGAACTTATTGCGCCGAGATTCAAGTGCTTCTAAATAACCAAAATGACGTCGCTTAGTCGTTTCTAGCGCATTATAGGCTTGCCATGTTGCTGCAGTCGCCTGTCGTTGCTTTTCGTTCATTCGGTTACTTTCTTTCGGCTCAGGCCGGGTGAGTGAGCGTAACCTGCACGGGTCCCCCGTTCCCTTCGAGGAAATACGCGGTGACCAGAGCCCTGAATCTGGTCATTTCGATGCCCAGATAAACTTGATTAACAGGCATCATCTTTTGGAGTCCGGTCTGGGCCATACGGGTTGCGACATCGTCAAATCCCTGGAATTTCTTAAGGTGTGCGACCGCCACTTGAATCAGGCCCTGAACAAAAAGTCCAGTATTGGTGCGGCGACCTGCTGCGCCCCACACGGCCTCAAGAGCTTCGTGGGCTTCCCACCAGTATTCGTGGTTGAACAGGTCAATGCCATACAAATACTCCTCAGACGAGTGCCACTTGTCAGGATCAAAAGATTTCAACAGCTCCGGCTCGTGGTTGTAGGAGTGGCCCTCCGGATCGCGGGTTGGATGCGGGGCTAGACCTGGTATAAATCGATACGGTGGAAACGGTCTGCTGGAATAGCGACGTTGCGTCATGCATGCTCAATGTATAAGGGGTTATTGCAAGTATAGCCGGGCGGAGAACTGACAGGAGAGCAGCCCTTGACACCAGATTGAAATGTTAGAACACCCCGAACGGTGACGGACGACACAGCTACCAGACGGTAATCATCCGACGCTCAATTGGGCCCCATCCCATCGTCAGGATGGGAAGTATGGCCTATGCAGGATCAACCCCGCAAGAGCGGCCAGGAGCGTGGATTCTTCTGGTGGGCACACAATTATCGGCAACAGATTTGGTCGGAACAAACCTTCTCCTAACTTTTGATCTCAATCATCCTTGTCCTCGTCAGCAGAATCAGTAATAGGGGAGACACTGTGCCGCAGCTAGATGCTTGATATAGTCAAGGTTCGAAGCCAGCGCCTTCAGATCAAGTACCATCAGATTTTCTGTGTGATCACTCATGGGGGTGTAATTGTGGGTGTCAGTGATCCGAAAATAGAAACCCTAACCTGAACACCCGTTTAAGATATGTCAACCACCGAAAATATTTCTTCCAGCTGGACATTCGTCCTGTTTTTTGAAATCCCGTAGATGAATTATGATGTAGTTGTATTCGTTGCAGCCATCTTTCTTTTGGCCGGTTGTGTAAAGGGCTTAATTGGGTTTGGGTTGCCCACTGTGTCAATTGCAATTATCGCGACATTTCTTGGTTTGATCGAGGCAATGACGCTTATGTTGCTCCCGTCACTAATCACCAACCTATGGCAAGGACTTGTTGGCGGTCACTTGATTCGCCTGATTCGTCGATGCTGGTCTATGTTTATTTTGGGCGCAGTCTTTACCTGGTTTACATCATCACTACTGTCGACTTGGAATCCTGCGTCGTTCACTGTTATTCTTGGCATAGTCGTTACTTTTTACGGCCTCAGTAGTCTTTGCTCGTTTAAGCTTTCATCACCTGGCTCCGGCGAATCTTGGATTTCACCGTTTGTTGGGATGGTGTCCGGAGGAATCACTGGCCTGACTGGCGTGTTTGTGGTTCCTGCTATTGGTTATTTGCAATCGCTTCGAATGGAGAAAGATGAACTGATTCAGGCCATGGGCCTATGGTTTACGATCGCGACACTTAGCCTTGCATTTTCACTCAAGGATCATGGTCTCTTCGCTGATGACCTGGGCTGGATTTCACTCATGGCGGTATTGCCTGCTCTGTTGGGTATGTGGGTTGGCCGCATTCTACGTCCGAAACTGTCAGAATCTGCCTTCAGACGTCTCTTTTTTGTAGGACTTACGCTACTCGGCGTTTATATCAGCGTGTCGACGATAGTAACGGGCTGAGCTAGTTGCATCTTCGTGACGTGCAGAGTCTTCTCGCATCACGCAGAAGCACAACGATTCTTTTGGGATAATAGTTGCTGTACCGTGTGATAAGAGTTACGTATCAGTATCAAATACAGTATTAGCCCGGGCGGCATCGTCAAACGATTTCTCATAGTTCACTGTTCTTATCCCTTTCAGATAACGATAGGAAGAACTGGGGCCACCCGCTGCAAAAGCAGTTGTAGTACTCAGAAACGGGAGATCAGTGGAGAACATCACTGATAGAAAAACCGCAATGGCAAACAGACGTTCCATCCCACTATCGTACTCCCAACATCCCACTAAAACTGTAAACCTTTCTGCAGGAACAGACAGAGGAATGTGATGTACGTTCTTATACCGCTATTGTAGGGTCTTCAGTTGTCCTCATCTGGGTTCGCTAGTCGGTAGATTCCGTCGTTGCGAGACAGGATGTATATTTCCCCCTCTAAATCTTGGCCAAAGGAGGTGATATTCAACCCCGTGTCCGCCAAGAGGAGATTGTAGGTCACCGAAGTACCGTCATAACGCATACCCCAAATCTTGCCCGAGCAGAAGTCACCAAAAACATAAGTTCCAGTCAAGGAGGGTAAGCGGTTTCCCCTATACACGTAACCGCCGGTGACTGAGCACCCGCCCTCTCTTCCGTATTCGTGCACTGGCAACTCCAGTCTAGAAGTCAGACAATTGGTATTGGGGAAATAACAGTGACTGCCTTCCATCACGTTCCACCCGTAGTTAAGGCCAATGCGAACCAGATCTATTTCTTCCCATAGATTTTGACCAACATCGCCCACCCAAATCTCCACGGGTCCTTTCGGCTCGTATTTCTCACTATCGGAATGCCGCGTTTCACCGTGCACCATATCAAAAGAAAAACGCCAGGGATTGCGCAGGCCGTAGGCGAAAATCTCCCCGCGGGACCCTTCTATACTGGCAAACGGGTTGCTTGCGGGTATCTTGTAGCTTTCACTGGCGCTGGAGATGTCAATCCGCAGAATGGCGCCTAAAAGTGTTCCCGTGTTTTGCCCATTGCCAAAAGGGTCTCCGCCCCATCCACCATCGCCTACGCCTATATATAGATAACCGTAGGGGCCAAAAGCCAGTTGACCCCCATTGTGGTTACCCGCGGGTTGCGGGATTTCTAGGATTACTAACTCACTTCCAAGATCTGCTAAATCGGGGTCAGCGATGCTAGCTGAGAACCGGGAGACGACGGAGCGGCGAGGATTGGAGGCAGAGTAATAAACATAGAAAAAACCGTTGTCTTTAAACTTTGGGTCGAAGGCCATCCCCAGGAGCCCCTCTTCGCTGTTTTTGTTACTAACCTGGCCACTCAGGTCCAGGTAGACAGGTGCTTGGTTGGCATCTGGCCGGTTGGGGAAGACACGGATAAGACCACCCTGTTCAGTTACAAAGAACCTACCTGAACCGTCTTCTGGTTGTTCTAGGTTGGTCAAATGCCAGAAATCAAGATTTGGGAAGACACGCTCCACCGCCAAGGGATGCCCGGCCAGCCCAATAAATCCCGAGGCATACACACACTCCCCCTTGTAGTTGTTCTTGCTGCCTTCAGGACAAGCCGCCCAACTGACAGAAGTCACTGTCAGCAATAGAACGGCTAGAAATAATTTGGAGAGAAATTTCATACCGCTATCTTATTCCTGTTACGAAATTCTCCAACATCCCACTAACACCGTAAACCTTTTAGCACTAGCAACACCACTCTATAGGAACAGGCAGAGGAAGGTGAGGGGTTTCATTGTTGCGGTAATAGGTGAGTTCTACCTAAAGACATGTTGATCGAAGGAATTTCCGGTCAATGCGATCGGGCCATTGCTTTTGGCGGTAAATCTGGTAGAAGGTATAGATCGTCGCTCGCTGAGGACAGTCTCCGCAACCGGCTGAACTGTGAACCAGTGCTGGTTCGGCCTATAGGAGAATTCAGTATGATACCTAAATCGCACACGACCCTTCGTAAGATGATGGTTCAAATTATGGCTCTGAAATATGGCCCAGAGTAGCGACAAGCGCGCGACGGTGCTTCTGCAACTCACTGACACTCACCTGCATGCCGAACAAAACAGCCGAATGTGCGGTGTCAGCACGCAGGAAACCTTTCTTGATGTACTGAACCATATCCGCAAGGACTCCCGGTGGCCGCCGGATGCTATCGTCGTCACAGGAGACATCGTTCAGGATAAGAGCCGAGCCGGTTATCAGCGCTTTCGGGAAACGCTCCAGGCCTTCGGCCTGCCCGTATTCTGCATCCCGGGCAATCACGACGATCCGGTTCTCATGACTGAGCTGCTGATGACGTCGCCGTTTCAACTGTGCGGCGACGTGAAGCTGGGTGAGTGGCGCGTCATGCTGCTCAGCACGTTTCAGAAGGGAGAGGACGCGGGCGCGCTCGGTCACGATGGACTCGCCGTCCTGGAAGAGTCGTTGTCAAGATACTCGGAAGAGCAAGTCTTGATCTGCATTCATCATCAGCCGCTCCCCATGGGCAGCGCATGGCTGGACGAGGTCGGCTTACGCGATGCACAGGAGTTTCTGGAAACCATTGATCGACATGATCAGGTGCGAGCCGTGCTCTGGGGGCATGTTCATCAGGCATCCGATCGAGAGCGAAACAACGTGCGTTTCTTGAGCACGCCATCCACGTGCTTCCAGTTCCTGCCCGACAGCGATTTGTTTGCACTCGACAGTCGCCCGCCAGGCATGAGATGGCTGGTACTGGAACCCGACGGTAAGATAACGACAGAGGTTGACTGGGTCGACGCGGCGGATCGAATGTAAGGCTGTTGATACCCGCTCTGTTGGTGCTATCGGCTGCCGAGTGGGGCAAGCCGTCGGTCTGGCGCGTGACGGGCGATCGTGCCGGTGAGCTCTGGTCGCTCGGCTCGGTCCACAACCTGCGTCAGGAAATCTATCCGCTTCCGCCAGATGTCGATCGCCTCTATCAACGAGCTGACATCGTCGTTATAGAACTCGACCTGCAACAAGAGAACCAACAGTTGAAATCAGCCAAGGCAGAGCAGATGGGAGCTCTGCTGGCATGGGTAACGATGCTGGAGGGAATTCAGGTGGCGGCAATATAAAGAACCATTATCTACCGGAGAACCCTGCTACGACAGGATTTTCTTTTGCCAGAACAAATCAGGTGTTTGGATGTAAAAGGTGATCCCAGTAAATGCCTTTGTTTTTCTGTCGTGCGCTTTGTTCGTTGGGAACATACTGAATTGAATATTTGCGAGAAGCTAGAGCCATCCCGGCTTCAACTATTGCTGCATTCAGATCCGTTGTTTTTAGGTAGCAAACAGCGATGAGTTTTCCATATTGATCAGTCGTATCACCTTTGCAAGTGATGATCTGATTATTGATTAGAGTGTTCAGCGTCTTCGTCGATTCTTGTCCGCATGACCATGCTTGCCCAGTCTTCCAACACTTTTGTTTCTGTTCTGGTGCGTCGATGCCATGCAGGCGGATACGGATGTCGCCTATCTTTACCGTATCGCCGTCAGTGACGTGGGCTTTACCTGTAATGTCAGCAATTACAACACCACTAAGCAAGAACAGGCAGAGGAATGTGGGGATGTGCTTCATAGCGCGTTTGTAGCTAATTTCTATTCACCTGGACTCACCGAAATCAGAGTAGACCGTTTCAGTAACGGTCCTCAGCAATCTTCGACCTTTTTCTCTAGCGTAAAGAGAAGTAGTTCAAACCCTTTTTTCCTGATCATATGGTCGTACTGGAGGCGATAAGTCAGCACAAGACTGATATGGTCAATCTTGATATCCAAAATCTGCCAATGGCCGTCCGTTGTTCTCCGTAAAACATAATCGACCAGCACTGGCGCCTGCCCAGAAACCGGGACGCGGTGACGCAACAGGGCAGTCCCTGCGGACTTATCGAACTCCAGGCTCTCTGGTGGTTTCAACACCAATTCCTGATCGGTGTACTCGAACATGGCTGTCGCGTAGGTTCTTATTAGCATCTCCATAAAAGCACGGCTGAACCGATTTCGCATTTGAGGACTGACTGCCTTGAAATGCTTACCCAGAATGAGTCGGTTGATCTTGTCGATCGCAAACAGCGGTAGGACAAGACGATTTACTACGGAATACAGCTGGCACTTATCGGCTTCATATTTTGGCCGGTTATTACTGAGTTCATCCAGCAACTGGTCTACGGTCTCACGTAGCAACGTGCCAGGCCTCTGCTCTGCTTGAGCGGGCTGTGCTGCTACAAATACAACCAACATAACAGCTAACAACATTGTCCAAGGCACACACATTCCAAAGCGGTTGAACAAGCGTGTCATCTCCCCATCTTAAATCCAAATAGTTATGTAGTAGATAAGTTTAATTCCCAACATCCCACTAAAACCGTAAACCTCTTCACCTTAATAGAGTGATATGGCGAGACTATGGTAAGGAGATGGGATTGGTAGTTAATTATCGTAGGCGTAGTCACTTACTTCGGGAGGCAGGGGCCGGAGGTTCGAATCCAGCCGCGCCCACCATTTTCCACTGCTTTTAGGCCAGTTCCGCTGGCCCCTTCCTGCTCCGAATTTGTCGTGTGCTGAAAACGTGCTGAAACTGAGTCCATTCCTGTCCCTTCCAGTTCTTCTAGATCCTGCTGCTTGGCAAGTCGTGTGACCTGACACAGACCGGATCGGTGTGGGACAGAACCGCTGATTGGGTCAGCTTCCGTATCATCAACAAGCAGATTGAAGTTGGCACTGTGCTCGCCAAGTATCGGGTATCCTGGTTTGCCGAGTGCTTCGCACGCCTGCCACCAGCCATGCTGACCCATCACCGTGTCGGGCCGTAGCCAGGCGTTCAATCGCGCACGCGCATGGGCGCTACCTGACGGTGTGCTAATCCGGACCCAGTCGCCATCTTGAATATCGCGTGCCTGGGCGGCGTCCGGGTGTATCTCCATGACAGGATCCGGCAACATGCGACGCAAAGATGGCAAGTTTCTATGCTGACTGTGGCAGAACTGATGAGGCTTTGTGGAGCCCAGAACCAGCGGAAACTCAGCCAGCAGTTCGGGTCGACTTACTGGACTGAGCGCCGGCTCGACGTAATCCGGCAGGGGTGAATATCCGTGAGTCCTGAACGTCTCGGACCAGATCTCAATTCGCCCGCTGGGCGTGGCAAAACCGACCTCCTGACTGGCATCCTGGATAGATTCAGGATCAGCATTCATCCCTTGAGGGTTGGCGCGGAGTGTCTCCAACGACAGGCCCGTTGCTGACAGGTATTCGCGCAGTGCAGCCTCCTGGTCACCGTCCCAGAAGACATCGCTTAGCCCCAGGCGCTTAGCGAGCTGGAATGCGATCCAGCCGTCGTCACGCGACTCACCGCGGCTCGGAATGACCGCGGGCCTTAACTGGACCCATGACTGGGCCTGAGGGCTGATCTCGAACCCCGCCCGCAGCACCTCGCGCTCCCAAGGCGAATTGACGGGCAGAAAGATGTCCGCGTATGCAGCGGTCGGGTTGAGAAACAGATCAGCATGCACCTGAAAGTCGAGCATCTCCAGTGCTTCGGCACCTCGACGGGTTCCCGCATGTGAAACAAGCAGGTTGGCGCCAAAAGTCAGAAGGCTGCGCACAGGATAGGGGTCGGCTTCGATGATCGCACGGTAGAGATCGTCCGATGTACACCAACCGTCCTTCGGCGGTCCCAGTGGCTTACTGGCAAGACCGAGTGTCAAAGCCCGCTGCCGCGAAGTCCTCAGCTCCAAGCCTGATAGATCAGGAACCGGCAACCTGGCAGCCTGATAATTGCCTCCGACCCGTCCGAGACTGCCCGTCAGCGTATAAAGCAGCGTAATTGCACGGGCCGTCTGGGTTGCGTTGGTATGCTGGCCCACACCGGACCAGGCATACCATGACACGGGTCGCGACGCCCAGATTAACCTGGCAGTCTCAATCACTTGAGCTGCGGGTACACCCGTGATGACCTCGACTTTCGGCGGCGAATAGTCTTTGCACAATACGGCGTAGTGATCAAAAACCGGTCGACAAACAACCGGTCCATTCAGAGTGTTGACCTCGACCTCACCTTCGAGAAGCCAGTCGGGTGAAGAATCGCCTGTAGATACCGACCGGCCTAGCGGCACGGGAGCTGAACACGCTTGATCCCAGCCCACGCAAGCGGAGATAGAACCGTTTCGAGAAAAGTCTGCTTCAACCAGCAGCCGCTTTTCCTTAGGGTGAACCAGCGCCGGGCCATTGCTTTGACGACGCAAAAAGTCGGCGTCGTAGGTGCCTTCTGCAATTATCAAATGGGCAATGCCGAGCGCGAGTGCGCCGTCGGTACCGGGGCGAACCTGCAACCATTGGTCGGCCTTCACTCCAGGTCCGCTTCGTCTAGGATCCACCACGATAGTACGCGCCCCGCGACGTTTGGCGTCGGCGAGGCGTTGTGCCTGTGCCAACCAGGAGCTATTCGGGTTATATCCCCACAGAAGAATACAGCCAGCATGGTCAAGGTCAGGCACACCAACACCGGTGCCAAATGTGTAAGTAGGTGCCACATCTTTATGCCAGTTACAGATCTCAGTCCCGTAGCAGTTGTTAGCGCTGCCAAAGGCGTGCATCAACCGCTCGACCCAGTGGATAGAGTCCGATATGGCAGTACCGCTCGGGGTAGTAATGGCAAAGGCGACGCTCTCTGGGCCAAATTGGCGAGCATTTTCCAGCAGCTGCGACGCCGTAGTGTCGAGCGCCTCATCCCAGCTGATGCGAGACCAGCCCGGATCACTGTCCCCTTTCGGTCGGGTCCGTTTCATCGGGTAAAGTATCCGATCGGCACTGTAGACCAGTTCCGGCGCCGCCTGACCCTTGGCACACAGTGATCGGCCGGTGGGGTGGTCGCGATCCGGCTCAACCGCAGTCAATCGGCCATCGCGGACAATCGAAATACACCCACAGCGTGACCGACAAAGCGCACACCAGCCGTGTACCCTACGGTCCGCGCTAATGCTGTTTGCTACTGTGCTCACTTATAGGTCGTTTTGAGAGAATAACTCAGCGTCCTGTTCAGATTTGCGAACGCAATTTACTACTACTGGCGGATGTTAACTGACCCGCCTGGTCTCGCGCTATATTGCTGGCCCTTGCGTCAGACACTCTATTTACATCCGGCCATGAGAATTCGGCTTTCCAACAACATTTAACACCGAGGCAATGCTCATTATGACGGAGAACAGACCAACGGTGGTGCCCACGATTCAGATTGATAACGCCAAATCCCGCGTAACCGAGTGGCGCTTCGCGCCAAACGCTGAGACCGGGTGGCACAGGCACGCATACGACTACGTCGTCATACCAATGGTCACAGGGCAGTTGTTACTCAAGACTTCCGATGACCCCGTCACAGCAGATCTGGTCACCGGCAACTCGTACTTCCGCCAAGCCGGGGTGGAACACAATGTGATAAACAACAACGACTATGAATTTGTTTTCGTGGAAGTCGAGATAAAGCAGACCCATCACAACTGACTGGTTGCTCAGTGCTTAAAATTCCCACCGCTTTGTGGGCTGGATATTCGAATTCGTTATTTTATACAAAGGGTGTGGGTACCCCTGAGTTAGTGTGCTGAAAATGTGCTGAAACTGGGTCCGTTCCAGTCCTCTCCAGTCCATTCAGGTCCGTTTGCGTGGAGTCAGAGCCTGATAAGTTAAGGGTTTCTAGGACTTGTTCCGGTAGACTACTGCATTACGCGGTAAGGATCGCAAGTTCAAATTTTGCAGCACCCTCGATTTACTTGTAGTGCTTCAATAGCCTACTGTTCCACTAGGAACTCTATGCGGAAGCATAAGATACCTAGTGCGGACCACCTAACCTCCACCCTGGAGTCGCAGTCATACAATGCCTTGGGCCCTTGTGATCTCTTGTTGTATAGGCATGTTCGCAGCGACCGCGAGTGGTTCGACGCGGGCCCCTTTTCTACTTGAAATGGCAACCGACTTCGCAGTTGGCTTGCCTGCAATCGCCAATCTGTTTGGACTAACTGCCGTTGTCTGGGGAATATCGTCTTTTCTTTCCGGAAAGGGTGCAGACCGATGGGGGCGTCAAATATTTCTAGTTATTAGCCCTGCTGGTCTTGCAACATCGTTGGTCGCCACCGTGATTATCGAACAATATTGGTCACTAGTGATTTGTATCGGGTTCGTTAGCATTTTCTGCGGTTCGTTTAGCACTGCTTCGATGACTGAAGTGTCTTTACGAACAGACAACCAACAACGTGGCCGGGCGTTAGGGTGGGTAATGAGTGGCCAGTCTCTTACTCTACTGATTGGCATACCGTTAGCTGCGTGGATAGGAGGTTGGATCGGCTGGCGCGGTGTACAAATCTCCGTTGCAAGTGTGGCGATTCTTGCTGGGATCCTCCTTGCAATTAACGCAAACAATAATTCACAAAAACCAAGTGAAATAAACAAGCGGGCCAGCTCCAAACAACTAACACTTAGGCAAGCCTTAACAGCTCCTGTCGTACGCCTTTTTAGCTCATTGATCATGGAGCGAATCGGCTTTGGACTGGCTACTTTTTACTATCCATCATTTTTGCGAACTATATATGATCTTGAAATCGAAGCAATTGCTCTACCGTTGGCAGGATTTGCCGTTGGGAACATCACCGGCACCCTTTTGGGAGGACAACTCGCAGACAGATTTCCTTTTCGCAGAGTGAGCAGTGCAGGGATGCTATTGCTGTCTGGTAGTTTTGCACTAGTGTGGTTCCTTTGGACTCCAGGTCTCGTAACCACTGCATTTCTAGGGATTGGATTTTCCCTATTTAACGCTTTATCTCGCCCACCGTTGATGGCAGCCTTGGCTGATGTACCTACAGAAGTACGGGGAGTTATTATGGGCTTGAACAGTTCTGTGGCTAGCATCGGTTGGCTCACGGCGTCTGTCCTTGGAGGGTGGCTCTATCTCGTAGTTGGTTTCAAAGGATTCGGGCCCCTAACGCTATTTGTTTGCGTAATGGGAGCCCTGATCTTACTTCCCGACTGTAGACAGAGATCGAACCAATTAACCGTCGACGAATAATGCCGCGATGTGCTGAAACCGGGTCCGTTACTATCCTCTCCAGTCTATTCAGGTCCGTTTGCGTGGTTCGGTCTCGATTATCGAACTTAAGGGGGGATCGTTCCACTAAAAACCCGGATCGACCTTCAGACCCGACTGGGGCCCCTGCTGGAATTTCAATGAAGGAATTTCTCCGCCAGACTTAAGTTGAATCTGGTGAGAAGACTCGCAATATCTGTCAATGAGGAAGGTAATAGCACTGTGACCAGAATGTGACCGAAATGTGTTTACTCCACTCCATTTGGGTCACATTGAGTCACATCCGCGCGGGATCGGTGTGCGTAAGTGATTGATTAAATTTGACTGCTAGTGTGAAGCTTGGTATCGCAATGCGAAGGTCGGAAGTTCGATCCTCCTCGGCTCCACCAAATCTTCCCTTCTACATCAACCCTTTACTAGGGTTAGATCGTTCCTAGGACGTTGGCTTTGATTCGGAACGTGACCAAAACGTAACCGACAGGAGTCCATTCCAGGCTATTTGAGTCACTTTCAGTCACATTCGCGTGGGATAGGCGTGCGCAGTGATTGATTAATTGTGACTGATATTGTGAAGCGTACTGTCACAACGCGAAGGTACAGCTTTTCACTCGCCGACGCGGGCGAGGTGCAAGTCTTACTAGACAGCAGAAAATTTTCAGCAACATCATGCTGGAATTCGACGTCTGACAAAGCTACTAATCTCTATATTGTTTCGGAAAGAAAAGTGATAAAACTATAGTCTCTATACCACAGTCCTGGACGAATCGACATGTCTTTTGGTAATGCACATACGATCCACGCTCGCGAGCACCACATGGGTTGGAATCCAGCCAACACTCCCGTCCAAACAGTGGCTCCCGGAGATACCGTAGAGTTCGACTGCATCGATAGTTCCGGAGGACAAATCACTGAAAATACCGTGGCCACCGACCTGGCTTCAGTGGACTGGACACAATTTGCACCGCTAACTGGTCCGCTAGCGGTAGATGGTGCCGAACCAGGGGACGCACTAAAGATAACTATCGAGTCCTTCCAGCCATCTGGCTGGGGATGGAGTGCCATCACCAACATCTTCGGCATCTTGAATGACCAATTCCTTGAACCTTTCCTAAAAATTTGGCACTACGACAAACTTGGTATCGAACCAGTTGCCTACTCGGATATTGCCCGTGTTCCGCTTAAACCTTTTCCAGGGATCATCGGGTTAGCTCCCGGTGCGGAAGGTACCCATCCTGCGCTTCCTCCGTATCCTACTGGCGGAAACTTAGACCTTCGCGATCTAGCAGCTGGCACGATTCTTTATCTACCCGTCGAGACAGCTGGGGGATTGCTATCGCTGGGTGATACCCATGCAACCCAGGGCAATGGTGAACTTGCTGGGACTGCACTTGAATCACCAATGTCTGTAGCACTACGGGTGGAATTGGAGAAGGACTATCCTCTAGGCGGGCCAAGATTCGTTACTCCTGGTCCTGTTGTGCGTCATCTCGATAGTAGCGGTTACTACGGCACCTGTGGTGTCGGACCTGATCTCCGAGAGGCCGCACGCATGGCAACAACTGAAATGATCGATTACCTCGCAAGAGAACACGGATTAGCGCCAGTTGATGCCTATTTGCTTTGTAGTGTGTGCGGCGATCTCGTCATCAGTGAAATGGTCAACACACCGATTAATGTTGTGTCCCTTTATTTTCCACGGCGTGTTTTAGAATAAATATACACTGGAGACTGTAATGACATTAAATATCAGCGGTCGTTGTTTGTGTGGGTCCGTCAGTTTTGAATGCAGCGCGGAACCTGTGTTCCAAGGCTGTTGTCACTGTGATGATTGTCGTCGTTCGGGTGGCAGTCTCTATGCTTCATTTGTATTCGTGCCAACTGAAACCCTGCTAGTCACCGGTGAGACGCACTCCTATCAACACCAGAGTGACCGAGGCTCCACTATGACTAAAGAGTTTTGCCCAACTTGTGGATCACAGATGTTTTCGTCGGGTAGTTATTCTCCGGACCGTCGTGGAATTAGAGTGGGTGTTATTGATGATGCCAGCTGGTTCAGACCGGACGCTTACGTATATGCCAGCAAGAAATTACCGCACACGCCTGTCGACCCCGAGACAACTGCTTACGAAAAAATGAGAACAACTTAACACCTCAATGCTATTAATCCGTGACGCAGACTCGATCTTAACGCTGGACGGCAATCGCCGAATCCTGCCTCATCATTCCTTGCTAATCGAAGATGGTCTGATAACCAAGATTGCTGAGACTGCCAAGCTGGATCACAATCACCTGGCGCGCGCCCATCAAGAAGGTAGGGTAATTGAAGCCGCCGGTTGCATCATCGGGCCGGCCTACGTGAACACACATGTCCATACTGTAGAACACCTGAGCCGTGGACTGATACCGGACACTCTCTCAACCTTTGACTGGGCCAACCAGTACGCTAATCCGTTCTGCGCAACTCTCACCGAGGAGGAGGCATATGTCAGCGCTCGGTTAGCCTGCCTTGAAATGATAGCTAACGGCACCGGCACCTTTGTCGACGTTAATATCCTTGGTTCTCTGGGACACGTGGATGCTGTCGCACAGGCAGTTGAGGAAAGTGGTATGCGCGCAGTGTTGGGTCGCGGTATAACGGATATCTTGCCTGAGTCTCAGACATTGACTGATGAGATGCGCACAGCATTGTGGCACCCCAGTACCGAGGCGGCGCTGGCGGAGGTGGCTGGTCTACTGAGCCGAGGACCGGAAAGGGCCAATGGCCGCATACGACTCTGGGCCTCAATCTATGGCCTGATGTTTTTCACCTCCGACAATTTGTTTCGCGGAATCCGCAAGCTCGCCGACAGCTACGGATCTCCCATTGCTTATCACATAGCCTCATCACGAGAAGAGGCGAGACTCAGCAAATCCCGGACCGGGAGCTGGCCTATAACCCATCTTGATCGCCTTGATGTTTTGAACGAAAGCACACTGTTGACCCATTGCACGTTTGTAACCAATGAGGAAGTCGCTTTACTCGCCGATCACGGGACAAAGGTAGCGTTCTGCCCAGGCGCCGCCATGAGGCTTGCAAAAGGCACTACGCAGGTGGGGAAAATTCCCGAGATGATCGATTCCGGCGTCACAGTTTCACTCGGGGCTGATGGGGCATCGTCTGGTGGAACTTTCGATCCTGTGCGTCTAGCATTTCTAACTGCGGGGCTCTTCAAAGATGCTCGCATGGACCCGACGCTTGTGCCTGCTGAGACCGCACTAGAGATGATTACCATTGAAGGAGCTAAAGCTACGCTCGCCGACGACACAATAGGTTCCATCGAAGAAGGTAAGCGTGCCGATCTGACTCTTTACGATACGTCAGGTCCTGAATGGGCACCAGGACATGACGTGGTCCGCACACTGATTTATTCCGCTGATGGCAGAAGCGTACGCACAGTTCTCGTCGACGGCCAGATCATCTACGACGACTATCAATCGACACGCCTGAATGCACGTGAGGTGATCGACAGTTCGCGTGAAGTTGGTGCCCGAATCGCAAAACGTCTAGGACTCGATACCCAACCGCGCTGGCCACTACGACGGGACAATTAGAAACTGGATATAACCCCTAAGTGTGGGTCCCGATAGCAGGACTGGGGCCAGTGGATCGTTCCACTGAAAACTGGGATTGGTCTCAAGGGATTAGGGCCGAATCTCCATCGAATCACTCTAAACGGCCCCTTCATACCTTCTGACCCACTCCCCTACTTCGAGCAGGTTCAGCGACGAATTATTTATCGACAAAATTCGTAAAATTTCCCGAAAAATATATTTGGGAAGTTGCTAGGCTGGGCCTCGACCCTCTATGTGCGTGGATCGATCTCGATTATTGGCCTTAAGGGGGTGTGGATCGTTCCATTAAAAAGCCGGATCAATCTTCAAACCCGACTGGGGCCCCTGCTGAAATTCCAGAGAAGGATTATCTTGGCCAGGTTAGTTGTATCCGGTGAGAAGACTCAGAATATCTGTCAATGAGGAAGGTAATGGCACTGTACCTAAAATGTACCTAACTGGAGTCCTTTTCTGTCCCTTCCAGTCCATTCAGGGCAAACAAGCGCAGGGTTGAGGTGCTTGAATG
>JYMV01036085.1_pt1 | contig 17177 bp, 11 predicted proteins | sample 338911 | NCBI WGS metagenome assembly JYMV01 (sample SAMN03354496, study PRJNA234377) | hydrothermal vent metagenome | biome: Deep sea; feature: Hydrothermal plumes at the Eastern Lau Spreading Center, Western Pacific Ocean; material: Seawater | place: Tonga | collected 2009 | depth 2000 m m
GTCCAGTTTGTATCTGGTGGCGGCCAGGTAGGCCGTGGCAGGGCCGTGGGGAGAGACCTCGATCATGTTGATAAGGGTCCACTCCGGGAGGTCTAAGGGAGTGATATCGCTCCACGTCTTGCCGCCATTCCTGGAAATGTGGACTAAGCCATCGTCGCTGCCCGCCCAGAAAACCCCCGGCTCATGGAGGGATTCCACGAACGCGAAGATGGTACCGTAGGTTTCCGCACCCGAGGTATCTTTGGTGATTGGCCCTCCTGAAGTTTCCATCTTTGTAGTATCACCACGAGTTAGATCGGGGCTGATCGGCTCCCAGGTACTGCCTTGGTCGGTCGAACGGAACACCAGATTGCCTGCCACGTATAAGATGTCCGGGTCGTGAGGAGAAAACTGGATGGGGAAGGTCCACTGGAAACGGTGCTTCATCTCGTTGGCGCCCCGGCCCGTGCCAAGCTCCGGCCATACAGTGATGATCCTGACCTGTCCGGTCGTGTGGTCGTACCGCACCAGATTACCGCCGCCTCCCGCCGAGCTTCCCACGGCTCCGGAGACAACGATGTTGGGGTCCTGGGGGTGGACGGCGATGTGGCCGCTCTCCGAATTGCCGACGGTGTAGCAGTCGCCCCAGGGAATGGCTCCTTTGTGGGTTCGGGAAGGAACGGAGATGGCCGAATTGTCCTGCTGCGTGCCGTATACCCGGTACGGGAACTCATTGTCGGTGGCCACGTGGTAGAACTGGGCGGTAAGCTGGTTGTAAATGGTAGACCAGGTTTCCCCGCCGTTTAAGCTAACGCAGGCGCCGCCGTCGTTGCCTTCAATCATTCGACGGGGGTTTCTTGGGTCGATCCAAAGGTCGTGGTTGTCGCCATGGGGTGTGGTCACCTGATCGAAGTTCTTCCCGCCGTCGGTGGACTTCCAGGTCTGATAGTTGAGGACCCACACGGTATCGGGATCTTGGGGGTCGGCGAAGATGTGCTGGTAATACCACGGCCGCCCTTGGATGTCCTGGTTGTCGCTCACTTTTTCCCAGGTGGCGCCGGCGTCGTCTGACCGATACAGGGCGGCGTCTTCTGACTCGACAGTCGCCCATACCCGGCCCGATTTGGCCGGCGACGCCGCGATTCCGATGCGCCCTTTCAGCCCTTGAGGCAGTCCTGGGTTCCCGGTAAGATCTTGCCAGGAATCCCCACCGTCAGTAGATTTGTAAATCCCGCTGCCTGGGCCTCCACTAACCAAACTCCACGGCGTTCGGTGAGCTTCCCACATCGCTGCGTATAGGATTCGGGGATTTGTTGCATCCAAGGACAAGTCGATGGCGCCGACCTCTTCACTGAGGAACAGCACTTTATCCCACGATTTTCCACCATCATGGGACCTAAAAACGCCACGCTGGCTGTTGGGACCAAAGGCGTGGCCTAGGGCGGCAACGTATACCAGATCGGAGTTTTCGGGATGGACTCTGATCCGGGCTATGTGCCGGGTATCTTCTAGTCCCAAGTGGATCCAGGACTTCCCCCCGTCGGTGGATCTGTAAACGCCGTCCCCGTAGGATACGTCTCCGCGAATGCAAGACTCACCCATACCGGTGTAGATGACGTTGTGATCGGAGTCGGCGACGGCAATAGCGCCGACGGCTGAGGTGCGAAAGAACCCGTCGCTCACGTTCTCCCAATAAGTTCCGGCGTCAGTGGTTTTCCAAATACCACCCGCGCAGGCGCCGAAGTAGAATACGGCCGGGTCCTCCGGGTCCCCGGCCACCGCGACCACACGGCCTCCCCTGGGAGGACCGATGCAGCGCCATCGCATGGCGGTCATCGGTTCGATTGCGGTAATGCCGTTCCCTTGGGGTTGGGAAACTCGGTCCTCTGTCATATTGGCGCCTCCAATTTGTGGCCGACGGGGATCGCAGGCTTGTCGTCAAGAGATCTTACGGGCAAGAACACGGGCCGAAGCGCGGTCGTCTGACCAGCTTTCCAGATAATATATGATCTTGAGCGGCGCACAATCTTGGCGTAATTCTCCATGCTCAGCTAGGTACTTCAGGGATGGGTGGGAGTGGCGCTCCAAGTTGGAAACGGTTGAAACTTCAGACAGAAAAAATCCCCCAACCTTCAGGCGCTCGCGTATAAAAGGGAACAGGTCGCGTTGGCGGTAGTTGAAGCAGGTAATCACATCGAATGGGCCTTCAGGCAACAACTCGGCTTCCAAGTCTTTTGCTAGGGTCTCGATCTGCAACCCCTTGGCCGCGGCTCCTTGGTGCGCCAGTTCCAGCCCGGCCCGTGAGATATCCACCGCCAGCACATCTAGTCCCCAGCCTGCCAGCCAAATCGCCAAACGCCCGGCGCCTGTCGCAATATCCAGCGCGTAACCTTGCTGGGGTAGCGAGGACTCAACTTCCTTGAGCCAGTTCGGCGGCGCTATATCAATCTCATCGGATTGCGCAAATCGCTGGTCCCATTTGATACGGTCGGATTCTGCCATACCCGCCTTTATAAGGCCCTAGATTTTTTTCATTATGGGAGAACAGAGTAAGTATCTTTCACACCGATTGTCAATCGTATCGTGAGTGGCGAATGGAAGAACTCCGAGCACGAAACCTACTCCTTCCCTCCGTCCTTCTTGCCGAAGTCAGCCGGACGAGGTCGAGGCGGACGTCGAGCCCGTCGCGCAGTGTTAAGGTCCGAAAATCGAACGGGTACTGTTTGCCGTTGACCAATACCCGGACCACCCGTCTGCCGGCTAGGGGGTTGAACCCTCCCGAGCGCTGACCCACTAAGAAGAAGTCTTGCAGGGTGAAAGACTCCGATACAGCATGTTCGACATGGATAACGCCGCTGCCGGCGTGGGTGTGTATTGGATTGATGCAACCTCTATCGATTCCAATCTCTGAGGGAATCGGCAAAATACGGCCATGGAGGGTGATGGTCAGTTGGACGTGGAAATGGGTGGAGACATCGATGGCTTGGATGCACTCAGCCAGGACATCGTAGCCGGAGGTGAGCGGCGTCGGCGTGACAGACTGTGGTGCTTCGGTTGGGATGACGTTCGCGGAGGGCGGTACATGAGGCGTTGCCGGAGTATGGCCGGTATTACACGAAATCAAAGCCGAAATGACGAGGAACACGACAAGTGTCATCGGATGTAAACGGCGAAAACGCAGGTCCATCACTGTTTGCTGAAAAGCGGAGTTGCGCCCGCTAGGGCTGATCACTCTTGAATATTCACGACGATTTTGTCTGCACCACGAGATAATATAGCTTCAGCCGGCTCGGCGTAGGGGTTACTTTCGATGTGTGGTGACGTTGTGAAGGGCCGCTCATCCCGAGCCTCTTTCTATCGTGCTAATCAGGTCCAGCAATATCGCCAATCGTTTAAGGAATAATGCCCAACTAAAGCGATCATACGTTAATGGCAGTGCCCAATCAACAATAAATCGGACGCCAAACAATATCTCGTCGATCTTTTAAGAGTCGGCCAAATGGGCTTGCCGCACGCGTCGCCGCTTCTTCCTAAACGCGGAAATCCCAGTTAGGATAGTAAGCTGATGGCGCAGCCCGATTAGGGATTACGAGGTGGAACATGACCCCGGAGAACCCAACATCGCGCTTTGCAACACTCCCGGATACCAGCGAACGGGAAGCCACAGATCTGTTTCACAGAGAAGAAGTACAACTTGCCCTGCGCAACCGAGGCATGCCACTAGAGATCATGCGCTATCCTGTCACCCCATCCGGGATGCACTATCTTGTCATTCACTTTGATATCCCCGATGTCAACATAGACCAATGGAAACTACAAGTAGGAGGTCTGGTTTCCCAACCCCTCAGCTTGAGCCTTGACGACATAAAAAAGCGGCCGGCACGCACGATGGCGGTGACCATGGAATGCGCCGGTAACGGCCGAGCATTACTAAATCCTCGTGTCTTCAGTCAGCCATGGTTCAACGAAGGGATCGGCACCGCCGAATGGACCGGTACTCCTCTGAAGGGGATCTTGGAAGAAGCCGGTCTCACGGACGGAGCTGTGAACATTGTTTTCTCAGGAGCGGATCAAGGGATTCAAGGGGAAGTGTTGCAGGTTTACCAACGTAGCTTGAACATTGAAGAATCCATGCGGGAAGAGATGATGCTCGTTTATGAGATGAACGGCCAGCCCCTCCAGCCCCAGCACGGCTACCCGCTTCGGCTCTTGGTGCCAGGCTGGTACGGCATGGCCAGCGTCAAATGGCTAGACAGAATCGAGGCCGTCGAGGATCAGTTCCAGGGTTACCAGATGGCCAAGGCCTACCGCTACACCCAGGTTAGAGAAGAATCCGGTGAACCAGTGACGTTGATTCGCGTCCGTGCACTGATGATTCCGCCCGGAATTCCCGATACGATGAGCAGAGTGCGATGGCTGACTGCTGGACAGCAATCGTTAACCGGCAGGGCTTGGGCCGGTCGATTGGGGGTCTCCCGTGTGGAAGTCAGCGTCGACGATGGATCAACTTGGTCCGAAGCCACCCTGGGTGAACAGGTTTCAACGTTTGCCTGGAGGGAGTGGTCGTTTGACTGGAATGCCGTCCCGGGATGGCACACTCTGTATGTGCGGGCCACCGATACCGAGGAAAACGTACAACCAATCGATCAGTTTTGGAACGCCCAGGGAATGGGGAACAACATGGCCCAACGGGTGAGAGTATTGGTCGAGTAGGAATCCTTGATTCCGAACCAAATTCGCCACCACATTACGTCCTCCAACCCCTGCCACCTAATCGCGGCGGGCACACTGGCTTCATGGTCGTTCCGGGCTAACCTCTGTTATGGCAACGGAGTATATTGTGAGCGGAAATCTGTTGAGAGGTAATTCATGCGAATCTGTTGCTTTCAGCCTGGGGCAACCGAGATAGTCTACGCGTTGGGATTGCAAGACCAGCTTTACGGTGTTACCGCCCAGTGCGACTATCCGGTCGATGCCCGAACCAAACCGGTCATCGTTCGCAGCGTTTTTGATGGCACCAGCCCGTCAAGCGGCCAAATCAGCGAGGTTATTTCCGAACAACTCCGACAAGGGCTGGGACTATACATTACCGATGAAGCGGCGTTGCGTTCCGCTAACCCAGATATCCTGTTGACTCAAGCCCTATGCGATGTTTGAGCCCTGTCCGCTCGGCAGGTGGCCGAGCTTGGTTTGACGCTTAACAAGAATCCTCAGGTAATCTCGCTAGACCCGGAGTCACTTGGTGATGTTCTGGATGACATCCGGCGTGTTGGAAGGGCGACTGGGAAGGATGAAGCCGCTGAATCATTAACCGGCCAATTGCAAGTCCGTATCGATGCTGTTACCGAGAGAGCGGCCCAGGCAGAGTACCGTCCTAAAGTGCTCCAACTCGAGTGGGCTGATCCCCTGTTGTGCGGTGGTCACTGGGTGGTGGAAATGGTGGAAAGAGCTGGCGGGGAAAGTTGTTTTGGCAGCAAAGAAACGGGGTCGTCGCGTCTGGACTGGAATCAGGTAATAGCGAGTCAACCAGAGATAATAATGTTGATGCCCTGTGGGTTTGATTTGAAACGGGCCCTTGAAGACGTGCCTTTATTGTTGAAGTTGGAGGGATGGGATTCTATCCCTGCGGTACGAAACGACCAGGTATTTATTATAGATGCTGACGCCTACACCAGCCGGTTGGGTCCACGGCTAGTGACTGGACTTGAGATAATGGCGGAGATCATTCACCCTGAAGTGTTTTCGGGAATGATACCCGATGGCGGCGCAGTAAGACTCAGCGACGCAGCCAGAATATAAGACACTAAGACCTGGTAGTGACGGTCAAATATTGTAATCTTCCAGCCCTACTATATTTTTATCCCAATTTGGCCTGGGCTACCAGATAAAAGGACTTGATGCGAGCAGATGAAACGTCGTGGATGGGACTTCTGTATGATGTCCCTCTGCCCTTCAAAGCAACTTAAGTCTTGTCTCTGGCCAGCCTGGACCGGGAGCAGACGCCGGTCAGTTCAATATGCCATCGGGAATCGCAGCGGATTCGGTCGGCCGAATCTACGTTGCGGACACCGGCAATCACCGAGTGCAGATGTTCGACGCCACCGGTCGGTGGTTGGGCGCGTTCCGAAGCGAAGGGATCGGGGCTGGGCAGCTCAAAGAAACCATCGAGCATAGGTCTGGACAGCTCCGGCAACGGCTACGTCGTAGATACCGAGAATCACCGTATACAGGTATCTCGCTGTGCAATAACCGGTCGTAGCGGAGGAGGCCGAGTCGTAGGAGCCGGAGCCGCTATTTAAGATTCGCTACCAGTTGACGCCGGAGGCCGGGCGGGAGAAGAGGATATTCAGGGACTTGGAGAACGCGCATACCGACACTATTGGCGGATAGTGTGGGTTGGGCAGATTCCATTAGAGCCAGGGCTCGGCTTCGCATTGGCTTTGGTCAACCCACTTCGCCCGCTTACCGATGGGAAGATACAAAGCGTGGCAGAGTTGCAGCGCCGCGCAGTATAATTCAGAAAACGAGTCAGGATCAGGGGAGTGTTTCTGAGACGCGTCGCTTCTTGAGGTCCGAAGTTGCAGGACGACGGGCGAACTCCAGTCAGGCTGGAGCCGAGTGGTTCGCCGAGAGAGGTTTTGATGAGCACAATCATGTCGAGCCGTGTTCACGTTATCGCTGGTGGCTACCCGCCGGGAGCGTTGGGCGGGCACGATATGGACTACGCAAGGCTCAGGCTGCTGGGATTGCTCGCGGAGCAAGGTCTGACCGCCACCGTGGGAAATGACTTCAGCGATATTCATCGCTGGCTATCCGGGACTCAACTGCTGATAACCTATGTCGCCGGGCCGTTCCTTGACGACGGCCAGAACCAGATCGTGCGCCGATGGCTCGACGACGGTGGTCACTGGTTGGGTTTGCACGGCACGAGTGGTGGCAAGGCAACGCGGGTGGGAAACGGGAGGCGACGGCGGATGGTCAAGACCAGCCACCACGACACGCTCGGAGGATTCTTTCTCAGCCACCCACCGATTCGCAAGTTCCGCGTCGACGTTGTTGACCCAGACCACCCGCTGACCAGGGACCTTCCGGAGTCGTTCGAGACGATAGACGAGCCCTACATGATCGAGGTCCAGCACCCTTCTGAGACGCAACTGCTACTCACCGCGGAGTTGGGCCCAGATGACTCACCGCCCGGCTCTGGATTCGAGTATGACGAGGACACCGCGCTCCAGCCAGACGGGAAGACGCGCGCGCTTGGGTTCACCCGCAACGTTGGCAAAGGAGGCGTGACATATATTGCTCTTGGCCACTGTTCACCCGCGAGCCAAAGCCAGCCCGCAGTCGATCCCAACATCGAGGACGCCGGCGTCAGGCCAGCAGTGCTCCGCGCTACCTGGGAATCGGACGCCTACATACAGCTGCTACATAACGCTATAGCCTGGGGGATGGCCTAAGCACACCGGGCAACAGACGGGGCGTTAGTGAGAATCGCGCATAGTGTGCGAACACCCGTGCCCTGAGTTGGGGCGTACTCGCCTACGGTTCCCCATCCACCGGTGGATCCGCCCACTGGATAACTCCCCGCATTCCCAAGTCCTCGATGCGCTGGTCGTCGTAGCCCATCTCCCGAAGCAGGGGCTTGGTGTGCTGGCCGATTTGGTTTGAGGTTCGGTAGAGTCCCGGAGTCAGGGAGAATTCGACCAACCCGCCGTAACGGAGGTACTTGCCGATATGCGAATGCTCCACCTCAACGCTAAGAGCATTCGCCTTGGCGTGGGGATGGTCCGCATAAAACTCTCCCTCCACAGATTCGTCCGCCCGGACACAGCCGATGTCCGCCTTGATTAGCAACTCTTCCCACTCGTCAGCGGTGCGCCCGGCGAAGATTCTCGAGATTTCGGTGATAAGGGCCTCGTCATTTGCATGCCGTGTTTCCCGATTAGAGAAGCGAGGATCGGCCAGGAGGTCTTCCCGCTGAACGGTGCGGCAGAATGTCTCCCACTCGTCCTGGAACAGACAACCCAGGAACACCCACCCTTCCCGGCAGCGATAGAGACGGTACAGGGCATGGAGGCCATGGATCTCTTCGTCGGGCATCGCGATGGGGAGGCGATTGGCGTGGTCATAATACTCATCGGCATTGGTCCAGGCATTGGCGTTCAGCATGGTAACGTGGACAGGCTGACCCTTACCGGAGATGTCCCGCGCCCGGAGGCCGAGGATGATGCCCGTGGCCACGGCGGCGGAAGTGTTCTGGTCCGGTCCCCAGTTGGACCTCATGATCCATCGGGTCGCCTCAACGATCTCCTCAATGTCCATGACCTCTTCCGGAGGCGGGGGCATGCCCCGGCCCATCTGCCGCATGGGGCCGCCGATGACGGCGCCGGGAATGGGATGGGCGCCCGGCCTGCGCGCGTGTATCCCGTTTTCTCCGTAGGTTCCCATCCAGACATGGACCAGGCGGGGATTGATCTTTTGGCAGGTCTCCCAATCGACCTTGAGACGTTCCGGAACGCCTGGGCGATAGTTGTGCAAGAGAATATCGGCCTTGGCTATGAGCTTGTGGACGATCTCTTTGCCCTCAGGAGTCTGGAGGTCGACCTGAATGCATTCCTTACCGGCGTAGGTCCGGGCGTCGGCCATTGCTTGGGCCGTGGAGCGCCGCCCCTCATCCAATCGCACGTCGGTGGCGTCGATCTTAATGACCCGCGACCCAAGGTCCGCCAAAAGGGCGGCGCCGTAGGGCCCGGCCTGGATCGTCGCCAGGTCCAGGATGGTGACCCCTGACAGGGGGTGGACCGGCACATCGGCGCCATCGGCGTCAGGTAAGCCAACGCTGATGGTTACGGGCTGCTGCCGTAGGCGTCCCTGCACTTCGGCGTTGTGCTGTCCCACATCGGGGGCTGGTCCGCTTGGCTCTCCCGGGGTGTCCTTGAGATCCACGAGGGGGGCCAAGGTGCGCATAAGGCCCACGCGAGGATCATCGATCGTTATCACGGTACCATTGGCGAGCACCGCGGGATGATCCATGGCCTGGATGCTGTGACGATAGGGCTCGGCGGCGATGTTGCCGTCTTGGAGATAAATCTCCATCCACTCGTCGGCGGTCTTCTCCAACTGCTTCTTCAATATCTCCCGGCGCAGGAGCTCCCGGTTGTCTAAGTTGATGGCGGGAACGTTCTTAAACCGCTCATCTTCGAGCAGGTGCCCAAGGCCGATGGCCTTGATATGGCCCTGGATGTGTGGCGCCCTCAGATTGGCGTGCTGGAGCCATGTCCCGTCCTTGGTCCGCACTGGAATGTATCCGATGGAGGAGAGGCCTCTACCGCCGCCGGGTCTTCCGGGAAACCGCTCCGGGTCCCTGCGCCGGAGCTGCATATTCACCAGTCCACCGTCACCAGCGTTGTTGTCGTGGGGAGAGGCCAGGCTCTGGAGGATGCTGGTCTGGACCCATTGCCCACGCCCGCATAGGTCCCGCACACGGAGGGCGCCAATGATTCCGCGCACCGCCGCCTGGCTGGCATGCCAGCTGCCGGTATACACCGCCGAGTACACTGGACCATCCCGGGTTGGCTGTCCCTCCAGGTTGAGCATCCGGCCTGCCTTGGCCGCAACGACACCCTCGTATCCTTTTACTCTGCGGAGCGGGCCTTTTTGCCCAAAGCCCGTGATGGAGCAGTAGACCAGCTGCGGGTAAAGTTCCGACAGGTTGTCGTACCCCAACCCCCAGCCGGCCATGTCGCCGGGACGGAAGGACTCTACCAGCACATCAACCTCGCCGGCGAGCTGGATGGCTTGCTCGCGACCATCTGCAGTGCTGAGATCCAGCACAATGCCTTTCTTCCCGCGGTTCCATGAAAACCAGGCGGGCTGAAAACGAAAGGGGTCTCCGCCGGGAGGTTCCACCTTAATCACCTCGGCCCCATAGTCGGCCATCACCAAAGTGCATATCGCCCCTGGCATCCCCAATGAGAAATCCAGGACGGTTAGGCCGTTACATGGTCCTGACACGGTTCACCTCCCCCTTCAGGCAGAATTTCCTGGATCAACCTGGTTCCTTAAAAATGTGACCCTCTGGGATATCTCGAACTAGTATACGGCACCTAAGCGCGTCAAATGGGCGTTGCCTCAATAGTCTCCGCGGCCGTTTCACCCTGAGCACATCGAAGGGTCTGGGGTGGTGGGCCTAGCTTACGCTGACGCCCCTTCCCAAATTCTTCGGCCTCTGAGCCTCAGAATGACAGTGTCGAGGCAAAGCCCGTCAAATGCCTTCGGATTCGGTCGGATACCCCACTCTCATAGGTAGAAGCCTGTCAGTTTCTGCTTCCACCTCCCAACTCCAGTTGTGGCTTGGACCTATTCCAGAGATACTAGGGATGTCATCGCCAAATGGACTGTTAGGGGAAGAGGTTGAGCTCAACAGTTGGCCAGGAGATCAAAGATTTGATTCAAAAGAACGGGCGAATCACATTCGCCCAGTTCATGCAGATGTGCCTGTACTCGCCCCGTGGAGGATTTTACTATTCCCGGGAGAACAGGATCAGTAACCACTTCGGGACCTCCCCCACGAGTCACCCGGTTTTTGGCGCCCTGATCGCACGGCAACTGGAGCAGATGTGGCGCCTCCTTGGTGACCCTCCCGTTTTCCATGTGATTGAGGTGGGTTCCGGCGACGGCGCCCTGGCTCTATCCATCGTGGAAGCCTGCCGGCGGATGGCCCCTCGGTTGGCTCAGGCGCTTTACTACGTCGCTGCGGACTACCAGCCTTGCTGGCTCCAATCACCCGACCACACCTCAGGGTGGGGCTACGGGACTGAAGCCTTGATGAACCCCAAGAGAGAAGACACGATCTTGGGGATCCAACGAGTTCAAACCGAAGGATTACGGCCCTTCCAAAATGTTATTGGTTGTATCCTGTGTAACGAGTTGATAGATAACTTCCCCGTCCACCGGTTCGCCATCCAGGATGGAAGAGTCAAGGAAGTCTTCGTCACATTGGAGGGAGGAAATCTCGCCGAAGTCCTGGACGAGCCATCAACACCCCGCATCGAAAAGAGGCTGGCCAGTCTGGGCCTGTTCCTGCCTGAAGGGTATCGTGGTGAAGTGAACTTGGCGATGGAGGACTGGACCAGCCAGCTTACGAGAACCCTAGACCGCGGGTTTGTTCTCACTATTGACTACGGTCAACTGGCGACTGACCTCTATTCGCCCCAGAATTCCCAAGGTACGCTGGTTTGCTACAACCGGCACGTCGTCAGCAGCGACCCATACCAAGACATCGGTCAACAGGACATCACCGCCCAGGTCGACTTCACGTCCCTCATGCGGCTAGGTAACCGGCATGGTCTAACCACCGTGGGCTACGCCCTACAGAGCCAGTTCCTGAAGAATCTTGGCTTCTCATCGTTCCTCGATGCGCTCCAAACGCAAGGCCTGTCCGCCGCTAGGATGGAACTGGGGCGTATGGCCATAATGAGCCTGGTGAACCCGGACGAGTATGGCGGCTTCAAAGTGCTTGGCCACGCCAAAGGGGATGGATTGGGCATTGGGTTGTTGGGGTTTGAGAACCAGGGACCTTAGGCGGCACCTCATTCGTTCCACCTTCAAATACGGGGTCGCTCAAAGCCTAGGGAACGCGAACCTAGAAGTAAGCGAAGAGGTTACGTAAAACTCCCGGTTCCATGCCATTTCCTTTGGTGGCAACAGGCCGGGGGCTAACAAAGCTCATTCGGCGACGCTGGACTCTAGCTTGGATACTTGCTGAACATGATGAAGCCGTTACTGTCGGGCGTATTGCAGCCAGCGAGGGCAGTTTCGGCCCGCACCGTCACCTGCCGTGCACCCGCGGTCCCCCGAAGCTGCTGAATGCTATCAGCGTAGAGAACGGAGCGGTTGCGCCCCGTTCCGTTATTGCCACCGCTTGAAAGGAAGGGATGCGGACCTTCGACCCTGATGTCGTCGGCATAAAAGTCGTGGGCCTCCCCAAACTTGACACCGTGCCACTCGAAGCCCTCCAGGAACTGCTGGGTGAAAGTGAGGTAGCCGTCGTAAGGGTTGAAGATGTCAACATCCGCTGCACCTAGCCCGGAACCCTCCCACATTTTCCGTGCCAGACCGGCGACCGCCTCCTGATGCTCCTCTAGCGTGGACATCGTGCTCCGGCCCCTGCCGGTGTTCTGGGCATGGTTCAGGACGTAGACCGGCTTCTGCCTCAGGTCCTTGGCACGCTCCGCCGTGGTAAAGATGAAGGCGCCACACGTGTTGACGGGCCTGTCGCAGTCAAATATCACCAGAGGTTCCTCGATCATGCGCCCGTTCAAATAATCTTCTGTGGTGAGTTGATGTGGCTCGTGAATAGCGTAGTATCCCCAGGGGGTCATCAGACCGTTTCTGCGCAGATTCAAGCACAATGGGGCCAGCCCGTCGTGGGACTTGCCGTATTTCTTGCAGTACTGCTGGAATATCACGAGATTGTTGAACATGGCGCCGCTCTGATAACCCCACGGGAGGGTAAAGGCGCTACTCCCGGGTGCTTCCTCATTCGAGTTTTGAGGATTGTTGTGCCCGTACCGGCCTTCGAGGTTAACCATTGGATACCACACCAGGGCGGTCTCGCATAAACCGTCACCCACGGCCTGAGCGGCCAGGCCCATCATCGGGCCGATGTAGGGAGCATCTGATTTAAAATACTTTGCGTTCTTAAATCCCAACTCCTTGTTTATCCACTCGGCTGAAGCCTTGATCAGGCCATCTTCCGTGTCGTATGGCGGTGCGAAATAGGGCCTTGGAGCCCAGGTTTGTTCGGCGCGGGTATCCGTGCTGGTGATAAGCCCATCAATGTCGTCCAGCGACAGGCCCGCGTCCGCGATCGCCTTCAGGCATGCCTCTTTCGCCAAGCCGCCGCAGCTCCTGTCCATGGTTACGCCGTCCCAGCGCCGGTCCATATGGGACTGTCCCCAGCCTACGACGGCTACTTTGCCTCGGTGCTCCCAGATTCCCATACCTTCACGATCTCTCATCCAACTCGTGTCACTAACCATCTCAGCTCCCTTATCGTTTCTGTGCTGTTAACAGTTTCCTCACTGCCCAACTGGGCTAGGTGAGCACCCGCCACTCGTGGACTAACTGGCCGGTACTCGTCGCCTCAAATATCAGCTCCACGGGCGCCCCAACGGGAACCTCGCCCGGCGGAGTACCCGGAAGGTTTGACAAGAAGTTGATGCCCGGGTCTTCGTCCAAGGTTATCACCGCAAAATTGATAGGCTGCGCCGATCGGAACCCTCTGATACGAGAGTCGCGTATCACGAAGTACACGTCTATGTGTCCCTTGCCTTGCACCTCTTTCCATTCCAGCTTGTCGGCCGAGCCACACTGGTTGCACCGCTGGGCGGGCGGATACTGCATCCTTTCGCAGCCGGTGCAGATCTGCAAGACCAACCGCCGCTCGTTGCAGGCGTCCCAGAAAGGCTTCGTTAGATCATTGGGAACCGGGGCAGGTCTCTCCAGGCCTGGGATCGTTGACATAGGTCTCCCCTTTTTCGGAATCTTGTTAACTTACTTAGTTGGCGTCTTTATAATACAACGCCCGCGTCGGCGGTGCGGGCCAACTGAAGTGACGCGATCGATTTCCAGGCTTCGCCGTTAGCGGCCTGATATGCGCCGGCCTTCCGCCAGGCCGGGGTTGGACTTTACCGGGGAGGTGATGATGATGCGAAAGCCTTGCTCCAGGCGCATCGGGACCTCTTCGGCGGTTGCCCCGGTGGCACAGGGCACCCCGGCATTCTTACAGGCCTCGAGTATCCTAAGCAGATTGGCTTGGACCTCGGGATGAGCGGAATCGCCACGGTGGCCCATGGCCACGGACATGTCCCCCGGTCCCGCCCAGATCGCCCCTATTCCTTTTTCCTGCTTCAGTATGTCCGGGAGGTTGTTGACTCCTTCAGGCTCTTCAACGATGCCCATCAATAGCATGTTACCGTCAGGGTCTAAGGGCCAGAGGTCCGCGGCGTCATAGTATTCCTGGGCGGTCAAGCCCCAGTAGCGCGGGGCGATGCGCTGCCACCAGCCACGCTGCCCTTCTGGCTCAAAGTCGGCCACTCCCGGCACCTGGGGATACCGGGCCGCCACCACTGCTGCGTGGGCATCTTCTACAGTGTTGAGGTGGGGCAGCACCAGCCCGTACACTCCGGTGTCCAGCGCCTGTTTGATCATCCATTGGCTGGTCTCTCTTGAGTTTGGCGGTATCCGCACCAGTGGCACCGGGTCGGCTTGGAGGGTACCGCTTCCCGAGATGCGCTTGCGGTTCAGTATGAACTGGAGTGAGGTCCGCAGGTTATTGAAACTGAAGCCTTCGTGCTCCATCTCCATGATCACCATGTCGTAGTCAGCGTCCGCCACGTAGGTCAAGTCATCCAGATTTCCATTCCACACCAGCCCAGAGCAAAACACTGGCTTTCCATGTTCTAGTAGATCGATTACCTTGTTGTATCGAACGTCTCCCGCCATGACTATCCTCCGTTCCCTGCGTCCTACTAGATCCGCCATTCCCTAAAGCGGCATACGATGTACTCTGTATCGAACCCGGACTAGCTGCGCATTTCGCGCGCGGCCGTAATTATAACGAGTATGGCATCATGATTGAAGAGAGGATATCGGTATCGTAAAGAGTCGGCTAGGTCATTTGAACATCGAACGACTTCGGGCGCATACATATGCATCGCCTGAGGTGCGTTGATGCTTACACGGAACCCCTCTCTGCTATGACGGCCAATTCCGCCTTTGATAGTCCTAACTCCCCGCACAGGACCTCTTCGTTATGCTCCCCGATGAGGGGCGCCCGCCGGGATATTCTCCAGGGCGATCCGTTGAAGATGGCCGCTGAACCGGTATGTTGAAAGGTCTTGCCAAGTTCAGGGTACTCTACATCTGTCCAGAACGCCCGGTCCTCCAGGTGTGGGTCCTGCATGACCTCATCGGGTGAACGGATCGCCCCCGCGTTGGAGCCATGCTTCTGTAAGCCATGGTAGGCTTCGTCCCGTGTGAGGCTGGCGAGGAAGTTTACAAAAATTTCGCGAATATGTGACTGGTTCTCGTCGATCACCCCTGGGTCCTGGTATTTCTCATCAAGTAAGTCGCTCGCCAAGCCGTGCTCATCCATCCAAGCCGCAAGCATCAACACCCGCTCCAGCGTGATCTGACCCACATTCACGTATTTTCCATCCTTACATAAGACCTGTGCGTTGGGCCCAGTGGCGCTGTTGCCGCCTCCAGTTCTTCGAGGGACTACGTTTCCCGTATAGATGTACTGGTTGACATGGCCCTCGGTCGTGAGCGCGCATGCATCATGTACGGCCGCGTCTATGTACTGCCCGCGGCCCGTCACAGATCGATTAACCAGCGCCGCGGTGATGGCGATGTAGGCGTAGTGACTTCCCATGTGCCAGGCTTGCCCTCCTCCGGGCGCGATGGGCGGTGCATCTGGCACGACCTCGTAGTCATATCCACACCTGGCCATCTGTCCGCCCGCCGCCAGATGCAACAGGTCGCTGGTCTGGTAATCCTTCCACGGCCCCGTTTGCCCAAAGGGTGTCAGTGAGCACATGATCAACCCAGGGTTGTTTTTCTTAAGTTCTTCGTACCCCAGCCCTAGGGAGGCCATATAACCGGGACTGAAGGTCTCTAGAATCACATCCGCCTTCTCCGCCATCTTCCGGAACAGCCGGCGCCCGTCCTCGGTCTCCAGGTCCAGAGTGATCCCGCGCTTGGAGGTGTTGTAGTGCCAGAAGTAAAGGCTCCTTTCCTTGTTCGGTATGTCCTGGTAGAAGGGCCCCACGCTCCGTGCCGCCTCGCCACCGGGCGGCTCTATCTTGATGACGTCCGCTCCCATGTCAGCCATCTGCTTGCCACACCACTGCCCCTTCTCATCGGCCAGCTCCAGCACCCGCAGCCCGCCAAAGGTCCCCGCTCCCGGAGTCCGCGCCGGCGCCATACCGGGATTTGCCATGGGCTCGTTCCCGTCCCACCGTACGGGGGTAGCATCCTCCATCATCTCCTTCAAGTACGGATATTCATCCATACTAAGGCCCTTCGGCCAGAAGGTCCCGTCTTCGAAACCATTCACCAGTTCCTCGTGGCTGATGCCTAACAGACCTTCAAAGACTCCTTTGTTGTGTCCGCCGATCAAGGGCCCGGGCCGGCTGTTGAACGCAGGTGTCTCAGACATATCGAAGGGAGCATTCTGAAGCGGCCAGGTCCCCAGCGCGGGATGCTCCACGTCCCGGTACATCTCTCGATGCCTAAGCTGTGGATCGTTGTCCACACGGTCTTGGCTATTCTGAACGGGCATGGCGGCAACCCCCGCCGCCTGACACCGCTCCATAATCTCGTACTTGCCCAGGGTTATCGTCCACGCCTCAATCCCTTGGTCCAGCTCTTCCTGGTACTCTAGGCGGCCTTCAAGTGTGGCAAACTTCTCGCCGTTGGCCCAACTGGGAGAGCCCATCACTCCCACCAGCCTCCGCCACTCATCGTCTGAGCGGCAGACTATGGCACACCAGTCGTTGTACTCTCCCTGACTGCTCTTATAGGCGTTGTGAGGTGCTACGGTCGGTCCCCGGTAGTTGTTCACCAGGGGTGTGCCGGGCCAGTGAGCGCGGTTGCCCGGTGGGTAACCTGTTCGCATGGTGGACCGCTCGTTGGCCTGGATGTCTAAGAATGCAGCGCCATTAAGGGGGACGCCGATGATCCATTGGGAACTGTCGACATGCTGCCCCTGACCGGTCATGTTGCGATGGTATATCGCACTCAGGGCATACATGGCCCCGAATAGGCCGCCCGTGTCGTCCAAATAAGACCATCCCCAGCCAGCAGGTGGCTCATCCGGCAGGCCCGATGTGTAAGTCAGACCGGACAGGGCTTGTGCGATCGCTCCCATGGTTTGATAGTCTCTGTCGCGACCCGTGTGGCCGAAGCCGGACATGGAAAGGTAGATGATGTCGGAGCGGAGCTTCTTCATATCCTCATAGCCCAGCCCCCACCGGTCCAATACACCGTAGGCAAAGTTCTCGATGACGATGTCGGATATAGCCACCAAACGCCGGGTAAGGTCGATGCCTCGGGCCGTGCGAGTATTCAGGGTGACGCTTAGCTTGTTGGCGTTTGTGTCGCTGAAATGGCCGTTTGTGTTCAGGTTAGCG
>JYMV01015755.1_pt1 | contig 17171 bp, 13 predicted proteins | sample 338911 | NCBI WGS metagenome assembly JYMV01 (sample SAMN03354496, study PRJNA234377) | hydrothermal vent metagenome | biome: Deep sea; feature: Hydrothermal plumes at the Eastern Lau Spreading Center, Western Pacific Ocean; material: Seawater | place: Tonga | collected 2009 | depth 2000 m m
CAAACATTGTATGTTCCGGGAGCACTGTATGTATAGATTGGGCTGGGTAATATTGAGCTACCTAAACTATCCCCAAAATCCCAATAGTATGTGGGCAATCCTGTTGTAGCTGAACTATCAAAAAAAGCAACAGATGACCCTACGGCCATGTGAATAAAATTGGCAACAGGGGGTGGGCATGAAGTATCCATTACAGTTACAAAGTAACAGCTGACATCTGAACCACAGCTATCACTAACAGTTAAACATACATTATATATACCTGGAAAAGAATAGGTATAATTTGGATTCTGAATACTATCAGTTCCAAGCATATCACCAAAAGTCCAGTAATAGCTAACTGCGCCGCTGGTAGCAGAGGTATCCGTAAAGGAGGCACTTAAATTTGAAGTAGCATAGGTAAAACCAGATGTTGGTGGCATACATCCTCCAGATGTATCTATCACCGTTACAAATTGACAGCTAATATCAGTACCACAGCTGTCTGTAACCGTTAAACACACATTATATACTCCAGGAAGAGTATAAGTATAGCTAGGGTTTTGAATCGTATCTGTACCAATAAAATCTCCGAAATCCCAGGAATAATATACTATACCAGTGGTTTGCGAGGTATCTGAAAAGCTAACTATAAGGCCACTAGCCCCATAGTTAAAGCCTGCACTTGGCGATGAACATGTTGAAGTGACAGAATCTACCGTAAAGACAATAGAATCTGATGGACCAGGTAAGATACCTGGCGTGCATGGTGGTCCACCAAAGCCTTGATCCACCTGGTAAATAAATTTGTAGGTACCTACAGCAAGTGGGGTTATTAAAAATGTATCTATAGCACCGCATATAGATGGGAGCATACCAAGGCAATGCATGGCTGAGGCATAAAAGTTATTGCCTGTTTGGTTGATTGTCTTAGTATATGCATCGCAAGCAGAGTTGGTAAAAGTACAATTGGCCAGCAGCAATATGGTATCCTGTGGATTAGGATTCGCAGGCACCACTGTCAGGGAATTTATAATTTGGGCATTTGAGGTGCTGAATATACATGTGATCAATACAGTTATAAAGGCATATCTCTTTTTCATAATGCTATTTAATAATATTAAACTTCCCACGATAAACCATTCCGGAGTCATCACTTATATAAAACAAGTAAAGCCCAGCACGCATACCTGCCGTGGAAACTTTATTCTTGTTAGCTCTTAAAACCGTTGATTTAATCTGGTCACCTATAACATTATAAATCTCAAACCTCAGATCATTTTCTGTATTGAGATCTATATACAGCTCATTCCTAACCGGATTGGGGTACAGATTTACAAGTAGCTTATTGGAAATATATTCAAGGCCTAACCCTCCTAAACCAACACTAACACTATCATTATAAGTACAGCCATTGGCATCCGTAACTGCAACACCATATACCCCAGATGACAATCCGGTTGCAGTAGCCAGGTTTTGAACAGGATTTGTACTCCAAACATAAAAATAAGGACTAGTACCACCACTTACCGTGATCATTGCAGAACCATCTGAAGCACCAGCTGATGATTCTGAAGTCGAGCTCATTACCCCCATAAGGGCTCCTGGCTCATTTACATCCAATTGGCTTCCTGTAAGGGTGCATCCATTTCCATCCTGAACAACAATGCCATAAGTTCCAGCATTTAAGCCAACAAAACTTCCACTAGTATTGGCAAAGGTATTTCCACTATCAATAGAATAATTAAGCGTACCAGTACCTCCTGAAGCCACTACATCAATGGTACCGTCATTTCCACCATTACAGGATGTCTCACCAGCAGTTTCTAAAGAAATCGTTATTGCCGCTGGCTCACTTACTATTAACGTACTACCCGCCTGAATACATCCGGAACCATCTTGGATTGAAATACCATAGGTGCCAGCACCCAAGCCAGCAAAGTTACCACTTGTGTTCGCATATGTAATACCACTATCAATAGAAAAATTCAGGGTACCTGTTCCACCAGAAGCAGTAATGGTTATAGTACCATCTGCAGACCCATTACAGGAAAGATCAGTAGCCAGCTCTGATGCAATATTGATTGCCGCTGGCTCTGTAATTGCAACATTAACAGCTGCAATACATCCGGCAGAATCTGTAATTGTTACAGAATGTGTTCCGGCAGGCATATTGGTTTCCGCTGTCGTACTACCTCCAGTACTCCACTGGTAAGTGTATGGAGTTGCTCCACCACTTGCCGTTACCATCGCTGATCCATCTGATCCACCATTACAAGTAACATCTACAACATTTGAAACGGTTACTGATGGAGCCCCAGCATCATTAATTGAAACAGAAGCAGAATCAATACAACCATTACCATCAATTATCGCAACAATGTAGGTGCCAGCACCTAAACCAAATGCAGTATCCGTAGTTTGATTACTTACATCATCCCATACATAGAAATAGGAACCAGCTCCACCACTAGCCGAAACATATGCCAAGCCATCTGTATTACCACAAGTAGCATCAATAGATCCTGTAACAGCAACAATCGCTGATGGCTCCGTAACAGTTGCAGCTGAAGAATCTAAGCAACCATTAGCATCCGTAACAGTAACAATATAAGTACCTGCAGCCAATCCATTTGCTGTAGAGGTTGTAGCACTATTTGACCATAAATACGTATATGGACTTGTTCCACCGCTTGGATTAATAGTAATTGCTCCATCCATAGAACCGTTACAGCTAAGATCTGTAACATTTGTTGTCCAAGTAAGCATAGCTGGGTCTGTAATAGTAACACTATTAATTGAAACACAACCTACACTATCAGAAACGGTTACACTATAGGTTCCTGCACACAGGCTATTGGCAGTGGAAGATGATTGAAATCCTGGGTCATTCCAAATAAAAGTGTAAGGCGCAGGTGGGCCGTTGACTATCGCAGTGACCTGTCCATCACAATTGCCAAAGCAGGAAGGATCTGTTACAGCAAATGTAATGGGAGAGGAGACAACAATTGTAAAATATGTGATATCATTTACTACAGGAGAGGCAGCACTACATAAGCCAAAAGGCCCCCCTGATACATAAGCAGAGGTAGCAGCAACTATAGGATAGGTCCCCGTATCAGTTGGAGTACCATAAACAATTGCACAACCAGAAGTCCCTCCCGGAAAACCACAGGACGCTGGTACGCAGGCATAGCTCATGCCCGGTGGCAATCCGGTCACATTATCCAGAACCACCGAATCAATATCACAAGTAAACCCAGTACCGGGATCTAGGGTATCAGTAGGTACAATATTGGTAATTACTTGCTCATAATATGTGCACTGAATAGCGGGAGCAAATCCAGTAACACTATCAGGATATATTCCAGGTGCGGTATATTGTGGATCTGGTACGCAAACTTGTCCAAAAAGATTTGTGGATGAAAAGGCCATAGTAAATGCAGCCAATGCTATAAAATAGAAAAGGTTTTTCATGTGATTAAGAATAAAGTTAATAAAACAATAAGTGTGCAGATCCCAGAGTTGGGAGTCCATCAACCCGATTTATTTCAGCCCTTTTGGCCTGAACTCATCTGAGACTGACAGCTTTTTACGACCTTTAGCCCTACGTTTCTTTACGATAGTTTGTCCACCTACTGTAGACATTCTCTCCATAAAACCATGCTTATTCTTTCTCTTTCGAACTGAGGGCTGGAATGTACGTTTCATATCAATAAATATTAAGGTCACAAAGTTAATTATTTATTTAATTTTATTCAAGTCTTTTCCAATTTGTTAATTTTGTCATTTGTCTATATATAGTTTCAGTATAAATTAGTTTAATTTCCGATAATTATCATAATGAATGGATTTAGCAGCCTGATTGAAAAATTCAAGAAGAAATGGGGTATTGGCAGCACATTAGACATTATTCTTATTTTAATCGTATTCTCTCTGGCAGGGATGTCTATTGTCTTTGTTCGTAAGCCAATCTTTAACATACTGGGGATCAATGACTTGCATGTTGTAATTAAAACGGTCGTCTATTTATTGATAATATTCCCCTGTTACCAAGTATTCCTGCTCCTATATGGAACATTGCTGGGTCAGTTTAAATTTTTCTGGGACAAAGAAAAGAAGATGGGCAAGTGGATAATCAGTTTAGTCTCAAAAAAATCTTCTGAAAAATAGCTGCTTAAAGGATAAACCTGAAGAGAAGGATATTTTTTTTGATCACTTTCTGCATCCCCTTTTAAATAGATCAGGCCATTTTCAATCTCATGATTTGAATTACTTCTGATTTTCTTGCTTATCCAATTATGGATCACTGAAATATCCTTAACTGCCCTGCCAATAACAAAATCGTAACTTTTATCCAGAGCCTCAGCTCGTATCCATTCAGCATTAACATTATCCAGGGCCAAAGCTGAGCTTATACTTTCAACTACTTTTATTTTCTTTTTGATAGAGTCCACCAAATGAAAATTTGCTTTTGGAAACATAATTGCCAAAGGTATGCCCGGCAAGCCACCACCTGTTCCAAGATCCAGAATCTCTGTTTTGGGATGAAACTGTATTAGCTTAGCAATTCCAAGAGAATGCAGTATATGGTGCAGATACAAAAAGTCCAGATCTTTCCTGCTAATAACATTGATCTTTGAATTCCACTCTAAATAAAGATTACCCAACTCTTTGAACTGTTCAAGCTGTAGACTTGAAATATCTGGGAAGTATTTGGTAACCAGGTTATAGTCTAAACCCATAAATCTATAATGAAACGCTTAGATCTTCCCTTCTACATTCTTAAGAACGTTATGAAGAAATTCTCTGGCCCGAAAGAGCTGTGCTTTTACAGTACCTAAAGGGATATCCAATTGTTGGGCGATTTCTTCATAAGAAAGTTCTTTGAAATACCGCAATTCGACCAGCTCTCTGTATCTGGGCTTGAGTTTTTTAACAAGCTCATGAAGCAGCTTGATCTTTTGTTTCTGCACAAATTTTTCTTCTGGATCCAGCATTTCAGATTTTAAATGAATGGTGGTCTCAGTCCCATCATCATTTTCAATGGTTTTGTCAATTGATAATGTCCTCTTCTTTTTCCTTCTGATAAAATCTATACAATTATTAGAAGCAATCTTAAACAACCAAGTACTGAAAGCATAGTTGGGAGTGTATTGTTTTAGATTTTTAAAAGCTTTGCCAAATGCCTCTATGGTTAGGTCATCTGCATCATCTTTATTGTTCACCATTTTTAGCAACAGAAAGTAAATAGAATCTCTATAACGATCCATTAGGTCAGCATAGGCCTTTTGATCTCCTTTAATGGCTAGCTGTACTAACCTGTAATCATGCTGAGCTTTCTCTGAAAGGTGAGAATCCGGGCCTAATTCCATTTGCTATTTTTGATAACTAGATTTGAAAAACTTGCCAAAAAATTCAAGAAAATTACTGGCATTTCAAAGATTAGCGAAAATAATAATAAATCCTGCTCTCCTAACCTTTGACAACATTTTTTTAACACGAACCATTGTGAAGAAAACTTTAAAAAGGTGAACAGCAACATTAAGCTAGTATAATTACCAGATAAGATCAAAGCAAAAAGAGCAAAGTAAAAGAACGCATTTATTAGCTGAATTAACCCTAATAAAACAATTTGAAAATTCTTGTATCGAAATCCCGCTGAAGTATGCCGCCTCTTCTGTAAAAACAAGTTCCAAAGTGATTTCTCAGTAATTGAATAGGTAAAAGAAGATTCTTCCATGCATACCGCAACATTCGTCTTGTTTGCATTCGCCTGGATGAACAGGTCATCATCTCCAGATAAAAGATCTTGATTGTCTGTAAAGCCACTACCTTTCGTATATAGTGATTTTCGATACGACAAGTTTCTTCCTACGCCCATATATGGGATGCCCATCAATGAAAATGCAAAATACTGCAATGCGATAAAGAAGGTATCCACCCTAGCCATGATATTAACAATACCTGTAGATTTTCGATATGGGCCATATCCCAATACAATCTGAATTTTTTCGGAGTAACAATTAACCATACCGCTTAACCATTGCTCCCCAGCCGGAGTACAGTCTGCATCTGTAAAAAGCAAATATTCATTCTTAGCCTTCTTTATGCCAAGGGCTAAAGCCGTTTTTTTAGATGATTTGTCATTGCCAGAGAGAGAGTAGTATGATAAATGCTCATTAGAGACAGCAAGCTGTCTAACAAATGACCCGGAACCATCAGTACTATGGTCATCTACAATGATAATTTCATAATCCGAATATTCCTGCGCCAATAATATTGGGAGGTTTTGTTCTAAGTTTTCCAATTCATTCCTCGAAGCAATAATGATTGAAACACTTTCATTGAAATAATTGTCATTGGTATCTTTTGAATAAGTTGCCACCTTATTATAGATCAGAAAATAGAGGCCTAAAAGGCCCAAAACAGACCCTAAAAACAGGTGAGGGATTAAATCAATAATCATCGCTAATGTTAAAGCTCAATAATCTTATTATACATTTCAATCAAATTTAGGCATTTGCAAAGGAAATAAAGTTCATATAAACAAAGGGCAAAGAAAAACCAATATCGTTACCTTTGAGCAAAATTATTATTTTGAAATTTCAACTCCAGCATATAGACCCAGAATCGAATGCAAGGTGTGGACTTATTGAAACAGATCATGGTTCTATTAACACACCTGTTTTTGCTCCTGTTGGTACTTTGGGTTCAGTACGCGGAATACATACCAGGGAGCTTGAAAATGATGTAGGAATCAATTTGGCATTGGGTAATGCCTATCATCTTTACATGAGACCTGGCCTTGATATCCTGGAAAAGGCTGGAGGCATCCATAAGTTTACGGGATGGAACATACCGATACTAACAGACTCAGGTGGATACCAGGTGTATTCACTGGCAGCAAATAGAAAAATAACAAATGAAGGCGTTTCTTTCCAATCTCATATTGATGGATCCAAACACCTCTTTACCCCTGAGAAAGCGATTGAAAATCAAATTATTATTGGTGCAGATATTATCATGGCATTTGATGAATGTACCCCCTACCCTTGTGATTACAATTACGCTAAATCCTCTATGGATCTTACCCATGACTGGTTAAAGAGGTGTATTAATTCTTTTGATACGAATAAAGCTAAATATGAATACTCCCAAACGCTATTCCCAATAGTTCAAGGAAGTGTTTACAAAGACCTTCGCATACAATCCGCAGAGTTCATTGCAGCTACCAACCAGGATGGAAATGCCATTGGAGGCCTATCGGTAGGAGAGCCACATGAGGACATGTACGAAATGACGGAAGCAGTGTGTGCAATTCTGCCTGAAGAAAAACCAAGATATCTTATGGGAGTTGGAACACCTTCTAATATTCTAGAATCCATAGCGTTAGGTATTGATATGTTTGATTGCGTAATGCCTACCAGAAATGGAAGAAATGGCACAATTTATACCCAGGAAGGCATGATCAACATAAAAAACGAAAAATGGAAAAATGATTTCAGCCCTTTAGATTCAAATGGTAAGATATTTGCAGATCATGACTACTCAAAAGCCTATCTTAGACATCTGATAATTAGCAATGAGATGCTGGGAGCTCAAATTGCTAGTTTGCACAATATTGGTTTTTATTTGTGGTTGGTATCAGAAGCAAGAAATAAAATAATTGAAGGGACCTTTCATTCCTGGAAAAATAAAATGGTGAAGAAATTAACGTTAAAATTATAGCGTGCTAAAAAAAATTGATCGTTACATACTTTGGAAGTTTCTTGCAACCTTCTTTTATTCCATCGCACTGATTGTTGTTGTTGTAATTATTTTTGACATATCAGAAAAGATTGATGACTTTTTGGAAAGCAAAGCACCATTAAACGCTATTGTTTTTGATTACTATCTTAATTTTATCCCTTTTTTCGTCAACCTATTTAGTCCCCTTTTTACATTTATAGCTGTAATTTTCTTCACTTCGAAAATGGCATCAAACACTGAAATTGTGGCAATCCTCAGTTCTGGTATGAGTTTCAGAAGAATGCTGGTTCCCTATTTTCTTGGTGCTATGGTTATCACATTGCTTTCATTATACCTTAACAATTTTGTGATTCCTAATTCGAACAAGTACAGACTGGCATTTGAAGAAACTTACATCAGGAGTACGTTCAGAAACCATGACAGAAATATTCATAGGCAAATTGCCCCAAATACATATATATATTTCGACCGTTTTGATAATATCAGAAGTACCGGATATAAATTTTCCCTGGAAAAATACGACAACAAGAAGTTGAAGTATAAGTTAATGGCTGAAACAATTAAATGGGATACTATTGCCAAGGTATGGCATATAGAGCACTATATAATTAGAACTATAGACGGAATGGAAGAGGATATACAAAAGGGAATGGCATTAGATACTACATTGAATATTGACGCAAAAGATTTTGGGAGGAGAGTCAATACTGTTGAAACAATGAATTATTTTGAACTAAATGAGTTTATTGAAAAAGAAAAAGTAAAAGGCTCTGAAAAAATAGCTTTCTATGAAATTGAAAAACATAAAAGATTTGCTTTCCCTTTTGCAACCTTTATTCTGACATTAGTGGGAGTGAGTTTGGCCAGCAAGAAAGTTAGAGGTGGAATCGGATTACATATTGGCCTAGGTCTTCTAATAAGTTTCAGCTTCATACTATTCATGCAAGTCTCAATTACCTTTGCCACAAATGCTAACTTGTCACCTTTTCTCGCCATGTGGATACCAAATATATTATTTGGTTTTTTGGCCTATTCTCTTTTCAAAATAGCACCTAAGTAAATAGGTTTATGCTTACTTGAATTTATCTTGCCAAACAAAGCAATCAGCAAATTCATCTCTTATTTCTGGCAGATCAGAAAAGATTCCAAAAATTGTGGAACCACTGCCTGTCATGGAGGCAAAATCAGCACCTAGACCATATAACCTGGATTTTATCAATTCCAGCTTGGGGTGTAACTCAAATGCAGGCAATTCAAATCCATTTACAATCGTATCTCTCCAATTCACCAAAGGTGCTGAAATCATTTGCTTCAAATGTCCCCTGAGACTTTCATCAGGATTGAAAGCATTATACATGCTTGCAGTAGTTATATGAATAGAAGGATTGACAATAACGATATAATAATCTTTTAAATCCAGTGAAAGAGGCTCTAACACATCTCCTTTTTCAATGGCAAGTGAGATGCTGTTATCAATAAAAAAGCTACAGTCAGAACCAAGCTCTCTACAATGGTTTTGCAAGTCCCTGTCTGATAAGCCAATAGTAAATAAATTATTGAGCAGTTTAAGTGTGTAGGCACCGTCTGCAGAACCTCCTCCCATTCCAGCACCTATGGGTATATTTTTATGCAAGTGTATTTTAATGGAAGGAAGGTTATGCGCTGTATGTAACAAATGATAAGCCTTAAGACATAAGTTTTCATCTGGGTCTCCAGCTACAGCCAAACCTGTAATATTCAGATCACAATGCCCCTTCTTTTTATCATCATCCACAATAATTTCCAGGAAATCACAAAGCCTGATTGGAACTAAAACTGTTTCTAAATTGTGAAAACCATCCTGCCTTTTATTTAAAACATTTAGGCCAATGTTGATCTTAGCATTTGGAAAAGCAATCATATTCAAATCTGTTTTATGCAAAGTAAAAATCAAAATTCCGATATTAACAATATTAAATTCATAAATTTGTAAACTTCCACATAAAAATTACCGAATATCATGCCCACTCTATTAGATTTTGAAGAACCAATTGGGAAGTTGTTAGACCAGCTAGAAGAAGCAGAAAAGATTGCTGAAACAGGAGATGTTGATATTTCAAAAACAATAAAAGAGCTAAAGATCAAAATCAAAGATGCCAGAAAGGATATCTTTAAAAACCTTACACCTTGGCAAAAAGTTCAGCTTTCCAGACATCCTGACAGGCCATATACTTTAGCCTATATTGAAGCAATTACAAACAATACCTTTTTAGAATTGCATGGAGACCGTACCGTAAAGGACGACAAAGCAATTGTTGGGGGGTTTGGCCAAGTGGATAAAAAGACAATTATGTTTATTGGTCAGCAAAAAGGAATCAACACCAAGATGCGTCAATACCGGAACTTCGGCATGGCTAATCCGGAAGGGTACAGGAAAGCATTGCGCCTCATGAAATTAGCAGAAAAATTCAACAAACCAATCGTTACCTTTATTGATACTCCAGGTGCATATCCTGGCCTGGAAGCTGAAGAAAGAGGCCAAGGAGAAGCCATTGCCAGAAATATATATGAGATGATTAACTTGAAAGTCCCTGTGATCTGCATTATTATTGGTGAAGGGGCGTCTGGAGGTGCCCTTGGCATTGGCATAGGAGACAAAGTACTAATGTTAGAAAATACATGGTACTCAGTTATTTCTCCAGAATCTTGCTCTTCAATATTATGGAGAAGCTGGGACTTTAAAGAGCAGGCAGCATCCGCCCTAAAGTTAACGGCCAAGGACATGCTCAAAAACAAATTAGTGGATGGTATTATTCAAGAGCCATCGGGTGGAGCTCATACAGATCATGGTAAAATATTCAGAATTGTTAAAAGAGAAATTATAGGTTTGCTTGAAGAGCTTTCAAAGATGGAAGCAGAAGAAAGAATTGATCTGCGATGTGAAAAGTTTTGCGATATGGGGGTCGTTAAAGACTAACCATTTACTTTTAGCTCATTTCATATCTGGGAATTATATAAAAATATTTACTAACAATTGACTAACAAGTATTTTGTTTATAAATAGCACTGAGCCGCTTTTCTAATTTTCATAATTTTGATAACAAAAATATAACCACGAAAAGATTAGGCATATTGGAAAAATCACTAAAACCGTCAGCTAAAAAAGACCAGTCAAGATCAAAAATACGTGTCACTCCTAGTGCCATGCAAACCTATGAACATGGCAAGCTTCCTCCTCAAGCTATAGAACTGGAAGAAGCAGTGCTTGGCGCATTAATGCTGGAAAAGGATGCTCTCACTTCAGTAATTGATAAATTAAAACCAGAAAATTTCTACAAAGATGCTCACCAGAAGATCTATCAAGCGATTTGTGACCTTTTCCAGAAAGCTGAACCAACAGATTATTTAACTGTCATCAATGAGCTTAAAAGAAATGGCGAGCTTGAATTAATTGGTGGCCCATACTATATAACACAACTAACTGCTAAGGTTGCATCTACAGCAAATACTGAATTTCATGCACATATCATTCTTCAGAAATTTATTCAAAGGGAGCTGATCAGAATTTCCTCGGGAATCATTAAAGAGGCGTATGACGACACTACCGATGTTTTTGATTTACTTGACATGGCAGAGCGTAACTTGTTTGATGTAACTGAAGGAACAATAAGGGGTGCACCACAAAAGATGCTTAATTTGCTAGGCGATGCCATAAAGCAGATTGAGGCCGCAAAAGACCATAAGGATGGAATGTCTGGCCTTCCCTCAGGTTATACTCAACTTGATCGTATAACTAATGGTTGGCAGCGATCAGACCTTATTATTGTTGCTGCACGTCCAAGTATGGGAAAAACGGCCTTTGTTCTTTCCATGGCACGAAACATAACCGTAGATTTTACAAAACCGGTAGCTTTCTTCTCTCTGGAGATGTCATCACTACAACTTGTCATGAGACTGATTTCCAATGAAACAGAATTGGATGCAGAAAAATTAAAGAAGGGTCAGCTTACCATGGCAGAATGGGAACAGCTAAATACTCAAATAACAAAACTGGCAGAAGCCCCCCTTATAATTGATGACACTCCTGCATTATCAGTATTTGAACTCCGAGCTAAATCCAGGAAACTTATGGCCAAGCATGGATTAGAACTGATCGTAGTGGATTATTTGCAGCTTATGACTGCAGGAAATGACGGTAAGGGAAACAGGGAGCAGGAAATAAGTACCATCTCCCGTTCACTTAAAAGCATAGCAAAAGAGCTTAATGTACCGATTGTTGCCTTATCTCAGCTGTCCAGAGCTGTAGAAACCAGGGGAGGTGACAAAAGGCCACAGCTTTCAGATCTTCGTGAATCAGGTGCTATTGAACAAGATGCGGATATGGTAATATTCCTATACCGGCCAGAATATTATGGCATTCCGGATGATGCTGAAGGAAATCCAACAAACGATATGGCAGAATTGATCATTGCCAAGCATAGGAATGGTCAAACTGGAAATGTAAAACTCAAGTTTGTAAAAAAACTTGCAAAATTCCGTTCTCTTGATGATTTTGAAGGATATTCAGGCTCGAAAGACCAATATGGTAATGAGATGAAGACCTATACTAAGCCATCGAAGATGAATGATGATAAAACTGATGAGCCAAGTGGAAAGCCTCCCTTCTAAGAAGAAGTCCTAAACTATTTTTCCTTATTTCGTATATTTGCTTAAGCAAAATAAGAATATTGATTTTACGTTTTGTAAGAAAAGTCCAACATTATTCGAATCAAATTGTTCACTACCATATTACCCATGCAGTTTATCAGGAAAATACTGGTAATTACCATATTATTGATCTCTGTATCCTCACATGCTGCCTATATCCTGATTCCAATGGATATGAACCAGAAAAATCACCTGAAAGCTTATGGCATTGCATATTGGGTATTACAAAATGATATTGAAGTTCAATGGCTCCTAAATTATCGTGGTGGTACCTTCATGATCAAAAACATCCAATTAATTGAAAATGAATGCGTAATCAGGGGTGTTTCTTTTGAAATCATCGCTGACGTTCAATCTACACAGATCCTGAGGGAGATATCAAACCCAGAAATAAATATGGAGATCGTGAAATTAGAAAAAGCACCAAAAATTGCTGTGTATTCCCCCAAGGAAAAACGGCCCTGGGATGACGCTGTAACCCTGGTGCTTTCCTATGCTGAAATACCTTATGATGTTATTTATGACAGGGAGGTGATAAATGAGGTGCTGCCACTTTATGACTGGCTTCATATTCATCACGAAGATTTCACCGGACAATATGGAAAATTCTACGCTGGTTCAAAAAACCAGTCATGGTATCATGAATATGTACAGTCGAACGAAAAAATGGCTGAATCGCTGGGGTTCAAAAAAGTTTCACAGTTGAAATTAACCGTGGCCAAGAAGATACGTGATTATACTGCCGGAGGAGGTTTTCTCTTTGCCATGTGTGCCGCAACAGATGCATTTGATATCGCTTTATCAGCTGAAGGTGTGGACATATGCAAAGCAATGTTTGATGGAGATCCAGATGACCCTCAAGCTCAATCAAAAATTGATTACAACCAATGTTTTGCTTTTAAGGATTTTATACTTAGTAAGAACCCCAATGAATATGAATATTCCACCATTGATGCGACAAAAGTGCATGGCAGGATCTCTCCGTCCACTGATTTTTTCAAGCTGTTCGAATTCTCTGCCAAATGGGATCTTGTGCCAACCATGTTATGCCAGAACCATGAGCAAATAATTAAAGGATTTATGGGACAGACTACTGCCTTTAAAAAACAATATATCAAATCGGATATATTGATCATGGGTGAAACAAAATCCCTGAATTCAGCGAGGTATATTCATGGGGAATTTGGCAAAGGAACCTGGACTTTCTATGGAGGGCATGACCCTGAAGATTATCGCCATTATGTAAAGGACCCCCCAACTGACCTGAATCTTCATCCCAACTCACCGGGGTATAGGCTTATCTTAAATAATGTGCTCTTTCCTGCAGCAAAAAAGAAGAAACAAAAAACCTGATTTGTTTTCATCTTGCAAGAATCCTTTATCTTTTGACAGAAAAATTTGGAGAGCAACAGTATAATTACCTGTAATTTGAAATAAGTCCTCATCAAATTAAATGTTTTAATATTATAAACGATCCTTTTTTATAGATTTGAAATCTTAATACATAAATAGGTGAGAAAGATCCTGGTTCTGCTGTTGTTATTGTTTCCCCTATTGGGCCTCGCCAAAAAAAAAGAGACTCCATCCTTAATTATACGGAAAGCAACTGGACCCATGATGGTCGACGGAATATTGGATGAACCTGATTGGAATTCCGCTGATATCGCTGAAGATTTCTTTCAGCATTTCCCATACGACTCCTCTTATGCCATTACAAAAACCCAAGTAAGACTTACTTTTGATGATCAGAATATTTATGTGTCGGCTATCTGTTATGATGATTTGCCTGGCGACTATGTGGTACAATCTTTAAAACGCGACTTTTCATACCCCGTTAGTGATGCTTTTGCAATATTTATTGACCCATTTAATGACAAACTGAACGGATTCAGTTTTGCGGTAAACCCCTTAGGTGTACAAAGAGAAGGATTGTTGCAGGGTGGTGGGTTTTTTGGAGTAACTACCAGCTGGGATAACAAGTGGTACTCCGCTGTAAAAAGAATGAGTGATAAATGGATCGTTGAGATGGCCATTCCATTTAAAACCATCCGATTTCAAGAAAATAATCAAACATGGGGTGTTAACTTTTCACGTAACGACCTTAAGCGAAATGAAAATTCTTCGTGGGCGCCGGTTCCCCGAAATTTTAATATAGGCTCCACGGCATTTACTGGAACCTTAGTCTTTGAGAGTCCTCCAAAAAAACCAGGAAGCAATATCTCTTTTATACCTTATGCTATTGGAAATACTAACAAGGATTATTCAGATAATTCAGAAATAAATCAAGCTGGCAATGCTGGATTTGATGCAAAGGTTGCTGTTTCTTCGTCATTAAACCTGGACCTTACTGTTAATCCAGACTTTTCCCAAGTTGAGGTAGACAGGCAGATTGTAAACCTCACTCGCTTCAATTTGTTTTTCCCTGAGAAAAGGCAATTTTTCATTGAAAACTCTGACCTGTTCTCACGATTTGGATTTCGGCAGATCAGGCCATTTTTCTCTAGAAATATCGGTCTTCACAATGGTAATGTAATGCCTATCCTGGCTGGAGCTCGGTTAAGCGGAAAAATAAATAAAAACCTGAGAATAGGGTTAATGAACCTCCAAACCGAAGGTGTGAATTTACCTTTAACAGATTCAACATCAGAATTTGTTAAAAGCCAGAATTATACTGTTGCAGCCTTCCAGCAGCAGGTATTTGGAAGATCTAACATAGCTGCAATTTTTGTTAACCGCCAGGCATTTAATGGAATGGAAATAGATGATATTGATTATAACAGGGTGGTCGGCTTTGATTACAATATTGCCAGTGAAAACAACAGGTGGTTGGGAAAACTCTTCTACCATAAATCAATTACACCAGAAAGAAACAAAGACAGTTATGCCCATGCCTCATGGCTTATGTATAATTCAGAAAAAATATATGCCATGTGGAATCACGAATATGTAGGCGAAAATTATAATGCAGAAGTTGGTTTTGTACCAAGGAACAAGCTTTATAATCCAGACAGTGGTGCATATATTAATCGCTCTTACTGGAGATTTGAGCCTATATTTGGTTACAAGATCTATCCTGAATCAGGAAGCATTAACAATCACGGTCCGAATATTTACTTTAGTCATTACCTTGATGAAGGATTAAAAACCACCGAATACCAGGTCAAACTGGGGTACGAAATAAAGATGCAATCAACCAGTAAATTTGAGTTTGGGTTGACAGAGAATTTTACAGACCTCCCATTCCCTACTGACATTACCCGTACAGGAAGCACCAACTTACCATCCGGTAAATATTGGTACCGGAATTTTACCTTTCATTACATTTCCAACAAAAGGGCGCTGGGTTATTTTTCCCTGGCTTTTGACTTTGGCACATTTTATAACGGTATGAAGACCACCTACAATGGAGAGTATAGTTTCAGGAAACAACCATGGGGTATTTTCTCCATAAATATCACCAAAGATGAAATCACATTACCAGATCCATATGATAATGCTTCCTTGACACTGATTGGCCCAAAGGTAGAGTTGTCATTTACCAAGAACATTTATTTCACGACCTTTATACAATATAATACCCAGATAGAAAATGTGAATTTAAATACTCGTTTTCAATGGAGGTTTAAACCAATGTCTGACTTTTATATCGTATATACCGAAAATTATCTGGCCCCTGGGTTTGATGTGAAAAACAGGGCTCTAGTCCTTAAATTTATTTACTGGTTAAATGTGTAAGTGATAGCATTGCTAATCATAAAACAACCAGGAAATCCCCAACTTGAATGACCTGTCAGCCATTGGATAATGAGGTGCTGAATAATAAGTATTCTCCAAATATCCCTGGTTCAAATGAGCAATTTTAAAAAACACCCTTGCCTGGTTCACCTTAAAATTTATGAAAAAATTCAGATATGGATAGTTGCCTATCTCTTTTCTTGATTGCAAATAGAACAATCCTGTAGCTGGCATATATTCATCAGCATAATATGTCGTATTAAAAAACACATCAACACCCATTTGAAGAAACAGCGCCTTTTTAAATATCCATCCCTCAAAATACAATGCATGGTAAGACAAGAAAGAGGGCAAGTGCAAAACAGTAGAATCATCTAGTCTTTGAAAGACCACAGTATTTTTAATCCCTATATTTCGCCACTTTAAATCCTTGACTAGCGTGCCACAAAGGACATTTAACTTATTTGAATCTTGCTCAGGCAATGCCAATTCGTTGGAATATATAAAGTTTTGAATCTGCGCAGTGGTAAAACTCAAGTTAAACCGATATTTTTTAACCATGTAAGCAAGCTTTAAATAATCGGATCTAACTCTATCAAAGTTATTCTCCCACTGGAAGTGATTGCCCCTATAAATCGTTTGAATTAGTGAAGGTGATCTCCTATCAGTACCTATATCTATATTGAACTGATTATGCAATTCACTATCCTTTATATCAAAATGCATTATTGCCCTGAGGTCACCCTGGTTTCCACCACTAAGACAATATCCTCCGCCCAGCTTCCAATGCATTTTGCCAAGGTGCTGATTGCCAATAGCCCCTAAGAAGAACAGATTATTAAAATTTGAATCGATCCCATCTTGTTTGTATTTATTTATTTCATAGATAAGACCTGAATGAACCACCATTCCAGTATTCGAAGTGTCATTTAAAGTATTCCAATCAATCTTATTTGTAAATTTTTCTGAATAGGTATGATTGCTTGTATAGTCTGGGTCATTTAAAAACAAAACATAAT
>JYMV01037821.1_pt1 | contig 17163 bp, 15 predicted proteins | sample 338911 | NCBI WGS metagenome assembly JYMV01 (sample SAMN03354496, study PRJNA234377) | hydrothermal vent metagenome | biome: Deep sea; feature: Hydrothermal plumes at the Eastern Lau Spreading Center, Western Pacific Ocean; material: Seawater | place: Tonga | collected 2009 | depth 2000 m m
GTTTCTACCAAAAATGCGACTCCTGTATTCGACATGCAACTCAATTTAAACAGGATTGATATTGTAGAGTCTTTTCAGAATTTAGAATTGATTCAAAACCTTGCTCCGCTTGCGAAAGCGCTACAAGGTTCATTAAATACAAAGATAAATTTAAGCGGAAATTTAACCAACGAATTAACCCCGATTTTAACCAGTTTAGGAGGTACAGCTTTTGCTCAAATAATAAATGCACAAGATGATAACGAAAAAACCCCATTATTGTCTAAATTAGACGGCCAGTTAAATTTTATAAATTTAGATAATTTAGCGCTGAAAGATTTAGCTACAAATTTAAAGTTTAACAATGGTCAAATTGAAGTAGACCCGTTTAACTTCAATATTAAAGACATAAATATTACCGCAGGAGGTTCTCACAGTTTCGACAACCAAATGAATTATGATTTAAAATTAGATATTCCTGCAAAATATTTAGGTAGCGAAGTAGGTAATGGTTTAGCGAGTTTAACCAAAACCGATCTAGAGAACACGAAAGTGCAATTACCAATTGGGTTATCGGGCAGTTTTAATAGTCCGCAAATTCAATTAAATATGAAGCAAGCAGTGACCGATTTGACGCAACAAATTGTAGCGAAGCAAAAAGATGAATTAAAAGATAAAGCCAAAGAAGAAGTTGGCAATAAACTAAAAGACCTTTTAGGAGGTAATAAAGAAAACACCCAAACCACTCAAGACTCTACCAGTACTGAAGAGAAAAGTGATGAAGACAAAGTAAAAGAAGCCGCCGGTAAAGTATTAAACGGGTTATTTGGGAAGAAAAAAGACGATAAAAAATAATTTAATTTTTAGTGAATGAGACAGTTAAAAATAACTAAACAGGTTACCAACCGTGAATCTGTCTCCTTAGACAAGTATTTACAAGATATTAGTAAGGAGGAGTTAATTACTGCAGAAGAAGAAGTAGAATTAGCACAGCGCATTAGACAAGGAGATCAATTAGCGCTAGAAAAATTAACCAAAGCCAATTTACGTTTTGTAGTTTCTGTAGCGAAACAATATCAAAACCAAGGCTTAAAATTACCCGATTTAATTAATGAAGGTAACGTAGGTTTGGTAAAAGCTGCCAAACGTTTTGACGAAACCCGCGGATTTAAATTTATCTCTTACGCCGTTTGGTGGATTAGACAATCGATTTTACAAGCATTAGCAGAACAATCTAGAATTGTACGTTTACCGCTTAATAAAATTGGTAGCATTAGCAAGATCAATAAAGCTTTTGCAACTTTAGAGCAAGCGAACCAACGACCACCAACTCCAGAAGAAATTTCTGCAGAGTTAGATATGACGGTTTCTGAAGTAAAACAATCTTTAAAGAATTCCGGGAAGCACTTATCGATGGATGCTCCTTTAAAAGAAGGTGAAAACAGCTCTAATTTATATGATGTCGTAAAATCTGGTGAATCGCCAAATCCTGATGATAGCTTAATTTTAGAGTCGTTAAATACCGAAATTAATCGTGCACTCGATACGCTTAATGCCAGAGAGGCTGATGTTTTAAAATTATTTTATGGCTTAAACGGCGAACGCCCAATGAGTTTAGAAGAAATTGGCAGCACCTTTGGGTTAACCAGAGAACGTGTACGCCAAATTCGAGAAAAAGGAATACGAAAACTAAGAAGTAGTGCTAAAAATAAAGTACTTAAAAACTATCTAGGGTAAAAAAAATTCCTTTTTAGTTCATTTTCTTTTAAAATTTAATAAATTTGCAATCTGAATTTATTTTTATCCTGAAATAAAGATAGGAAATACTTTAAATGGGATGATGAATATTCAGTAATTCTTAGAAAAATTCTGAGAAACCATAATCATCTAAATGTGTATTAATGCTTATAGTAAAAGTAAAAGACGGAGAAAAAATAGAACGTGCTCTAAAAAGATTAAAAAGAAAATATAGAGACACTAAGACCTTACAGAAATTAAGAGATAACAAGCATTTCACTAAGCCATCTGTGGCAAGAAGAAAACAAATTCAAAAAGCAGCCTATATTCAGTCGCTTCGCGATCAAGAAGAAATATAGTCTAAGAATTTAAAGATTATCTCACACTTTTTTGTGTGAATCTAACATATATAAAAGCAGGTATTCGATGAATACCTGCTTTTTTTGTTTATTTATGTAACTCTAAATTTACTTTATAACCCTCGTTACTTCGAACATTAAAAACAGTATCATCTTCAAAAATCAAGTACTGCCCTTTTATTCCTTTTAATTTTCCTTTGTACTCCGGTTTTTTATCGAGATTCAAACTTTTCAGCTTTTTAGGATATTCCAATACCGGAAATTCTATTTCGGTCTCTTTATTTGAAGCTAGAAAATATTCTTGAACTTCATCGGGCAAATACTGTTTTAATTCATCGCGCTTCTCTTCAAGGTTAACATCTTCAATTTCATTTTTCAGCATCGTTCGCCAATTGGTTTTATCAGAAATATGAGGTTTCAACGCTACTTCAGCAATACCGGCAAGGTAACGGTTGGGCACTTCTACAATTTCAATAGCTTCGTGCGCTCCTTGATCGATCCAACGCGTTGGCACTTGCGACTTTCGAGTCACACCAACTTTCACGTTACTCGAATTTGCCAAGTACACAATATGAGGCTGCAACTGTACTTTTTTCTCATACTCCAAGTCACGATCTTCTTCATCTAAATGCGCTTTACTCAACTCCGGCTTCATGATCCAATCGCCGGCGCGTGGCGTATCGTAAAAACAATCATAGCAAAAACCTTGACGGTAAATCTTTTTATCTTTTCCGCAGTTTAAACATTGATAACCTATAAAAGTGAAGCTTATCTCTTGATCTAACAATTGATTTACATGAATAAAATCGTCTTCAAATTCCATAAAATACTGAACTTGAGAAGTTAATTCTGTCTTCATTTTTCGAAGCACACCTTTATACTGCATAATTGTTAATTTTTTATTTGAAAGCTTTTCAGGAGCCTAAATTAATCTTATTTTTATAGTTAGACAATTAGGTTTAAATATATTCAATTAAATGCCAATTCCTATCGTAAACTCCATTGCTTCTTGGTTTTTGAAGAAGCGCATTCATCAAATGGAACTTTTTATTAAATACCCGCACGAAGTTCAAAACGAGCTTCTGCACCATTTAATAGGAAAGGCAAAATATACCGAAATTGGCAAAAAATACGATTTCGCTTCGATTAAAACCTATCGAGATTTTACAGAGCGATTACCTGTTCAAAATTATGAAGAAGTTGAGCCGTTAATTGAGCGTGCGCGTTTAGGAGAAAGTAATATTTTTTGGCCAACACCGATAAAGTGGTTCGCCAAATCGAGCGGAACCACCAATGCAAAAAGCAAATTTATACCCGTAAGTCCTGAGTCTTTAGAAGATTGCCATTATGCGGCGAGTAAAGACTTGCTTTGTTTGTATTTAAACAACAATGAAGAATCACAGCTCTTTACCGGCAAGAGTTTGCGTTTGGGCGGAAGTAAAGAATTATACGAAGAAAACGGCACCGTTTTCGGAGACCTTTCTGCCATTCTTATCGATAACATGCCATTTTGGGCAACGTATAGCAGCACACCGAATAACGAAATTTCATTGATGAGCGATTTTGAAAAGAAAATGCAAGCAGTTGTCGATTTTACCATTAAAGAAAATGTAACCAGTATTGCCGGCGTACCTTCGTGGATGCTCGTTTTGCTGAATAACGTGATGGAAACCACTAAAAAACGAAGCTTAACCGAAGTTTGGCCAGATCTTGAAGTCTATTTTCATGGCGGCGTAAGTTTTGAACCTTATAAAGAACAATACCAAAAAATTATTCCGTGTAAAAACTTTAAGTATTATGAAATTTATAATGCTTCGGAAGGATTTTTTGCTGTACAAGATCAAAATTACAGCAACGAATTATTGCTAATGCTCGACTACGGAATTTTCTATGAATTTATCCCGATGGATGCTTACGGAAGTCACAAAGAAAAAATTATTCCGTTAAGCGAAGTAGAACTCGGTAAAAATTACGCAGTAGTAATTACGACCAATGCCGGTTTATGGCGCTATAAAATTGGCGACACAATTCGGTTTACTTCTTTAGATCCTTACCGAATTAAAGTTACCGGTCGCACCAAACATCACATCAACGTTTTTGGCGAAGAACTCATTATTGAAAATGCAGAACAAGCTTTAAAGAAAGTTTCTAAACTCACCGATTGCGAAATTGTAGATTATACGGCCGGACCAATTTTTATGGAAGGCAAGCAAAAAGGAGCTCACGAATGGATCATCGAGTTTAAAACTCCGCCAGATAATTTGGCGCATTTTCAAAAAACTTTAGACCAAACTTTACAGACCTTAAACAGCGATTATGAAGCTAAACGTAAAAATAACACGACGCTTAATTTATTAAAAGTGAATCAGGCAAAACGTGGGTTATTTTATCAATGGTCTAAAAATCACGGCAAATTAGGAGGCCAACATAAAATACCAAGACTCTCGAACAAGCGAGATTATATTGAAGAATTATTAGAGATCAATAAAAACCTATAGTTTTATTTTCTTTCATCCTGCTTACGTGTTAACAGAAAGTACCCGACATAAATCCAACTTAACATACCGTGAATAATTATCCACAATACTGATTTATTTCTTTCCCAAGAAGTTATTGCAGCTACTACACTTCCAAAACCTATTCCATTTACGATTATATTACTCTTGCTAGTAAAATCAATATCATTAAAAGCTAAACTTTTTTCGACAGTAAAAAGAATAGAAAGAATTAATAGACAGTATTTTTTCATTTGTAATTTTTTAATTAAACTAAAGTTTTTTCTCACTTCAAAAATTTACAGAAGTGAAAGCCTAAAATAGAAAACCCATTTTGATGGTAAAACTTATGTGATCTTCGGTTTTCTAAATACGTATTTAATTCAACAGATTTGCATTCTTTTTTATTCGCCCATTTTTCGATATACTGAAATAAAACTTTACCGTAACCATTCGATTGAATTTCTTGATCTACAATGACATTGTCTACTTCTAACTGTTTCCCGGAATAAAATCTTACGGTGATCCACCCGCTGGAAAGAGCAATCAAGCTTCCGTTTTCTCGTAAACCAAAACAATAATAATTAGAAAACCCAAACATCTGAAACAGGAAATCTTTCAATTCTAATTCAGAAAGTTTGGGATTTAATTGTTGCGCTAACGGAATAATTTCAGCAAAATCATCTTGTGATAATTCACAAAATTCAACTTTATTTTTCATCGTTAGTCTTTCAGAATTTTTTAAAAATCTTTATACGTCACTTTATCTACCGCCTGGATAGTTGCATCTAGATCTGCTGTAGAAAGTGCTTCAGAAATAAACCATGTTTCAAAAGAACTTGAGGCAATGTAAACGCCGTTTTTCATCATTCCGTGGAAAAATTTTTTAAAGCGATCGTTATTTCCTAAAGCGGCAGATTCAAAATCTATTACCGGTTCTTTTGCAAAATGCACCGAGATCATCGAACCTAATTGATTAATGGTATGATCTATTTTATTTCGGTTCAATACATTTTTAATTCCGTCTCTTAAGTAAGCTGTTTTTTCGTTAATGCTATCGAAAATTTCACGCTTTTCATTAAGCTCAGATAGCATCGCTAAACCGGCTGCCATTGCTAACGGATTTCCGCTTAAGGTCCCCGCTTGGTAAACAGGTCCGTTTGGCGCCAGGTAATCCATAATTTCGTTTCGAGCTGCAAAAGCGCCTACCGGTAAACCACCACCGATCACTTTTCCGAAGGTAACAATATCGGCATTTACGCCTAATAATTCTTGCGCACCACCGGGAGCGAGACGAAAACCGGTCATCACTTCATCAAAAATTAAAAGGATATCATTTTCATCACAAAGTTTACGTAAACCTTCTAAAAATCCTTTTTGCGGCGGAATACATCCCATATTTCCTGCCACCGGTTCTAAAATAACACAAGCAATTTCTCCTTGGTTGGCTTTTACCAACTCTTCAACAGAAAGTAAATTATTGTATTGCGCTAATAAAGTGTCTTGCGCGGTTCCTTTAGTTACACCGGGACTGTTTGGCGTACCAAAAGTAACGGCTCCACTACCCGCTTGAATTAAAAATGAATCGCTATGCCCGTGATAACAACCGGCAAATTTGATGATCTTATCTTTTTTTGTAAACCCTCTTGCCAAGCGCACCGCACTCATACAAGCTTCGGTACCGCTGTTAACCATTCTAATTTTATCGATATTTGGCACCATCGAAACCGCTAGTTTAGCAATTTCTGTTTCGATTTCGGTTGGCGTTCCAAAAGAAGTCCCTTTTTTGGTTTTTTCAATCACAGCATTGATCACCGGCTCGTGAGCGTGACCTAAGATCATAGGTCCCCAAGAGTTAATGTAATCGATCAATTTATTATCGTCTTCATCATATAAATACGCTCCTTTAGCTTCTTTAATGAATAGCGGATCTCCACCAACAGCGCTAAAGGCACGAACAGGCGAATTTACCCCACCGGGAATGTATTTTTTTGCTTCTTGAAAAAGTTGACTGCTTCTTTGGTATATCATAATTGTGTTTTTGTTATAAGGCCTTTACATAAAGTTTTTGCCCTATAGCAAGATTATCTGATTTTAAATTATTGAGTTTCTTTAACTCTTCGATCGTTAGGTCGTAACGTTGAGCAATACTATACAAGGTATCTCCTTTTTTTACGGTATAGCGAATACTGGTATAATCTATTTTAAGTTCTTTCTGCGCTTTGCCTTTACGGTCGCCATTGCCTAAAACCTCATCGTCGTATTTGTATAACTCGTAGCGCTCGATAATGCTAATGAGTTTATCGGGATATTTAGGATCGGTTGCATAACCGGCAGATTTTAAACCGTAAGCCCAAGACTCATAGTCGTCTTTATTCAGTTCAAACAACTTAGCGTATCTTCTGCGATCGGTTAAGAAAAGAGAATGATCTCTAAATGAATATTTAGGATTATTATATTTTCTGAAACATTCATCTAAAGCGTCATCATCGTGAAACACTTTTTCGCCCTGCCAACCATTACATTTGATCCCAAAATGATTATTCGACTTTAAGGTTAATTCTCCCTGCCCGGCATTAGACTCTAAAACTCCTTGCGCTAAAGTGATACTTGCAGGAATCCCGTAAAGTTTCATTTCTTCTTTTGCAATGGTATTAAAATTATAAATGTAACGCTCAACATTGTCTTTAAAAACCGGAGTATTGTCTTTTGCTGAAGTTTCTGTTTCGTTAATTTCTTCAACGGTTTCTTCTGCGACTTTTTCTACCGGATTTGATTTCGGGGGTTTTGGCGGTTCTACCACTTCAGTTCTCACTTCGCCTTTTCGTTTATTGTAACCGTTCACTTTCTTCTTAGAACCACAGGCTGAAAGTATAAGGGCAACCACCACGATACATATTCCTACTTTATATTTCATTACTTAATGAGGGGTAAATTTTTCTTTGCTAATTGTAAATTCATGCCTTCGATCCCTTGTAAACCGCCGGTATGAATAATAAGCACTTTTTTGTTATTAAACTTTCCTTTTTTCAACATATCGAAAATCCCAAACACCATTTTACCGGTATAAATTGGATCTAGCGGAATGTTATTTTCTTCTTTAAACTTATTCATAAATTCGACTAACTCCGCATTTACTTTTGCATAACCACTAAAATGATAATCTAGTATAAGTTCGTAATTGTTTTTTTTAGCAAATTTATCGATTTCTTTTTGTAAAAAATCACCTTTTAAGGCAGGAAAGCCTAAAATCTTTTGATGCTTTTGTGAAGCATTAATTAAGCCTGAAATTGTTCCACCGGTGCCAACGGGACAGCAAATTACATCGAATTGTTCGTCTTCTGCTGTGAGAATTTCTTCACAGCCTTTTACTGCTAAATCGTTGGTTCCGCCTTCAGGAACAATAAAACTATTAGGAAACTCACTTTCTAATTCTTTAATAAACGATGCATTATTTTTTTCTCGATAAACAGTTCTACTTACAAATTTGAACTGCATCCCGCACTGTTGGGCGAATCGTAAGGTTGGGTTTCCGGCAAGTGTTTGCTCTAAATTTTCGGCTAATTCTTCTCCACGAATAACACCAACACTATTTAAACCTTTTTCTTGGCAAGCTGCTGCAGTGGCTGCAATATGGTTTGAAAAGGCTCCGCCATAAGTTACGATAGTTTCTTTTTTAGCTTTTTCAGCTTCAAGTAAATTGTATTTCAGTTTTCTGAATTTATTTCCTGATACAAACGGATGTAGTAAATCTTCTCGCCTAATGTAAAGTTCTGCGGAAAATTCATCTTGAATATTAAGTTTTTGTTGAGGTGTTTTTATCATAACATTAAGTCAAACAAAATTAAATCATTTCTTAATAAAACTACCCCTTCAGCATAAAAAATTACCGTTTATCGAAACGCTTAGTTTTTAATCGAAAAGCACTAATAATTAGCCATTTAAACGTTTTAGATACCTACTTTTGACTCCTAATTTTTTTACCCCACTATGCATAAAATTTTCCCCACTCTCTTATTCATTTTTTCAATTTCGGCAGTTGCTCAAATTGGAATTGGAACAACGGAACCGGAGGCAGAATTAGATGTGAAATCGCAAAATGCAGGAATTTTGTTTCCTCGTATTGCTTTAACGCAAAATAATCTGGCAGCTCCGGTAATTGACCCTAATACAGGTACATCATCTGTAATTAACACGACCTTAATTTACAATACTTCAACTACTAGCGGAACAACTGCCGTATCTCCAGGTATTTACAGCTATTTCTTTGGATATTGGATTAAAGTTAGTACAAGTACACCTGCAAATGCAGATTGGTATAATTTAAATTCAAGCACATCACCAAACTCTTTAGCCAATTATATTTTTACTAATGGTAAAGTTGGTATTGGTACAGGAGCAAATACCGAAGATCTAAAAGGAAAATTGCATATTTACGAAGCTACCGGTACTACTCCATCTACCTCTTCCGGAAGTCTTTATTTGGAACACGGTGATGATGGCGGTTCTTCTTCAATTGCATTTAAGAGTATTAATAATTACAATTCTGATTATGCTTACATCTCTTATATAGATAATAATTCTATTGGCGGAGATGAAAACAGTATGTTGGAAATTGCAGGTCTTAACGATGGAGCAAGCAACGGCTATACGGGACAACGCGATAACATTAATTTTAAATCTTCAAATTCTGTTGGGATAAATACTACCAACCCGAGTTCAAGTGCTTCTTTAGATCTAGGAACTTCAAATCAAGGTATTTTAATAAATCGAGTTAGTCTTACAAGTCGAACAGACACCAATACGATTGCCGGAACAGAACCCGATGGTCTATTAGTTTACAATACAGCGACCGCCGGCACTTCACCTCAAAATGTAACCGAAGGTTTTTATTATTGGGATAACAGCCAATGGAATCGTGTTGCTCTACAAGCAAACTACGGGAGCGCAAGTTATCAAAAAGGTGTACAGTATTATTCTTATGACACATCTGAACAAAATTCTCCCAATATCAGTTCCATAGAAATAAATAATGTTTTATCTAAATCTGGAAATTATACAGGAGCCTTAAATTCCTCCAGTGCGATGACAACAATGGATCCTAGTACTAATGGTAATGGTTTTGTTATTAAAATTACCGGAACATATATTGTTCAAAATGCCGGAACATTTAATTTCTCTTCAGAATCTGACGACGGTGCAAGAATTTATATTGATGGTGCATTAGTTTCTAGTGCTTGGTATAATGGCTCAAATGGTATTAATCTTACTGCATCGGGTGCTGCATATTTAGCTAAAGGTAAGCACGAGTTCGAGTTTTGGTATTATCAATTCAATTCTCCTAAAAACTTCACATTCTCTTGGGGTTCTAATCCCGACGGAAATACCGGAACCATCAACGCTCAACAATTTATAATCGAAAAATAAGCTATGAAAAAATTCTATATAATTACCCTAATTTTAAGTTTCACGAATTTAATTAATGCTCAGGTGGGTATAAACACAGAAAACCCTGAAGCAGCATTAGACATTACAAGTTCAAATTCAGGAATATTAATTCCTCGCGTTGCGCTTACCAGTAAAATTGAAGCTGCTCCTGTTAGAAACCCCAATACTCAAGACAATAATTTAGCAAACGGAACTTTAGTTTATAATACGGCCACAACTACAGGAACCAATGCCGTACAACCAAGTTTTTACTACTGGCAAGATACTCAATGGGTTCGAGTTAATTCTGAATTAGATTTTGATAGAGATTGGGCTAAAACTAACTCAACTTCTCGTGCTTCAAATATTTCAGATAATATTTATACTAACGGTAAAGTAGGTATTGGTATTGGGCAAAACCAAAGTTCACTCAACGGGACTTTACATATTTATGAAGCTACAGGAACTCCTGCTTCAGCGACTAACGGAACCATTTATATTGAACACGGAAATACCTCAGGAACATCTTCTATTGTTTTCCCTAGTGCTTTTGACCCTACCGATTATGGTTATATCGCTTATTCTGATGACGGAAGTACAGGTTCTACTAATGAAAATGGTTTATTAGAAATTGGTGTAGCTAACGATGGCGCTACTAACGGTAATATTGGCGATAGAGATAATATAAATCTAAAAACCGGGAACTCTGTAGGAATTAATAATACTAACCCTAGCATAAGTGCTTTATTAGATTTAGGCACAACCAATCAAGGTTTACTTATTAATCGAGTGGCACTTACCAGTACAGTAGATGCTTCGACTGTTGCAGGAACAGAAACTGATGGTCTTTTAGTTTACAATACTGCAACGGCAGGAACTTCACCACAAAATGTGACAGAAGGTTTTTACTTTTGGGACAATAACCAATGGAACAGACTTTATTCTACCAAAGATGTAGCCAATACAGGAGTACAATATTATTCTTACGATATAACGCCGCAGGCATCACCGAGTATAAATACAATAAGATATACAGAAACTATAGATAAATCTGGTTATTACACAGGCTTGTTAAATTCTGCTAATGCTATGAGTACTATGCAACCTACCGGAGTTGAAGATGGTTTTGTAATTAAAATCACCGGAACTTATGAAGTTAAAACCTCTGGTACGTTTAATTTTAGTTTAAACTCTGATGATGGTTCTAGACTATATATAGATGGATCTTTGGTAGTAGGTGCTTGGAATGATTCTTCTGGTAATACTGTATCTGGCGCAACTAATTTAGCTAAAGGAAAACATAAATTTGAGTTTTGGTTCTACGAAAATTCCGGAAGCCAAACTTTTTCTTTTTCTTGGGGAACAAACCCAGACGGAAATTCTGGTGTGATCAACGCACAAAGTTTTATAATTGAATAAAAACATAAATTTCACAAATAATCAAACCTTCCTCACTCAGGAAGGTTTTTTATTTACATATTTCCAAAATTTAATCCTTATTTTTGGGATTAATTATGAGTAAACGCATTCCCATAGAAGAAGGAGATTATTACTTAACCCCCGAGGGTTACCGTTGTTTCACCAAGCAATACCATTTAAAACGTGGTTATTGTTGCAAAAGCGGTTGCAGACATTGCCCTTATGGGTATGATAAAAAAACAGATAGTTTCAAAAACTGAAAAATGAAACACTTAGTCTTAAAATTTAAAATTGCTATTGTTTATAGTCGACATCGAGTCGACATTCGATACCCGTAGTCGATTGAGTATTTCTCAAAAAATTCAGTCATCAACTAAAATCGAAAAACAAAATGTTAGATTTCAAACAAACCCTATTACAAGGAATTCCCAACGAATTACCTCCTAAAAAAGAATACGACACCACTATAAATCACGCACCAAAGCGAAAAGAAGTCTTATCGGAAGACGAGAAAAAATTGGCATTGCAAAACGCCTTACGCTATTTTGAACCTCAACATCACGCCACATTACTTCCTGAGTTTAAAGAAGAATTAGATACCTACGGTAGAATTTACATGTATCGCTTTCGTCCCGATTACAAAATGTATGCACGTCCTATCGACGAATATCCGGGTGAAAGTCAACAGGCGAAAGCCATTATGCTCATGATCCAAAATAACTTGGATTATGCGGTAGCGCAACATCCACACGAATTGATTACTTATGGCGGTAACGGAGCAGTTTTCCAGAACTGGGCGCAGTATTTATTAACAATGAAATATTTAGCCGAGATGACCGATGAACAAACCCTTGCGATGTATAGCGGTCACCCAATGGGCTTATTCCCTTCACATAAAGATGCGCCGAGAGTCGTCGTTACCAACGGAATGATGATCCCAAATTACTCGCAACCCGACGATTGGGAGAAATTCAACGCACTTGGCGTGACTCAGTACGGACAAATGACTGCAGGAAGTTATATGTATATCGGTCCGCAAGGTATTGTTCACGGAACTACGATCACCGTTCTTAACGGATTTAGAAAAATTAAAAAAGAGCCTAAAGGCGGACTTTTCGTGACCTCCGGACTTGGGGGGATGAGTGGCGCGCAACCTAAAGCCGGTGACATTGCCGGTTGTGTAACAGTTTGTGCAGAAGTAAACCCAAAAGCTACCAAAACAAGACATTCACAAGGTTGGGTGAAAGAGGTTATTGAAAATGTAGAGGATTTGGTTACTCGAGTGCGAAAAGCACAAGAAGATAAAGAAACCATTTCGATCGCCTATGCCGGAAATATCGTTGACGTTTGGGAAAAATTTGATCAAGAAAATCTTCATATCGACTTAGGTAGTGATCAAACCTCATTGCACAACCCGTGGGCAGGTGGTTATTATCCGGTTGGCCTTTCTTATGAAGAAGCTAATAAAATGATGGCCAATAATCCTGAGCAGTTTAAAAAAGAAGTGCAGCGCAGTTTAAAACGACAAGCAGCTGCAATTAATAAACATACCGCTAAAGGAACTTACTTTTTTGACTACGGAAATGCGTTCTTGCTAGAAGCCTCTCGCGCGGGAGCAGATATTATGAGTAAAGACGGCAAAAACTTTAAATACCCAAGTTACGTGCAAGATATTATGGGACCTATGTGTTTCGATTATGGATTTGGGCCGTTTAGATGGGTTTGTACTTCAGGGAAAGCTGAAGATTTATTGAAAACCGATGAAATTGCAACTTCTGTTCTAGAAGAATTGAAAAAAGACGCTCCGGAAGAAATTCAGCAGCAAATGCAAGATAATATCACTTGGATCAAAGGTGCGCAAGAAAACAAACTCGTGGTTGGTTCTCAAGCAAGAATTTTATATGCAGATGCTGAAGGAAGAATTAAAATTGCCAAGGCTTTTAATGAAGCGATTGAAGCCGGTAAAATAGGTCCGGTAGTATTAGGTAGAGATCATCACGATGTTTCCGGTACAGATTCTCCTTATCGTGAAACTTCTAATATTTACGATGGTAGTCGCTTTACCGCAGATATGGCTATACAGAATGTGATTGGTGATAGCTTTAGAGGCGCAACTTGGGTAAGTATTCACAACGGCGGCGGCGTTGGTTGGGGAGAAGTGATTAATGGTGGTTTTGGTATGCTTCTTGATGGTAGTAAAAAAGCAGCAAGACGTTTAGAGTCTATGCTTTTTTGGGATGTAAATAATGGCATTTCCAGAAGATCTTGGGCTAGAAATGATGGAGCCATTTTCGCTATTAAACGAGCGATGGATAACGAGCCTAATTTAAAAGTTACTTTACCTAATAAAGTAGACCTGAGCTTGCTAAATTAACCTTGCGTTAGGGATGGAGCAATTTGTTGAAGCTCTTATTGTTTTGTTATTTCGAGAGGAGTCGAGAAATTACAAAAAAATAAAAAAGCGACTCGCGAGAGCCCGCCCAAACGCCCTAAAACAATTTATTATGAAATTAAAAAACTTTTTAGCTCCTTTAATCTTTTTATTAGTGCTAACTTCATGTAGTTCGGTACGAGTGGCTTCAGACTACGATCGTGAAGCAAACTTTGATCAATACCAAAGTTTTGCATTCTACAAGCCGGGCATTGATAAAGCAGACGTTTCAGATTTAGATAAGAAGCGTATTTTACGTGCAATTGAAGCTGAAATGACCGCAAAAGGATTCTCAAAATCTGAAAATCCTGATCTTTTGGTAAGCATTTTCACCAAGACTAAAGAGAACGTAAACATTTACCAAAATAATTTTGGTTGGGGTTACGGTTGGGGCTGGAATCCTTGGTATTGGGGTAATGGTTACAATACCGTTTCGAGAACTACCGAAGGCACTTTGTACATTGATTTGATCGATGCTGAATCGATGGAATTGGTTTGGCAAGGAATGGGAACGGGAGCCCTAACAATGGATATAGATGATAAAATTGAACGCATTAATGAAATGGTTCAAAAAATTATAGAACGCTACCCACCGGGAAGTGAAAAGAAATAAACATAAAAAATCCTCTTTAAATTGAAGAGGATTTTTTTTGTTTTAAATTTACGTTTTAATTTTCTTCTGAAGAAAGATCTCTTTTATAAGTTTCAGGTACAAAGAATGCATTTACAATAATGGCGATCACTACAATCACAATTGGATAAACTAAACCAATATACGGTGCCATAACTGCACTTACTACAAAAGAAGATTTAATAAGTTCTGTTACAAAAGTTGTTGCTCCACCAACTAAACCATTACCTGTATTTTGTGCGAAGCCCATACTGGTATATCTAATTTTTGTAGGAAAAAGTTCTAACATAAATGCACCTAAAGGACCATAAGTTGCAGCTCCTGCTACCGAGAGTAAGAAACTAACTCCGATAAGTTTGAGAGTTGCTGAAGTTGATATCTCATGAATTTCATTTAAACCATCCGGATTCCCAATTTGCATAAACAAGTAAAACGATAACGGTATCAATATTAAACTTGCAATAAGACCTTCTAACAAAACAGGTTTTCTACCCAATCGATCACTAATTGCTCCAAAATATTGGTAGAAATAAGCGCTACAAAAAGTCACAATGGTTGTGATTAGTAAAACAGTGGTTTCAGGGAGCAGAACTGCTCGTTGCAAAAAGAAAAGCGTTACAAATAAACTGGTTTGCATTACTGTACTTTGTGCAGCATTACCTCCAAAAATAGCTTTTAAGATCAAAGCAATATTTCCTTTTGCTTTAAATGCATCTTTAATAGGAGATTTACTTGTTTTCCCTTTACTTTTTAATTCTTCAAATACAGGACTTTCGTGAAGTTTTTTTCTGGCGAAATAACTTAAGATCACTAAAACCGAACTTAATAAAAATGGGATTCTCCAACCATAACTTACAAAGTCTTCTGCGCTCATAGAGCTTCGAACAATATAAACAACCATTAAACAAATTAGTAAGCCCACAGGAACCGTTGCTTGAATAAACCCGGTATAAAAACCTCGCTTTTCTTTTGGGGCGTGTTCTGCCACATAAATAACTGCTCCGGCATATTCACCACTAATAGCAAGCCCTTGTAGTAAGCGAAATACCAATAATAAAATTGGTGCTGCCCAACCGATGGTTGCAAAGTTGGGTATACAACCAATTAAAAAAGTAGAAATGAATATTTTCTTCCTACGCGATCGCCTATACTCCCAAAAAGTAGAGAGCCAATTGGTCTGATCATAAATGAAGATGCGACCACCGCCAGCGTTTCTAAAAAATGGAAACCATCGGCCTAGAAAAAGTTTACCGATAATGTACTTGCCATAATAATGGCTAAAAACATATCGTACCATTCGATTAACGTTCCTGCAGAAGAAGCAATAATTACTGTTAGAATATCATTCTTCTTCTTTTCTGTTTGTATAGTAGTTGTACTCATAGTTAAATTAATTAGGTTAAATCACTAAATCGTTTTCGTTTAAAAAGTAAAGAAAGTTGCTAGGTGAAAACGATAATTTGTAGCCGAAATCTCGTTACAAACTCCGGTTGCATCTATTTGCGCATCTGCCCATTCAGCAGTGGTATGCTCTACTTCAAATCTAAATTTAAAAGATTTATTTAGGTTGAAATCTATTCTCGGAACCACGCGATATAAATGATTAATTGTTCTACTGCCTTCGGTTGCAGAAACAGCTCTCCAAGCAGAAGTAACTCCATATGTCATCGCTACGGCTCCTTCAATTGGATCACTTACCCCTTCATTTTTTACCGCTCCGGCAAATAAACCTAATGCGATTTTCTTATTCGTCATTTGCTGAAAATCTATCCACGCACTTCTGGTATTCATCGGTTTAAAAACATCGACCTGCTCCGGTCTCGAATACCCCACATAACCTCCTAACATTACCAATGAAGCGGCATTTTGAGCAAAAATTACCGCAGAACTAATTTTTAAAGGCTTTGTTTTAAGTGAGGCATAAGCCATTGTGGTAAAACTTTCTACGCGCTCGTTGGAAGCCAGCATATTTTCTCCTGAAACGATTTGTGGACGTAAATTTTCATACTGTTGCGCAATACCCGCTACAAATTTTTCTGACTTATATTGAAGCTGAAGATGCATCGATGGAATACCGGCATTACGGTAAGCGGTATTATCTGGCGTAAAATCTCGTTGAGAAATTGCCGCCGCCATCGCTTTAAATTTTGAACCTAATTTTTGAGTAACCCTAATTTGCGGATTTCTATTTAAAGGAAATATAGGTGAACCTGTACTGTAATTTACTACGTTAGGTAAACATTCTAAGACAACCATTGGGTGCCAAAACTGACCTATACCCAATTGTGTTTTCTCCCAATCTAAAGTAATATAAGCGTGCCTTAAACGAAACTGATTAATACCTGCTTCACTAGAACCGAAGAACTCTCCTTCTAAAACTCCATTGAGTTTTGCGTCTAAAACATCGGGGCCTTTCAATTTAATTCCGGCTCTTGATAGTACAGAAAGCATATGAAATTGTGATGCTGCATTAATATCTTCTCCATTTTCATCATAAACTTTATCTCGAGGATAAAGCGGCACTAAATTCTCACCGGCACCAATTACTTGTCGAGTATCAAAAAAGGCATCGTGTCGTATAAAACCATAAAAGTCGACCTCAACTTTTTTAGCATTAGGTACTTCAACTTGTTCTACAGCCGTAAGTGTATCTGAGCTTTTCTCTTTCGGAAAATTTTGCTGGGC
>JYMV01038595.1_pt1 | contig 17162 bp, 14 predicted proteins | sample 338911 | NCBI WGS metagenome assembly JYMV01 (sample SAMN03354496, study PRJNA234377) | hydrothermal vent metagenome | biome: Deep sea; feature: Hydrothermal plumes at the Eastern Lau Spreading Center, Western Pacific Ocean; material: Seawater | place: Tonga | collected 2009 | depth 2000 m m
TAACACTAAATTCCTAGCCAACACCGTAGAAGAAAAACTATCGTGCTTGTATTTATCTCTTTTGTTTAACTTGTAGTTGCCAATATCATAACTTTTCTTAGTATAGGTTTTATCAATCCTACTGTGCTCTTTACGGCTTCTGATTACCAAGTGGATTTTGACTAGAGCTTCTTGTCCTGTTTTTTTACTTTTAATAGCAATAGCAGATATTGGCAACTACAAGTTAAACAAAAGAGATAAATACAAGCACGATAGTTTTTCTTCTACGGTGTTGGCTAGGAATTTAGTGTTATGATGATTATTAATCATAATAATGCACAGATGCGCCAAGGTAGTATTGTTGTTATATCTTTAATGATGTTACTGGTGATGACAGCTATGGGTATAGGCTTGTACAACGTTACACTCCAACAATCTCAGCAGGTAGGTATTAGCTTAGAAAGGGTGGATTCATTACATGCGGCAGAGTCATGCATTGATGAGTCTATTCAGTGGCTTATTGATGAGGCAAAAACAGACATTCCATGTAAAGATAAAGCCTCAGGTACACGATGTAAGATTATTGGTGATAAGAGTATGCGTCACTCTTTGTGGGAATCAAAAGAAGATAGGGGTGTCCATAAAGATAAAAAAAAGAAAAAGCTTGAGCGTAATTTTTATCGTTGTGATATATTCAGGGCTAGTACTTTAGTTGAAGCCTTGGAAGACGATGCTAAGGAAAAGCCGGAAGGTGAAGAGGGTTATGACGTGAGTGATGATGACTATGAAATTAAGACCAGTTATTATTCTTATTACAAGATTAAGTCGTATTCTTGTGTTTCAGATATTAAATCATGCTTATCGTCTGATGAAACTGCTGCATCTAAAAGGTCAGTTGAAGTTATTGTGAAATTTTTCTAAGGGGTGGAGTAATGAAAAAGAGAGTTATCTTATGTTTTTGTTTATTTGCATTAGTATTGATGCCTCTTTCAGTGCAAGCGGGAAAAAGCAAATTTGATACATCAAAATCTGATGATGTAATTATTCCGCACAGCAAAAATAGTGCTATGTCATTATCCGCAGGCATATCTTCGCACCGATCAGGCGGAACTCCTGGCGCTGTTATTTATAATTCTATTCTCCCTGCTAATCAAAAAATTGCATTGGGCGTTAATCGGGAGGGGCACTTGAACACTTTGCCCGATATTGTAAGAAATGCTAGTGCAACGGGATTGGCTATTAAGTGGCCAGAAGGTATTCCAGGTGGGTCGGTAGGACAGTGGTACGATGCCACCTCTCCGGGTTGTTTGTGTGAGGGTTGGGGTGTAAGTGGCAATGGGTATGTTGGTAGAGCCGATGTTTCAGTTGGTGGCGTGTCTGGCTTGAGGGTAAAGTCATTTGAAAATAGTATTGCTAATATTGTTTCTGTTACTGAAATGGGACCTATTAGTGCTGAAATATTGGAGATTACACATGATTATAGGCCTTCACCAGAGTCGGATCATACCTTGTTTGAAGGCTTAGTAACTATTACGAATATTTCAAATAAGGTGGTTAAAGATGTTCGTTATCGTCGAGAAATGGATTGGGATATACCGCCAACAGAATTTAGTGAATATGTGAGTCATTTTGGGGTAAGCGCTTCCCTAGCAGCTGAGAAAAAACCAAAATTGATCTGCGCAGATGATAACGGTTTCCAATACCCTAACCCTTTAGCCAGGTGTAGTTCATTTTCAACCAGCACACATAATAAGGACTTTGAGCACAATGGCCCAAGAGATCATGGCTCCACCTTTAACTTTGCCTTTCCAGATCTTAATTGTGGGGAGTCAGTTTCTTTTATGATTTATTATGGTGTTGCTAATACCCGAGAAGAAGCCAAAGCAGCCATTAAAAAAGTAGGCGCTGAGGTGTACTCATTTGGTGCATCAAGAGTTGCAAGAGACGGTATTACCTTTATATTTGGCTTTAAAGGTATCAGCGGTACTAAACTGCCCGTTGAGATCCCACCAAAGGCGGGGTCGTTACCGAGTTTAACTAAAGCGCAAACCTATAATAAAATATTTCCATATAAAAATGCACTGTATCAATCAACCTTTAAATATAGAAAGGATAAACAATGGAGGGGTAGTTTAAAAAGATACAACCTTAATGATGATGGCACAATCTCAGCGACAGGTGTAATTGATGCAGGTGAAAAGTTAAAAATCAAAAAATCAGCAGATAGAAATATTTGGACAGTTGCTAACGGAAGTCTGACTGACTCTAGAGCAAATAATAATTTTGTAACTTCTAACAAGGCAACCTTAAAGGATGCCTTGTTTAGAGACGCAACCACAACACCTTCAGATGAAGAGGTTGAAGACCTGATCAACTTTGTCAGAGGTGTTGATGCTTATGATGAGAATTTGAACGGTAATTTCACTGAAGATAGGGATTGGAAGTTGGCTGATATTTTTCATGCTGATTTAACAATCGCACGACCACCTAAGAACCTAGACACTAGTGAAAACACAAAGTCTAGAGCAGTTTATAAGAATACTAGATCACCTACTTACAATAGTTTTGTTTCGGAAAATTCAGCAAGAAAGACGCTATTATATGCAGCTGCAAATGATGGTATGTTGCATGCATTTGATCCAGACACTATGGAGGAGCAATGGGCATTTGTTCCACCACCTAGCCTGGATAAAATTAGAGCTATCTTTAATACCAAGGGTGACGGCGATGTTTTAAAAGGTAAGACAAACAGCGTGTATTTGGTAGATGGGACCCCTACCATTCGAGATATTTTTTATAGTGGAGAGTGGCGAACAGTATTAATGGCGGGCTTGGGCTATGCAGGCAAGGCCTATTATGCGCTTGACATTACTAATCCAAACAGTCCATCACATTTGTTTTCATTTATACACAACAATGAAAAACGTATTGTAGATTACTGGGACGCTTCAGGCACAAGAACAACTTACGACTATGTTGAAGAAACTGTGGCAGACGCACTGAATTATTCAAAGCTAGGTGAAGCTTGGGCAAGGCCATTTATCACGTTAATACCTTATAGCGGTCAAATGAAATGGGTAGCTGTATTAGGTGGCGGCTTCGCTGGTATTGATGGTGCGGCAGCAGGCTTTGGACGATATGTTTATATTATTGATTTAGAGCCTAATGTATTGCATGGTGATAAAACAGGAACCGTATTAAAGGCAGTAGAGTTAGAGGCGCTAGACCCAGAGGTTAGTGACATTCCAAACGGTGTTGTGGCGCCAATATCGGCACTTAGTGTTGACAGTGCTAGCACTCTTGATCTTTATGGAAATATCATATACTTAGCCGACTTACAAGGCAAGACATGGAAGTTAGATCTAGCCAAAGCAAGTATTACAGGTCCAGACTCTGAATTGTTTAATGTTGAAACACACTTAAATGGTGAGGCGACTTTGGACAATGATAGGTTAATGTACCAAAAACCAGTGACAAGTTTTATTGATGGAGTTCCATTTAGTTTTATTGGAACTGGAGATATGATCAGACTTAAAAGGCAAGCTGATTCTATAAAGAACCGTATTTTTGGTATTAAGGATTTAGATTATCCAGCAACTAGCAATAAAGACAAAACCATTCCTTTTAAAATTTCTAAGTTAAGGAATGCGGCGTCAAAAACTTGTCCAACAACTGAACAAAAAGGCTGGTATCAAGATTTATCATCAGTAGTGTCACCATCTAAAGGCGCTAAGGTTGTAGGTAGTGCGGCGTTATTCTCAGGTAGTGAAGATGTTTTTTTTCCTGTTTATGTTCCTGGTAGCAAAGAATTTTGTGCTTCTGATGGAAATTCTTATCTAGTTACATTAACAAAAGCATGTGGAATACAAAAGGTTGGCGCTGACAAGATAGGTAAAGGTATAGCAACAACACCAGTTATTTATAAGGGTTCAATATATGTTGGTGTAGGAAATAAAGATGAAAAAGATGCCTTCGAAGGTGGTACACCAAATATTTATACAAAAACACTTGTAGATAGAGATGAAAGCGATGAAGACGATGAAAAAAAGAACTACTCGATAAAATCATGGAGAGAGGTTTTTTAGCTATACTGGTTCATTTAGATACTTATTTTTATAAATTAAAAAATATTATAGAATGTTAAAGAAAATTATTAAATTGATAATGGACTACCTAAGTAAGCTTAGTGTAGAGCAAGAAGAATTGTTAGGGGTAGATATTACACCTGGCGCTGTACGCGTTGTTCAGTTGAGTGAAAAAGATGATAAATGGACGGTAAATAAGCTTGGCTATAAATATTTAGATGGTGATTACAACCTGGCATCAATTAAAGAAAATACTGATTTATATGTAGATAAGTTACAACAAATAGTAACTGCAAACAATATTACAACAAAAAATGTTTCAGTCTCAATCCCAGTTAGTAGTGCGATTATTAAGGTGGTGTCTATACCACTAATGAGTGATGAAGAGCTACAAGAGGCAGTTGACACAAAAACACTGTGGGAGAATACAGTACAACTGGCCGATAATTTAGAAGAGTATTCTGTTTTTTGGCAAAGGCTTGGTAGAGATACAAAAAAAAACAGTATGGATTTACTTTTTGTTGCCTCAAAGTTGGATGAAGTAAATAAATATATAAAGATTATAAAAAATTCAGGATTAAATCCAGTGGTGATGGATGTGCGTTGTTTTGCTATTAGAAATGCCTTAGAACTGCGTAAAGATCTAGATACTAAGAAATCACCGATTGTGATTGTTGAGTTTGGTCCGTATGAAAATTATATTTTGATTCTTTATAAAGATGCACCTTTTGTATCAGATATTTATTTAAGTGAAAAATGCAAAATAGCACTTAATTCTGATAATACGAAGGAGGTAAGTAAAGAGGAGATAGTCAACCGTTTATCAATGCAAATATCACAAATGGTGTCTGCATACCAATCAAAATATAAGACACCGAATATAGAAAACATTTTAATAACATCGGTTGTTTCAAATCTTGAAAATATGATTTCAATTTTTGAAAATAGGCTAGATGGTTATCAGGTTAAGATTTTTGATGCTTTTAAAAAGATCATTGTGCCAGAAAATATTAAGAAAAAATCTAGTGCAGAGCAAAATCAATCTATGTTTTGCTCTGTATTAGGCTTAGCTACAAGAAAGCTTGACGTATTTGGTTATTATGAGTATGTGACGGGTACAAATAATATTAACTTATTACCAGATAGAGACGGAGTCAAAGGCCAAGAGAAGCTTAAATTCTTATCTCGTTGGGGTGTGGCGATTTTTGGTGTTTTTGCGGTTCTAGTTAGCATTTATACGTTTTTTGATGTAACCAGAGATGCATCTGAAATTGAAACATCGATAATTGAATATGACGAGCTAATTGAACAAAAAAATACATTAGAAGATAAATTTATTGATCTAAATGAAAAGAAGAGTTATTTAGATCAGACACTAAATATTGCTAAATCATCAACTCGAAAGTATTCAAAAATGTATGATATTTTAGTTGCTTTAAACAAGTCAGTACCTGAGGGAATCTCCCTTAAGAGAATTGACTATAGAGGAGGGAAGGAGGTTAATATTACCGGTTTGTCAGTTAGTGAAGTGAATATTCTTGCTTTTATTGAAAATCTACCAAAGAAAAAATCAATAGCTAAAGCTTCTTTAATTACAATGGCAATTGAGAAGACAGAAAAAGGTTCTTTTAGGAGTTTTTCTATTCGATGTATTTTAGCCGATATCGTGCAACCTACTACGAAAGGTAAGGAGAAATAAAATGGCAATTGAGATGGACATTGATATTGGAAAAATATTTAAAGATTTATTCTCTAAAGGCAAGAGTGAAGGCGGGGGTAGTCTATTAAAAGGGCCATATGTAAAAATAGTTGTTGCGGGTATTGCAGCGTTCGCAATTTTATTAATGTATATCTTCTTGTTTTACATGCCCGCCAAAAATGAATTAACAGGCAAAGAGTTAAAGGTTGCGCAAATTGAAGAACTTAAACTTGAAGTGTTAGAATTAAGCAATAAGGTGACAAGTGAACAAGTAGCGTTAAATGAGGCGAAGACTACTTTTGATAAATTACAAAGTATGTTTCATACAAATACAGAAATTGAAGAGCTTTATCGTCAAATAAGCACAATAGCATTAACAGAAAGATTATTAATATCAAAACTGGGTAAATTAGAAAGATCTCCAATCTTTGTAGCTGAAGAATCACAAGATTTAGGTAGTGATAATGAAGGTCAATACAACGAAGAGAGTGATGAAGGTCAATACAACGAATACAACGAAGAGAGTGATAGTGGTTCAAACAAAGAAAAACAAGTTGCTTTTTATGATTTTAAGATTATTTTAAACATCAGTGGAAATTACAGTAAATACTTAAAATTTAGGCGACAAATATCTGAGTTAAAAAAACTTATTATTGTGATTCAAGAAGATATCATAGTATTAAAATCAGAGAATAGAAAGGGTGACGTTAAAGCTACATTAGTGATACGCACATATCAAATGCCAGAAAGTGAATCTGAGCGTTATATTAAAAGTGAAGAGGTAATCTGAAGTATATTATAAATTTATTAAATTAGAGGATGTGGTTATGAAAAAAAGTATGACATCACCTGTGTTTTTGGCAGGCTTTTTCTCAGCTATCGGTATGTTGATAGCGCTTACAACTTATGCGGTAGAAAATCCATTTGCTGATATTGAAGGCATCTCTTCAGGTGCCGCTACTGCAGATGGGTATAAAGGAGGAGTAGAGGAGGCTCACCCATTACAACAGAGCCCAGTTATTAACTACACTCTGATGGGTGTTATTGCTTCTGTAGATAGAAGCGTTGCAATGATTAAATCATCCGAGGGAGGTCAGTATTTCATTCATGTAGGAGATTTATTAGGAAATGCTGGTGGCAAGATCTCTAGTATTAACCACAAGGGCATCGAAGTGAAAGAGAAAACTCAAATAATTGCATTAAATGTTAGAAATAAAGGAACTTTAGATGATTAAATTTATTAGCGTGTTGGTAGCTTCATTTTTGTTAGTATCATGTAGTAATGAGGTAAGAAAAAGCAAAGAATTGATACAACCTGAGCAATTTGCAATTGACAGAGTTGCTGGCATAGATCGCAGTGTAGCACTAGGTCCAAAGGTAGACATGACAAAAAAAGAAGCTCTATTAATCAGAGAAAGAGTTAGAATTGACAAGCAAGAACAGAAAAATTATATTGAAATTGGTGATGAGGGTGGTAAACAGTTTCCTGTGGATTTAAATCTGGAAAATGTCAATATACGAGATGCTATGTCGATGTTTTCTGAAATTACAGGGGTAAATATCTTAGTTGGCGATGATGTGAATGGGAAAATGACAGCTAGACTGAAAAATGTCCCTTGGGATACTGGATTAGACTCTGTTTTAAAAATGAAAGGCTTGGCCAAACATGTTGACAATACTGCTAATATTATTCGTATTCATAAACGTGATGTGCTTACAGAGCAAGAGGAGTATGACCGAAAGCGAATTCAAGACTTAAGAAAAACACTTGAGGCGCAAAATTCTGTTAAACCATTATATACAGAGATATATAAATTATTCTATACTAAGGCTGAAATAATTAAAGGTGAAATCGAGAGTTTACTAGGTACATCATCAAGCGCTACTGGAGATGCTGAAGAAGGTGGCTCGTCTGGTGTTGGTATGACTATTGATAGCCGATTAAACTCAATAATTGTAAAAGCAACCGAACAGCAATTAGATTTAATTGCCAAGTTAGTTAAACATTTAGATGTACGCACTAAACAAGTGCTTATCGAGGCATTTATTGTTGAGGCTAATGATGACTTTAAAAAGGAGTTAGGAACAAGATTAGGTTATAACGCAACAAATTTGGGAAATATAGATGGCGGTAGGTTTGGTGTTTCGTCATCTGGCATTATTGGAGAATCCTCAGGTGCGCCATCTATTGGCACTACCACAGGCAATTTGACTAATTTAGCCACTGCTGGTGCTACAGGCGGTATTGGATTTTTACTAAATAGCACTAGTTCTGCGTTGAAGCTAGAGTTAACTGCTTTGGAATCGGATGGCGTGACTAAAATTTTATCCAATCCGAGAGTATTCACTTTGAATAATGAAAAAGCAATTGTTAAACAGGGCTGGGAGATTGCCTATCCAGTAGTTTCAGATGGGGAGTTAAGTTATGAATTTAAAGAGGCAATGTTGGTTATGGAGGTTACCCCAAGCATTGTAGGTGACGGCAATATTATTCTTGATGTTGTTATTCAGAAAAAAGATGCTGACACTTCTAAAGAAGTTCCACCAATTCAAAGTGAAGCAATTACCACTAAATTGTTAGTAAAAGATGGCACAGTGGTTGTTATTGGTGGTGTGCGCAAACAAAAACTAATTGACGCTAAAGACCAAATCCCTTGGTTAGCAGATATTCCTTTTATTGGTAATTTGTTTAAACATACAAAAGACTCTGATGAAAATGCAGAGCTATTAATATTTATAGCACCACGTGTTATTTAAATTATGAGTCATGCATTATCGCTTGACGCTGAAATCCAACTAGCTAACTTTTTAGTTAGTTATGGTTTGCTCACTACTAAACAATTGCAAGAATGTGAGTCGGCAAGCCGAGAAGGAGGAAAAGGTCTTCTTGAAAATATTTTAGGGTTTGGTTTTACTAATGAAGACCTTATTTTAGAGGCTATTACTACCGCCTACGACCTTGACTCTGTTGATTTAAGCGATTCTGATTTAGTAAGTATTTCTGCAACTTCAATATTGCCTTTAAAATTTATACAGAGTAATAGGATAGTACCTATTAGGATTTCTAACAATAGTATTGATGTCGCTATTGCTGAACCACTAGCGTTAAACTCATTAACCAGTGTAAAGCTGATTTCAAAAAAAGAAGTTAAAGCCTTTGTTGCGCCTATCACTAAACTGAGTAATTTTATTAATAGCATTAATAACATAAAGGTTTCTGATAAAAAGAATAAGATTGATATTGTTAAAGAAGAAGTAGATAAGTTTGAGTCTAAATCTTCTAAAGTGGTTGATTTTGTGGATAAACTTTTAAAAGATGCTATTAAAATTGGCGCAAGCGATGTACATTTAGAGCCTTACAAAAAATTTGCAAGAATGCGTTACCGTGTTGATGGTGTATTGGCTGATCAACATAGTGAAGAAAAACTGTTATTTAATCGTTATTCTGCAATTACAACACGCATAAAAATCATGTCTGAGCTTGATATTGCGGAGCGACGACTACCTCAAGATGGCGCGATTACAATGCAATTAGGCGATAAAGAGGTTGATTTACGTGTATCAATTCTGCCTACCACTTTTGGTGAGAGAGTGGTAATGCGTATTTTAGACAGAAGTTCAATTTCCTTAACAATAGAAACGCTTGGCTTTGAAAAAAATGACGAAGTAAAAATAAAAAAAGCAATTGACGCGCCTCAAGGTATGGTTTTGGTTACTGGCCCTACAGGTTCAGGTAAATCAACCACTTTGTATGCCGCGCTAGAAAGAGTTAACAAAGAAGAGATTAACATATTGACAGCAGAAGACCCTGTTGAGTTTGGTATTGATGGTGTTGGTCAGGTCCACGTTAAAGAGGATATCGGGCTAACTTTTTCATCGGCATTACGCTCTTTTTTAAGACAAGATCCAGAGATCGTTATGGTGGGTGAGATTAGAGACCAGGAAACTATTAGTATTGCAATTAAGGCGGCACTTACTGGTCACTTAGTGTTATCAACACTTCATACCAATGATGCGGTAGGTACGATTACTCGTTTAATTGACATGGGTGTAGAGCCCTACATGATTACTTCAGCATTGAGTTGCGTGGTGGCGCAAAGACTTTCTAGAAAGACATGTGAGTATTGCAAAGAGATTGACAAAGATATCAATGAAGGGCAATTGATTACTGCAGGGTTTCCTGTTGACCAAGTATCAAGAATTAATTTGTTTCATGGAGCTGGTTGTACGAAGTGTAATAACACTGGGTATAAAGGTCGTAAAGGAATTTATGAGGTTTTAGAAGTGACAGATAATATCAAACAAGGTGTGCTAAATAATTTAACAACACCTGAGTTATTGAAAGTTGCACAAGAACAAGATGGTTTTTTAACTATGCAAGATCAAGGTCGAGGTATGATGATTGATGGCTCAATTACTTTTGAAGAGTATATGCGTATACTTGCGCCTCATTAAACAATGCCAGCTAATTTTAAATATAAAGGAATACAGGAAAATAAATATATCGATGGAGAGATATCGGCTATTAATCGTGACGAAGCTGCCTTTAAATTAAGAGAGCAAAAAATAATTGTTACCTTATTAGAAAAAGTTTCAGGAAAAGAAGAGACTCAAAAGAAACAAAAGAAGAAGAAAAAGAAAGTAAATCTTTCAAAAAAAATACCGCTTGGTGAGGTAATTACCTTTACTAAAAAACTAGAAACCATGGTGCGTGCGGGTTTACCGATATTAGAAACCATTCAAATGCTTGAGAAGCAAGCCACACATCCAAGTCTAAAAGTAATTATTAGAAGAATTTCCAATGATGTAGAGTCAGGTACAACTTTATCCGACGCCTTCGAAAAATATCCTTTTGCATTTAACAATATCTACGTTAACCTCCTAAGGGCTGGTGAGTCTAGCGGTAATGTAGATTTGTTTTTAAAGAAGCTTGTTATTGGTATGGAGAAAGATGCCAAAATTAAATCAAGTATTAAAGGGGCGCTAATGTACCCGATTATACTTTTAATCGTTGCACTTGCCGTTATTACGCTAATGATGGTCTTCGTAGTGCCCGTATTCCAAGAAATGTTTTCAAGCGTAGAGGGTGGATTGCCAGCAACCACTCAAATGGTGGTTGATGCTAGTGAATTCTTAAGGGATCCTTTTCGTGGTGGGGTTTTGGCAATACTGATATTTGGTGTAATTTCAATATCCTCTGCATTGATCAAGAAGAGTTATAAGACTAGAAAATTATGGCACAAGTTTATATTAAAACTGCCATTATTTGGTGAGCTTATACAAAAGTCATCGTTATCAAAGATAGCAATGATTCAGGGTAATCTAACTGCGGCAGGTGTACCTGTCATTGAAGCACTGGAGATTTCAGCCTCGTCAACTGATAATATAATCATCAATGAGGCAATGGTAGAAATTAAGCGTGGTGTTTTCTCAGGCGACCCATTATCAATACTTTTTGAGAAAAATTCAGAAATTTTTCCAACCACATTCTCAGCTATGATTTCTGTTGGAGAAAGGACGGGCAATATGGAAGAGATGTTTGAATCTATTTCTCTTTATTATGAAGAGGAAATGGATATCACCATTGAAGCCCTGACATCAATGCTAGAGCCGGTTATGATTGTATTTATGGGCTTAACGGTTGGTTTTATTCTAGTTGCTATGTATACGCCAATGTTCGCCATGGGGCAAACACTCTAGCAAGGGTCACGCAAGTTGTTGTTTTGATTAATACAAAGTTTTATTAAACTCCCGGTTGTTTTTGGTTGTGCGTAAGCGGTAAAACCACTACCTGATCGATTAATCCAGTAGTAGTAATCACCTGATTCATCCAAAGTTTTGTTATTTGAAAACAAATCTCTATTGATACTAGGTGTAACTCTTGCTGAGCTACTTGTGCCATAATAGGTATTGTTTTCAGAACGATATTCGACTTGTGCTAATGCAATGGAGCGTAAGGAATTTTTGGCTGCTTCTTGCTTGGCAGTTTTAATATAGTCATTATAAACGGGTACCGCAATAGCCGAAATAACACCTAATATTGCAACTACGATTAATAATTCGATTAATGTAAAGGCTTTGATATTTTGTTTTTTCATATTATATTTTTCTTTAAAGTAAAAAAAATCCGACAAATTGCCGGATCTAATTTTTTTTATAGTATTGGATTATTGAACTGACAAAGTTTTGCTAAACTTCTTACAAACGCCGTCTGTATTTTTTTGTGCTGTACTAATCATTAAATTGGTGCCAGAGGAGATCAGACCTACATAGCCAGCAGCATTTTGATTACAAGCCGTAGGAACGCCACATGCATGTACTCTACGCTGAATTACAACTGGACAGTCTGTTTTTTCACCATGCTTTAAGCCTTCATAATTAAAGTGCCTAACAAAGTTATTTCTTAAACTGGCAGCACTAGAAGAATAAGCGACTTTCGATAGTTTACCGGCACTAGTGTATAGTTTCATACTACCAGTAGAGGCGCCTTTTGTCATTTCTGAAGCAACAAAGTTAATGACATTTTTATGTGTAGATTGTGTCGCTTTGAATTTAGCATCTTTTATGTAATCGTTATACATTGGCACACCTACAGCTGCCAGTACACCAATAATCGCTACTACGATTAATAGTTCGATTAATGTAAAACCTTTTTTAAATTGCTTCATACTTTTCTCCTGAAGAAATAAATTAATATCTATGGTTGATTATAAGCCTTGTATTTTATTGTTTTGAAGTTTATTTTTTTTATTTTAGCTTTAGTAAGTATAGCTCTTTATGGGTTATACTATAATTTAAATCAATTTAACTACATTTCAATTATGAGATTTTTATATCAAGCTCTGTATTTTTCTTTTGCGTTTTCTTTTTCGTTTTTTTCTTATGCCGACACTGAATCTGGAGGGATCACTTCTTTTTTTAAGGATATTTTTGAAGTCGACAAGCAAGCTGTTGAAGTTGATGACTGGAGTGCTTATTATAAGGGCCTTAAAACTAGAGTTATTGCCTTAAAAGGGAAAAATCAGATTGTTTTGTTGTTTACTGATGAGCTCAGACTTAATCCTAATAAAGCAAATGAGATAATAAAAGTATTTGTGGGAAAACATCCTAAATTTAGTGTACCACTCATCAAATCTTTTATTAGTGCTAGTAAAAGAATTCAGTTTCCTAACATACAGTCACTACCTAAAGATATTTCAAAAGAGATTGTTGGAAGGTTGAAACCTATTAAAACACTTGTTGTAATAAATACAAGGGAGTTGTTTAATGCTGAATTATCTGATTTAATCAATAAATACCCTCAATATCCTGCGCAATTACTAGCCTATGCATCTAAGTTGGATATTGTTGAGCAGCAATCAATTGTTAAGTTAAACAGTGCTGATATCACCAAGCATCAAGTTGACTTTATAAAGATAGAGGAGCGACCTAGTTATGACATGGCTATTGGTTTGGTACTTGTGGCTGCGGCTATTGGCGGTGGCGGTGGCGATAGCTCACCAATAACCTGTGGTGGAGGTCCTTGTGTACCAACCTCAGATAAAGATTCTTATGAAACTGCTGAATACACATCTCAGAAAGGTCTTGGTCTTGTAAACGCCTCAACAATGTATTCTTATGGTGGAACGGGAGAAGGTATTAAAGTGGCTGTGTTTGATTCGGGTGTTTACGCTGCACACACAGAGTTTGGCACTAGAGTGTTATCTTCTGACGGCTATGACTATATTGGTACTGGTATTACTACTGATGAAAATGGACACGGTACACATGTGTCAGGCACTATCGCTGCAGGTAGGGATGGCGGCGGATCGGGTATGCAGGGTGTTGCTTATAAAGCTAAAATTATTCCTTATAAAATTGGTAATGCTGCAGGTGCAATTCTTACGACTGATGCTGAAAACAAGGACTCTTATACTAGGGCAATTACTAAAGGTGCTAGAATTTTTAATAATAGTTGGGGCTCATCTGTAAAGATTACAGATGCATCCAAAGCGGCTATCGAAGCAGCTATACCTTTGGCGCTAGCCGAAATGCAAGTTGCTATTGATGCTGGTGCTATTTTTGTATGGGCTTCTGGCAATAACTCTAATACTGAAGTCTCTTATCGATCTGGATTGCCGTACCATTTTCCTGATATGAAAAAAGGCTACTTAGCAGTAACGTCTGTTAGTACCGCAGATGGGTCATCATCATCATTTGCTAATGATTGTGGTGTAGCTGCCGCTTGGTGTATTTCAGCTCCTGGCGGAAGTGTTTATTCAACTTGGAAAGATGGAGCTTATAAGACCATCTCTGGTACGTCAATGGCCGCACCACATGTGTCTGGTGCGCTTGCTGGATTAAAGTCCCGCTTTCCTAGTTTGAGCTATCATCAAGTTAGAGATCGACTGTTAGCTACTGCAGATAGTACGGGTATATACGTAGATACAGAAAAATTTGGCGTTGGTTTGATGGATCTTGCTGCTGCCTCTAGTCCTGTAGGGGTGGCAATGATCACTTTAACGGCTGATGATGATGGTAGTGCGACAGCAAGTAGCTCGACAACTGCAACTTTTTCATCAGATGTGTTTTCTATTTTTGCTGATAAAATCAAAAACAACAAGATAATGTTGGTCGATTCTTTTGATAGAGCTGCCTTCTATACAGATGCAAGTGCTTTTATCAAATCCAAGAAAAAAAGTTTTAATGTTGATTTGGAATCGTTATTTGATCAAAAAAATACCATCAATGAGAAAAACGTCTCATATTACACGTCTCAAAATGGAAGTGTTTCTTTGTCAGGCACTGTTAGTTTGAATAGTAATTCTTTAGAGCTATATTGGTTTGCTGGCAATAGTGATATAAAAACATTAAATAAAGTTTTAGGGTTGTCAGATAGTATTAACATTGCTAAAAATACAAGTACCGGCCTATCATTGCAATCTGACTCTTTTGGAAAATTAGGCGCCTGGATGGATACTTCGTCCGATTCATCTGATGATGGTGGTTTAATTCCTTTAGCAATTCAAAATAGTGTTTCTATTTCCTCTTTGAATACGGGTTTAAGCTTGACTAAGGATTTTTCTATTAATAGTAATAGCTTGTTAACAACTGGAATAGCATATGGAAAGCCAGATGCATTGTCTAATTCTTTAAGTTCTAGTGGTGCTTTTGAAGTTAATGCTAAAGATGCGATTGTAAGCTTTGCATCTATCAGTTCAACATTAGGGCAAGTTAGCTTTGATCTAACTGCTCAAAATACACAAATTAATAGTGTTAATGATTTGAGTCTATTTAGAGTTCCAGAGAAAATTAGCCTTAATGATATGAATGCGAAAATTTCTTTTGAAAGTTTAGATAAAAATAGCCAAATTTCACTGTCTATGGGCGCAACAAAAATCCAAGGAAATTCTACTTCTACACTATCTATTCCAGTTTCGGTAGACGAGTCAGGAAGTGTTAGTTATCTTGATATGTCGACACCAACAGGTGCTTTATTTAATCATATACGTGTATCTTTAAGTGCAAAAACTAGAGTTAACGATAATCTTGACTTAGTCGGTGTAATCTCAAGCTATAACCCGACTCTAAATAAAGCAGATAATGATCAGGTGGTAGGTATTGCTAGTAGGTGGAAATTTTAGTTAACTTAAAGTTATGAGAGTTGTTTATTTGATAGGCATCTTGCCCTTTATATTCTCTTGTTCATATAATGTGATTACCCCTAATAAGAAGGTCAATGAAAGGCAAGATACTTATATTGATTATTCTACTTTTAAGGGCTCATCTTATGACTTGAATAAAGTCAAAAAGATTGATCTTCTAAGTGAAGGTGGTGTTGCATATTATGCCAATAGGTTTAATGTCCCCAAAGAAATAATTGATGTTCATAAATATTGGTATTTAGTGACAGGGGTGACTCAACCAAATGGTGGGTGGTATTACCAGGCTAGTATAAAATCAAGAAATATCTTGCTTTGTTTAACATCTCCTGACCCCTTTTCACCTCAATTTGCGGCTTTACAGGCGCCATTATTACTTGTAGGGGTTGATGATAGTGGCGTAAGACCGATATTTGATGAAACATGTGCCGGCAAGATGCTTAAAGGTGTTATAAATAAAAACCGATAATAGGAATAAATCTTGCTAAGGCTAAGATATTGACACTTTGTATCTATATATTTAAGGATAATATTCAGTTATGTTGGCATATATCGGACTGGGTTCTAACCTTAACAACCCAAAACAGCAAATTAAAGACGCGCTCATTGCGCTTAACGCCACACAAGATGTAAAAGTGGTGGCTTTGTCGAGCTTGTACCAATCTAAGCCAATTGATGATTCTAAGCAGCCTGATTATATTAATACCGTCTGCCAAGTAGATACTCACCTAACTGCGTTAGAGCTTCTGTACGTGTGCCAAGGTATTGAAACCAAACAGCATCGAGTGCGTGAAAAAAAATGGGGCGCAAGAACCATTGATTTAGATATTATTCTTTACGGTGTGCAAGTGGTGGCATCAAAGCAGTTAATCATTCCACACCCTGAAATGATGAACAGAGCTTTTGTATTGGTACCATTGTCTGAGTTAGAGTCAGATCTTAAGGTGCCTGTATTAGGCCCTTTACAAGCATTAATTGACCTAATAGATACTTCAGAGTTGATTAAATTATGAAGATTGACGAGTTACAAACCTTTAAACATTGCGCAGTTGTTTGATGAGTGTGGCATTGATGTTATTTTGGTAGGTGATTCGCTCGGTAATGTAATTCAAGGCGGTGAAAATACGCTTGGCGTTACCATGGAAGATATGATCTATCACACTCAATCAGTAGCAAAAGGTATTAAAGATGCCTTATTGATTGCTGATATGCCTTATCAAAGTTATGACAATGCCAAGCAAGCATTAGCAAATGCCCAACAGTTGATTGAGGCGGGCGCACAAATGGTGAAGTTTGAGGGTGGGCAAGAGCACAAAGACTCGTTTAAGATCCTACAAGCCAACAATATCCCTGTTTGTGGGCATTTAGGTCTGCAACCACAATCAGTCATTGAGATGGGTGGCTATAAAGTACAAGGGAAAGATGAGGTAAGCGCTAAGCGAATTATTGACGACGCATTGGCTTTAGAGGCTTGGGGTGTGCAAACGTTAGTACTTGAATGCGTACCGGCAGCATTAGCCAAGCAAGTTTCTCAAGCATTGAGCATTCCAACCATTGGTATTGGTGCAGGGGTTGATTGTGACGGACAAGTATTGGTAAGCTACGACATGCTTGGGATTAATACTAAGCACTTGCCAAGATTTGTTAAAAACTTTCTAAAAGATAATAATGATATTCAAGGTGCTGTCAATGCATTTATCAGCGCTGTAAAAGATCAAACATTTCCAGGCGATGAACACAGTTATTAGTTGCAAATTT
>JYMV01002284.1_pt1 | contig 17158 bp, 14 predicted proteins | sample 338911 | NCBI WGS metagenome assembly JYMV01 (sample SAMN03354496, study PRJNA234377) | hydrothermal vent metagenome | biome: Deep sea; feature: Hydrothermal plumes at the Eastern Lau Spreading Center, Western Pacific Ocean; material: Seawater | place: Tonga | collected 2009 | depth 2000 m m
AACACCATCAGGGAACATTGTATGAGCTGCCGCTGCGTAAGCAGCGCAGGTTTCAGGTAACAAGTCTGTTTTTACCAGACCTCGAACACCAGATATACTACGAATCAACATGGCAAAAAATAAAAAAGGTTCGGGTTTAAGACCCGAACCTTTTCAAACACTTTCATAATTTATTATGAAAATTAGTAGCGTGACATTCTCGCCATTCGTCTAGCAGCTTTTTTACGCTCAGCCCGTTTCCTTTCACTGGGCTTTACGTAATATGATTTTTGTCTAACGTCACGTAAAATTCCTGCGCGCTCCCATTTCTTCTTGAACCGTCGTAAAGCACGTTCCAAAGGTTCGCCTTCCCTTACAGTTACCTCAACCACTTATTTTCACCTCCTCCGAATATTAGCCTAAATAATTTCTTAATGTCTTACTGCGGGAACGATGCCGCAGTCGACGAATTGCCTTTTCCTTGATCTGTCTTACACGTTCACGTGTAAGATTAAACTCCTCACCAATCTCATTTAATGTAAGCGCATAATCACGTTCTATACCGAAATACATCTTGATGACCATTTTTTCTCTATCTTTGAGTGTATCCAGCGAATTACGAATCTCATCCTTAAGCGAATCATTCATTAGTGGAGTATCGGGTGCGATTTGATTGTCATCCTTGATGATATCAATTAGTGAATTTTTATCACCATCCCTAAATGGTGCATTAAGTGATTGGTGCCGACGCGATATTCGCATAGCATCAATAACTTCATCTGATGTCATATTCAATTGTCGGCCGATCTCTTTCTCATTAGGTGAACGTTCAATTTCAGCCTCCAATTTTTCAGCTGTTTTTGTGATCTTGCTGATCGTTCCAACACGATTTAACGGTAAACGTACAATGCGTGAATGTTCCGCAAGGGCTTGCAGGATTGATTGGCGAATCCACCAGACAGCATATGAAATAAATTTAAATCCACGTGTCTCATCAAATCGCCCTGCTGCCTTAATTAATCCTAAATTACCTTCATTGATCAAGTCCGTCAAGGGCAGCCCTTGTCCTTGATAATCTTTCGCCACTGATACCACAAACCTTAGATTAGCTTTTACTAATTCCTCGAGCGCGGTATGGTCATCTTGTTTTATCCTTATCGCAAGTTCTACTTCACGATTTGGGTTTAGTGGTTCAAAATCACCGATCTCCTCAAGGTATCGACTTAAGCTGCGATTTGATTCGTTTACAGTTCTTCCTGTTTTTGCCATTTACACCTCTGTTGTTATTTACTAGAAAAGCCAACAAATTTACACTATTTAATATATACGACCCAAGTAACCTGTTAAGGGCAACATTTCACTTTACTAATAAGGAAAATTCTTCAATGGAAAGACTTTCTGGGCGTCGAGAAAAATCGATATTTTCTTTAACCAACTTTGAGAAATCCCAACTTTTCATAGAATTTCGCAGCATCTTGCGGCGCTGGTTAAAAGCAGCTGCTACAATTTTTTTAAACTTAACGTAATCCTCATCTTTAATGAGTGGCTGCTTCTTTTTGGTTAGCCAGATAAACGCAGAATCTACCTTAGGTTTGGGAATAAATACATCTGGCGGTATGGTAAACCTATAGTCAACATTTAAATAAGCGCCTACAACTACGGTTAACCGACCATAAGCTTTCGTACTTACTTTTGCTGTAAGGCGTTGTGCTACTTCCTTTTGTGCCATCACAAAAGCATCATCCCAGTAATCCAGCTGCTCAATCAACCAGAAAATTATCGGTGACGTTATATTATAGGGAATATTACCGATTACTCTTACAGGACTTGTGATGGGTAAATCTCTAATATTATTAACTAAGATATCACCTTGAATAACGTTTAACTCTTTTAAATTTTTTTGTTTATTTAAATGATCTACAAGTAAAGGATCTATTTCAATTGCCAGCATTTCTTTTACTTGTGGTAATATCTTCTTACTTAAAACACCTTCACCAGGGCCTATTTCCAGGATATGATCATTTAACTGCGGATCAACTGTTGATACAATTTTATCCAGTAGGTTATTATCCACTAAAAAATTCTGACCCCATTTTTTTCTAAAAGGGTGGTCCATTAAAGATAAAATAACCGATTGGCGTTTTCTGTTGTCTTACGCGCAACCAATTCCAAAGGTACTTGATGTATTTCGGCTAATTTTTCGGCTACATACCTAGTTCGCCCAGGTTCATTTCCTTTTCCGCGGTACGGTACGGGGCTTAAATAGGGTGAATCAGTTTCAACCAGTATTCTATCCAGTGGCAAGTACTTGGCAACTTCCGGCAGGTTACTATTTTTGAAGGTCAAGTTTCCAGAGAAAGAAATATAATAACCCATGTCTAATAATGTCTTTGCTGTTGAAATAGTAGACGAAAAACAATGTGCCACACCAATCACATCAGGAAAATCAGATAATACTTTAATTACATCCAAATCAGCATCGCGATTGTGCAAAACAACTGGCTTTTTCAGTTCCTGGGCGAGCTGCATTTGTTCACGAAAAACTGATCTTTGTATATCAGGGTGTGAAATATTCCTGTAATAGTCTAAACCCATCTCCCCAATCGCTACCATTTCGCTGGATTTCATGAATTTCTTGATTTGATCCAGATAATCTGGAGGTGCATTCTCAGAATCATGTGGATGAATACCAGCAGAAGCAAAAATATTCTCATATTTTTCAGCCAATTCTAAGCACTGCAAGGAATCTTCCATATTTGTGCCGACACAAATAAAACGGTTAACACCTAACTTTTCAGCACGATTTAGGACATTGGCTATGTCCTTTTTTATTTCATCATAATATAGGTGGCAATGGGTATCAATTAACATAATTACGAATTGATTAGTTAGACCTGTATGCGCGGGAAAAGAGGTTGGTGGTCTCGTATTTTACTCCCTGATTTCAGACCGCCCCATTCTGTTGATTCTCTTGTATTTAACGCCTCAAGCAAAATGGATGTTCTATTTGGCATTACAGGAGAAAGGAGCGAAGCGCCAATCCGTAGTGATTCGCCAGCCGTGTATAATATTCGTCCGGCTGCATCTTTATTTTCCTTCACCAGTTTCCAGGGCGCTTGTTCTTCCATGTACTTATTGATCCGCCTGATAAATTGCATGATGTCTTCTATAGCTTCATTAATTTTCATATTCTTTATTTTTCCATCTATTTCACTGACTAATTTACCCGCGGCATCTTTTATAACTTTTTCATCCAAGGTAAGTTCTCTAGACTGAGGAATTATTCCATCATAATTCTTATGTATAAGGGTTGATATACGATTCAATAAATTCCCAAAATCATTAGCTAGGTCACTATTGTAACGCTTAATAAAAGAATCCATCGTAAAATTTGCATCTTGACCCAATACCATCTCCCGCATTAAATAATAACGGACTGGGTCAACTCCGTACTCTTCAATCAAATCAAGAGGGTTTATTACATTACCAACTGATTTACTCATTTTTGATTCACCGCTTAGCCACCATCCATGTGCAAAAATTGTTTTGGGTAATGGTAGTCCTGCTGATAGGAGCATTGTGGGCCAATAAACAGCATGGGCCGTTAAAATATCTTTACCGATCAAATGGTAATTTGCTGGCCACCATTTCTTAAAAGAAGAGTCATCAGTACCATATCCGGTTGCGGTTACATAATTAATCAGGGCATCAAACCACACATAGGTCACATAATCTTGATCAAATGGCAGTTCAATACCCCAATTCAACCGAGATTTTGGTCGTGAAATACATAAGTCACTTAATGGTTGTCGTAAAAAACCAAGAATTTCATTTTTACGGTGCTCTGGTTGAATAAATGTCTCATGTTCTTCAATATATTCAATGAGCTGACCTTGATAATCCTTCATTTTGAAAAAATAATTTTTTTCCTGTAATTTCTTGATATCATGAAACTGTCCGCTCTCCGCTTCCTTTTCAGTAATAAATCGTTCTTCGGATACAGAGTATAATCCTTTGTATTCATCTTGATAAATATCACCTTTATCGAAAACTTGCTGCAAAAATTCCTGAACCACTTGCTTATGTCTTGGCTCTGTAGTGCGGATGAAGTCATCATTGGAAATATGCAATTCCTCCCATAATTCAATGAATTGTGGCGCCATTTCGTCACAATGCCGCTGGGGGCCTACATTACTCTCTGCCGCAGCCTGTTGCACTTTTTGCCCATGTTCATCCAAACCAGTTAGAAAAAACGTATCATACCCTAGATTTCGATGAAAACGTGCTAGTACATCGGCCAATATTGTCGTATAAGCATGACCGATGTGCGGTTTATCATTCACATAGTAAATAGGAGTTGTGATATAAAAGGTATTTGACATTATTTGCTTTCAGTAAATCTACTTACCTAAACTCTGTTGGATACCAATCAAAAAATTTGTCAATATTAATGGCATGTAAAGATTCTTTCGAGGAGCAATAATTGTTTCTTCAATTATATTATTGATTTTATCGAAGTCAGCGTTTGGAAAATTGGCGTTGAATTCTCGCAAATCAGTGGACATGCCATTGATAACATCAGAGTTATTGATACCCACCCGTTGGAAATAAGCTTGTTTTAACCACCATTGAAGTAAAAAAAGATGGAATTCGAATTCATGAAAATTAATTTTTGCCATCCTACTGTAATTTTGATTGAACGAACGCCAATTTTCTATGTGTTCTTCGGTTATCAGGTTTTTCAATGTTTTCACCAATTCCAAAATATCATTCTTACCAAAATCTGACAATGCAAGCGCCCGGCGCATATCACCTTCAGCTATATTGGCAGCGAATTGCGCTAGATAATCTTCAATACCAGAAGATAATAGATAAGCAACGACGTCATTTCTTTTTAAGGTGGGAAAATCCAAGCATTGACAACGGGATAAAATTGTCGGTAATAAATCAGCTTTATGATCAGTAACCAAAATGAAAGTTGTATTATTAGGCGGCTCTTCGAGGATTTTTAATATCGCATTGGCAGATGATGCATCGCCTGTACACAACATATGAGCATCATAAATCAAAACTATCTTGCGGCCAGTTTCTATCAATTTAAAGTACAAGTCTCTCTTTAGTTTCCTAATATGACTGATTGGAATCGTCTTGGCTTTTGACAAGTTGATTTTATAAAATGGATTTTTTGCCTTAATCTTGATTGCATCTAATAGTGCTGCCACATCAGCATTACCGGATAACTTTACCTCGCGTGGCATGGGAACGATCAATATTAAATGTTCGTGTTGTAATGATCTAAATCGACGGCAGGAAGCACATTCTCCACATGGGTGCAGTTAACATACGCAGCGAATTTGAGTGCTATCGCCTCCTTACCGGATCCCCTGGGTCCTGAGAAAAGATACGCATTGGCAATGCGATGGTTGCTTTTTAACTGACTTAACTTACTCCAAATAGACTGCTGAACATTAAGATTGATAAATGTCATCTTTTCATCAACCATTTTTCAGGATTTAATTTTTGTCCATGGCCCCAGATCTCAAAATGTAATTTTGAACCATCGATGGACCCTACATCACCCATGTATGCGATGATATCACCAGCCTGAACCTCACTTTCCTCGTTAGTTTCCACATTCGTCACATGGCTGTATACTGTATAGAAACCTCCACCGTGATCAATAATTATTGTGGTACCATATCCCCGAATGTAGGTTATAATTGTAATGATACCACCTATGACTGATCGGATCGGAGAACCTGGTTTTCCTTTTATATCAATCCCAGGATTATCGGTTGTTGTTTTCCGCTCTGAATTCCAAGTGCGACCGAACCTTTTAACAACGCGACCAGTTGCCGGCCATGGCAGCTGCCCTTTAAGTTTGCCAAATGTTTGCGTTTTTAATGCCGCCTGTTGTTTACGTATACGATCTGCCCGATCATAGCTAGATCTATCCTGACGGACTTTTTTTAGCAAACTCTCCAACTCTTGCATCCCAGCTTGTTTTTCATCAAGATATTTTGTCAGTTCAGACTGATTTTTACGAATTTTATCCAACTCATGTTGGCGTTTCTTCCGACTTTTTCGAAGCGTTACTTTGCTCTTTTCCTGGTCTTTTTTTAACCGAACTTTATTGCGATAAGAAGATTCCAAACCAATTCTCTGTTTTCCTATATCAATTAGTAACGATTTTATCTTGTTCTGTGTTTTTTGGTCAATGTCAGATATTATCCCCATGTATTTAGCACGATATACAGCCTGTCGCCATGATGTGGAGCTCAAAAGCTTTTCAATATCGGACAAAGTCCCCTTTCTATACATTTGCACAACTCTTGCGGTATACCTACCACGCAAAATTTCAAGTTGACGTTCATTTGCCTGAATCACTTTTGATAATTTGTCTATCTCTGTTTCAGTCTTACCGAGTTCATGTTTCAATTGAGTATACAGTTTATCTGTCAGGGACATTTCTTTATCAATATTTGACAATCGTCGTGCAGTTGATTTTTCCTTTTGCTTTTCTGACTTGATCCTGCGCCGGGTTTTCTCTATTTCCTTCCTAACCTTATCAATGGCTTCTGATTGATAATCCAACTCAGCATCAAAATCACGGCGACTTTCTTGGGGAAAAACAAAAGAAGTAAAAGTGAGGGTATTTATTAACAAAAACCGTAAAACCATACCACACAAAACTACCCAGCAGAATAAAGTCCATCCAAAAGGTTTTAATTTTGTATTAAAGAGTTTTCTTGACAAGCCTTAAGAACCTTGTCTATTTTACCTAATCATATTGAGGAGGTGAGGATTTTGAAAAACGCATACTGGGCCAATCTGTTTAAAAATTGGGACAAAACTGAAAGCGAAACAGTTACAATAATAAAAAAATTACCGATCTTTGCCGACCTCAATAACAAAGAATTAAATGAAGTTAGCAAGTTGCTGCATGATCGAACCTATAAGCCAGAAGAATATGTTTTTAAACGTCATGCACCTGGTGAAGGAATGTTTATTATTCAGTCCGGAGCAGTGCACATTATTGTTGGTGAAGCAAGTGGTAATTCACAGGTTTTGGCTGAATTATCCAACGGTGATTTTTTCGGGGAAATGGCCTTGTTGGAAGATGAAGTACGTTCAGCAGCCGCCATCGCAACCGATCATTCTAGACTATTAGGATTTTTTCGATCAGACCTTCAAATTCTAATTGAAAGAAAACCCGCACTAGGTAATAAAATTCTGCAAAACTTATCCAAAGTAGTTTGTACCCGTCTCCGAAAGACAAATGAATTATTGATGCAGGCACAATCAGATAAATGATAGGATAATCTTGAGCCAGGAAAAAAATTATCTACAGTTAATTTACCGTTTAATCTTAACCGTTATTGCGTTTGGATTTTTAACAATAATATGGCCGTACATCTCTTCAGTAATCACTATGTTGATATTTGCTTTTCTTTTTTCAACTATATTATTGCCATTAGTAGACCACCTAGAAAGTCAAATAAAGTCCAGAGCATTGAGTGTATTAATTGTAACAATTAGTCTGATTAGTGCTATCATTATTTTTCTGAAAAGTTTTGCATCGGGAATGCTAGGACAAGCCCGTGAATTTTCTAGTCAGATAGAAACTAAAGGGTATGCAGAGAATCTAAATGCATTAGCTGTTCGACTGGAATTGGCCTTGAAAAAACATGTAAATATTCCTGATATAGATTCATCTAACATCGTATCAAAGATCAACGATATGGTAGGTGATATAATTCAAAATGTAGTCTCACTAGCAGGCACTATTGGGGGATTTATCTTTACGGCAATCATGGTCTTAATATTTACCATAATTCTTTTAGCAAACTATCACGAGTTCAAAAAATCTTTGGTGCAGTTCATCCCAAATAAATATTTCGAAATGGGGTTAAGGCTTGTATTTAACGTTGAACGTCAGGTATCGAATTATCTGCAAGGTCAGCTGTTGGCAGCTTCGAGCGTTGCAATAATGTCAATTATTGGTCTTTACATACTAAATGCAACGGGTGCAAATCTTACCTTAGTCGTATTTATTGGCATCATCGCTGGCTTGGCAAATTTAATTCCACTTGTGGGACCCTTTGCAGGAATGTTACCTGCAATACTTGTCGCAGTGATGAATAACATTGGTTCAGAAGCTGCTCTGAGTCACCAACTTTTTAGCACCGTACCCTCGCCTTTTTACATTTTGGACATAATTCTAATGTTCCTCATAGTCCAACAAATAGATAATAACCTGGTAACGCCTATTCTGGTTGGAGAAAGTGTTGGTATACATCCATATGATTGCATTACTTATTGGTGGAACACTTATCGGGCCGCTTGGAATGCTTTTAGCTGTACCTGCAACAGGAATACTTAAAGTTGTCGGTAGGGAAATCATGTTCCTGACCCGGAACGCCCACCTATTGTAGTTTATTCTATTTTAAATAATCTATAATCAAAGAAAGACAATTCAAGATTTCGATCGTTATACATTGGATACAACCAAAGCTGAGTATCTTTTCCTTTCAAACTTTGTTTGTGGATAATCTCTACTGGTTCTCCAATAATATCCATTACCTGCGGTATGGTCATACCAATTCTGATTGTAGCACCTTTCAACCTGGCACGACGCATTCTTTCTTCCTCCATCCGCTTATCAATCCCATAGCGAATGGTTAACTGTTCTAGTATGCCCAATCTATTCTTAAGCGCCTGATATATTTTTTCATTAGCAGGACCTATTCCACCGCTCAATTTTTTAGCTTCTTCTAAGCTAATCACTGCCAGCCTGATTTCACTTGCATCACGTATTTGATCAATATCCTCTACCATCATTGCTGCAATCTGGTAACGGTATGCATTTATTTCTCTTTTCAATGGCGGATATTTCAATAATGCATCACTAAATAACTGTAGTGCTTTGTCGTAAAATCGATATTTCATTGCTGTTTTTCCATTAGCCAAACTCTGCAAAGCTTCAAATCTAGGTATTTCCTTTCTAGCCCTATCAGAAAAAAGAGCTGTTTTTCGAACCAAAGCTAATGCCTCATCATGCCGGCCCCGACTCATTAGTAACTCAGCATCCTGTAAGCGCAAACTGGCGATACGGTAAAGATGCGCGTTGACTTCAATTGCAAGAGTAGAATCAGCATTACGTAATGAAGCCAGATATTTCTCTACAGCTTTATCACTCATGTCATTATTTTCAAACTGCATACCTTCCTTAAACAATTGATATGGTATTTTCTCATTACATAGCTCTAGATATGACTGTGCCCGATAAAGGTTACTATGTGTGGAATTTTGCTCAACAAATTTTTCAAATATTTTCTTTGCCTCTATAAAATCCCCCCTATAATAATATTCTTTTGCATTGTCACCCGCAGTCGATTTCCCACCATAAAAAGCAGCAATAGTAAGATAGATTCCATAATCCTGTATATGGAAACTCGCGATCGGCGTAATATCATCTGGATCATCAACATGCTTGATTTTGACATATGAATGTTTAAGATCCAATCCAACGGCGAACCGATATTGTTTCTCAGAATCAAAAATATATCTTACTCCAAATGCATAAGAGGTCGATGGACCCCATCCTACCGGCGTTTCATCCCGCGTTTCAGAATTGGATGAATAATAAAAATTTGTTTGTGCTAACCCCCATGTGTAACGTGCATTAAAATAGAACTTTTCGAACCATTGAAATACCATCGCTTGACTTAAACTAAATTCAGAAATCTTCGGCGAAAATTTCCGGTTGATATTCCAATTAGAGTTAACAGCACCCCAATTTGTCATTGGAATTGTATCCGGAAAAAACAGGTTGGCGGAACGATAATTTAGTCCAGTTTGCATATCCAGCCAGCTAGTCTTTAATATAAAGTCGGAAAGGTTTACTTTTAAGAAATCAATATCAAGCTGGTGTCCAAACTTGGCTATTTTTTCGCCTGCCTCATAGTGACCTTCGACCCCTTCATCATATTTGACCCAGCCAGAGGACATTTTTTCACCATCCTTACCTCCACCTCCATTGTAACTTAATCCATAGCGTAATTCTAAAGGAATAAATGAAATCGGATCATGAAATTCGCGGGGGTGTAAAATTCTATCTTTCCAATAGCCAGGTTCATAATGGATCTTTGGTTCAGGATATATTTTAATTAAACCCCAAAGATAAGTTTTGATAGAATCTTCAGCAGCTGAACCAGTGGAGGCCAATGATATGTGGCTGCAAATTAGAATAACCGAGAAAATTCTTAATTGCATGCAATGGTAAAGTAATGGCTAGATGCATTTCATTGCAAGTGTAAGCTATAAACCAAAGTTTCACCACTAATCGCATTTTACACTAACTTCAACATAATGATTCCCTATCGGAACATAATTTATTTATCACCATTGAAAAATGGATAGGAGTTGTTAGGTTACTATGATGAAATCTTTTATTACAATAGCAGCCATTTTATTAGTGACAAATATTATTTTAGGCCAAGAATTTTCGATTGCTCGCGTTAATTATGGCGGAGGCGGGGACTGGTATTGTGATCCATCCAGCATACCAAACTTACTTAACTATTTGACAAAGAATACGTTGATCAAGGCCGCCCATGGTGAATATAGGATAAAACTTACCGCAAAAGAATTGCGAGGTCATCCATATCTTTACATGACTGGGCATGGAAATGTTCGATTCACAGATGATGAAATCATTCAGCTACGTGAATATCTTATGGGAGGCGGATTTCTCCATGCAGATGATAATTATGGATTCAATACATCCTTTCGACGAGAAATGAAACGGGTATTCCCCGACCGCGATTTTGTGGAGTTACCACATGATCATACAGTTTTTCATTCATATTTTGATATGCCTAATGGATTGCCAAAAATTCATGAACACGATGGCAAACCGCCGCAACTATTTGCACTCTATGATAGAGATCGTATTATGGTAATTTATTCCTATGAATCAGATCTAGGCGATGGTTGGGAAGACGAAGAGGTCCATAATGATCCACCAGAATTAAGAGCAGCTGCTCTACAAATGGGTGTCAATATTATTTATTTTGCACTTACGCAATAAAATGCCTTCAATTGCCAACCACCTGAAACGTATCCGCAGAGAAGCAGTGCAAAATGATCTCATTACACTGGCCTGGGCAGCATATGCTTTCATTCTATTAATTTTATTCATAACAATAGGAGTCGAAGCTGTCTTCTACCTTTCCAGTGCGATTCGACTGATAACATTAAAAATAATCGCTGGGCTAATTGTTGCAGGTACCGTTAGTCTATTTATAGTTAACGCACTTATCGAGCAGAATAAGATTAAACGCTATTCTTGGTCAAAACTTGCCCGAGCGGCTGGTAAATTGGCTTTTCCAAAAAGTGACGTTGTAATCAATGCCTACCAACTGGAACAATCAGAAAACAGCTATACATCAAATTCATTAAGCAAGAGCTATATCCAGCGAATTTCAAATAAATTAAAAAGAATAAATCTTAAAAAGTTATTTCCCGCTAAACGCGCTGATAATTGGAAAGTATTTTCCCTGAGCATACTCTTCTTGGGTAGCCTAATGGTAATAATATTTTGGGATTCAAGCAGCAATGCCCTAACTCGCTGGGGCCATCCAAAACACGAGTTTGAGGTGCCAAAACCATTTTCTATAACAGGTATTACGCGCAATATTCATTTATTAGGTGGTGATTCCACTCCACTTAGTTTCGAAATAAGTGGCCTTTTACCTGATTCAATATTCTTGGAATTGATTCCAAGTACAAAGGATACAGCACTTCTTTTGGCAGTGAAACCAGACACTAATGGCAGATATACGCACTTAATGGAAGAAGTCTACCAGGATTATCGTTATAGGGCATTTTCTCCAGCAAATCATTTTTGGCAGGCCTGGAAAAAAGTTGTTTCACCTGATTATTACATATCTGTAACAGATCGACCAATTATGGAAGAATTTTCCATTACGGTAATCCCTCCAGACTACTCTGGTTTGTCGGCAAATATCCAGAAAGGAAATCAAGCTGATGTAAAAGGGTTAAAAGGATCTACTGTCAGAATTGATTTAAAAAGTAACCGACCATTAAATAAGGGGTTTCTGAAACTTGATAATGAAAAGATTCCCTTAACCATTCGTGGGAAGCGCGCAGCTGGAGGTTTTATTTTCAATAGGGATGCCTTGCTGAAAATAGAATTGGAGGATAATCGTGGAATAACCAACCAAAATCCTATTCCTTTCCACTTACAGATCCTGCCAGATCTAAACCCGGAAATGGGCGTAATTCAGCCTGCACCAATTGTGGACCTTGGAACTGATCAGTTAATACCGATTCACTTAAAAATCGAGGATGATTTTGGGTTTAGCACCCTTCAAGTCGGATATGAAATTAAAAGGCCCAGTTACATTGAAGATGAATCCTTAATTTCAATTTTTCCAATATCCATTGAAAACTCAACTGATCTTTCGCAGGAGGTCAAAACAATTTGGAACCTGGTTGAACTTGGACTAATGCCAGAGGATGAAGTGCATTATCATTTTGAGGTTTATGATAACGATGAAGTTTCAGGTCCAAAAAAATCAATCTCCAGTACATTCATTGCCAGAGTACCATCATTAGGTGATTTATTTACTGCCATGGAAGAAAAAGAAGATCAAGTGATCGATGAATTAATAATGCATTCCAAGGAAATTGAAGGTATTCAAGAACAATTGGAAAATATGAAACTGGAAATGCTGAAGTCAGATCGTTTAGACTGGGACCAGCAACAACAAATGGAAGAAACCTTGGCACAAGTTCAACAAGAAGCTGATGCACTGAAAAAACTAGCAGAATCAATGGAAGCAATAAATCAATCTGCGGAAAAGAACAGCCTTTTCTCGGACGACCTTATGCGGAAATTCAAAGAACTCCAGGAATTGGTAAATGAAATATTAAACCCGGAGTTAATGACTGATTTAAATGCCTTTCAAGATGCGTTAGAAAAAATGGATATGAAAGATATTATGGATGCAATGGAAAAACTTTCATCTAATCTAGATCAAGTAGAACAACAGCTTGATCGGTTCCTTGATATATTTCGCCGCATCAAAGCTGAGCAAAAACTGGATGAAACAATACAAAGAATGAATCAATTGGTAGAACAACAAAGAATTGTAAATGAGAATATCCAAACTCTAGATGAACAAACAGATCCTGCTACTATTGCTCGACTTAGCCATGAAGAACAGCGCAATAGCGAAGAGTTTTCAAATATTCGGGATGTAATGGAAGAAGCAGCTGAAGCAATGCAGGAGTTTGATCTCGAGTCTGCTGCTGCCTTGGAAAATCTTGAAAAGGACCACCTTACTAATCAGACAGAATCTAGTTTAAGCCAAACTGCTCGACAGTTACAAAAACAACGAATACAGCAAGCACAACAAAAAAGTGCTGAATCCCTGGAAAACTTGGAGAATCTTCAATTCATGCTTGCAGATATTCAAAGCCAGTTTCAAGATCAAACCACAAAAGAAATGGCGGGAAAATTTCAAACAGTAATGCGCGATTTACTTGAACTATCAAAACTGCAGGAATCCTTAGAACAAAACACCAGAACAATGCCGAAAAATTCCCAAAGACTTGCTGCTATGGCAGGGCAACAGCAGTTTGCTCAAGACCAATTGATGAAAATCATGTCATCATTAATGGATTTATCAAAAGAAACATTCGCGGTCACGCCGCAGATGGGAAAAGGAATTGGTATGGCCAATGCCCAGATGGAAGAAGCCAAGAAAAAACTGACTAAACGTAATGGACGCGGAGCTGCAAATAGCCAGCAATCTGCGATGACATCCTTAAACGAGGCTGTTTTAGCAGTATATCAAGCTATGAACAAAATGCAAGCATCCGGGTCAGCAAGCGGATATGAGCAGTTCCTGCAGCGCATGCAAGAAATATCTGGGCGGCAACAGGGAATCAATGATCAGAGTATGCAACTGGCGTTCGGTCAGTTATTTGCCGCTGCGCAGCGAAGTCTTATGCAACGATTACTGAAGCAGCAACGGCAAGTTCAAAAAAGTTTACAGCAATTAATGAGTGAAACAAGGCAGTCTGGTGAGCAAGGTTTAGGGGACCTGGGCGGTATTGCGGAAGATATCGATGAAGTGATCAAAGATTTTCAAAATAAGAGATATCAGCAACGCACAAAAGAACGCCAACAACGAATTCTCTCACGAATGCTCGATAGTCAGAAATCATTGACGCAGCGGGGCTTTAAAGAAGAAAGGAAAGCAGAACCAGCTAATGCAATTGTGTATGAAGGCCCATCTGGATTACCTGTGGATTATGGTCAACGCAGAAGCCTAGCTATGGAAGCATTAAATCAATCATTGAAAGCGGGTTATTCTCGTGATTATCAAACCATGATTCGTCGTTATTTCAACGCACTAATTCAATCAGAAGAACAGATAATACCAACAGATACAACATTCAATGAATAAAGCAATTATTATCATCAGTTGCAGTATTCTTTTTGCACAAATTACGGTAGTGCCTCAAGGAAGAAATTTAATCCAGAATGCATTATTAATGGAGCGAAAAGGCGATCTCGAGCGGGCTCGTACCCTTTACGAAGATATGCTTAGGGAAAACCCTAGGAACCGGCAGGCCTACCAGCGCCTGAAGGAAATACTTAAACGGACTGGAGAACTAGAGTCAGCAGCTCAATTAGTTGAAGTTTGGATCAATCTGAACCCCAATGATCTGCAGGCCTATATAGAGCTCGGTGAAATAGTATTTCTAAAAGATGATAAAAAAAGGGCTGCTAAGATTTGGCATGATTTTGAAACCACCTATGGTACCCACACAAGTATTTACAGGATGTTAGTGCATACGTTTAGTCGGCTTGGATTAACTGAAGAAATGGAAGGATTAGTTAAACGTGGCAGAAGCAAATTAGGGCAAAAAGATATTCTGGCCCTAGATTTGGCAAATTATTACTACTCAAGGCAAACTTATGATCGTGCGCTAGACGAATATTTGATTTACATCATAGAGCATCCGCACCAAGAAAAGCTTGTGACTGATCGTGTGTTGCTAATGAGTGACGATCCTGAAAATCACCTGCTAATAGAAAAGAAACTTGTTTCTGCTCTAGAAAATAACCATGTGATTATCGATAAATTATTGGCAGGATATTATTTTAAGACCAGTCGCTACAATGAGGCACTAAGTACTCATCGATCGATGGGGCTGCACAACAATGCAGATTTTAAACGTTGGCTATTAATTGCTGGAAATTTACGCAAGGAAAGTCAATATGATTTGAGTATCGAAGCTTATCAGGAACTTCTAGATCTTGAATTAGAACTACCACCAAAAATAATTGGAGAAGCATTATTAGGCCTGGGTAAAACATATGAAGATCAATTATTGCCTAAAACTCTGAACAATTCACTAGTTGCTTTTTACCCAGATAATTTGTTTTTCAAAAACGAATTTCTACAGATTTCCCCGAGATCTCGTGAATCACTCGAAAGAACATTCAAACTTTACCAAAGAGTTTTGCAGGAACTGCCTACATCATCATTCTCGCCAAAGGCACATTTTCGACTTGGTGAAATTCAATTCAAGATCACACGAGACTTTGATGGGGCCCGCACTTCTTATTTATCTGCGTTGGCATCACGTCCAGATAAAAATCTTCGGCAAAATATTATCGCAGAAGGAAATTTAAAAGCCGCCCGCAACCATTTTAAGTTGCAGCATCGAACAGAAAAGAATACCAGTATCAGCCCATTTACGATGAAAGAAATCCATTTAACATTTTTAACAGGTACAATTGATACAGCTAAAACAGTTCTAGATTCCGTGATCGTAAATGCCTTGCCGAACGATAAGTATTTTAACGATTTAATGGAATTGCAGGATATTATTGCGCAGCATTACACCTTTGGTAGTGAAACAGATAAGGAAGCGTTAGTACAATACTCAATTGCAGAGAGATTGCTGCAGCAGTATAAGTTAGTAGAAGCAGCTGAAATGTTGGCCTTCATAAGGGAAAATTACCCGGATGTATCTATCTTGCCCATAGTGATGCTTCGAGAATGTCTGTTAAGGTTATTATTGGAAGATGTAAGCATTTCGTTAAATATTGCACAATTATTACAAGAAACACCATTTGCTCCACAAGGAATTACAATCCAGGGTGAAATTAATGAACAGTTCTATGGCGACATTGACAAGGCAATGAAATTTTATAATAATTTATTAGAGTCCTACCCCATGTCCATGCTGGCTGAACCAGTAAGGATGCACATGCGGCAGTTGAAAAACGTAGTGGAAAGCTAAATGAAACGATCGGTAATTATCGTTATTTCATTTCTACAACTTGTTGTGGCTGCCGATAAGCTATTAATACCAATGGATCAGATCCAAAAAGATCATTTAAAGGCCTATGGAATAGCTTTTTGGACACTGGAAAAAAATATAAACATTGAGTGGTTATTAAATTATCGTGGTGGTTCATTTCTAATAGATTATTATTCACCTATAGCGCAAGAATGCAGAATACGCGGGGTGAGTTTTAATCGAATAACAGCCAATGGTGTTTTAGATATTTATACCGAAATCGAGCAAAATAACATGGATATCGTTCTATTGGAAAAGGCGCCTAGAATCGCCATCTATACTCCCCAAAATAAACAGCCATGGGATGATGCTGTCACACTGGCCTTAACCTATGCCGAGGTGCCCTATAAAACCCTATGGGATGAGGAAGTATTTCAAGGTGAATTAGAAAAATATGATTGGTTACATCTCCACCATGAAGATTTTACTGGTCAATACGGCAAATTCTACCGGAATTATCACACAGCACAGTGGTACATTGAGCAAAAAGAAAAATTCGAAGCCATGGCTAGAAGCCTTGGTTTTCTTACAGTTCACGAACAAAAAAAAGCGCTTTCTCGTTTGATTCGTGTCTATGTAGGAAACGGTGGCTTCCTTTTTGCTATGTGTTCCGCCACTGATACCTATGATATTGCCTTAGCCGAGGAGGGCATTGATGCTGCTCATCATGTTTTTGACGGTACACCGATCACGTCAAATGTCGACTCAAAACTTGATTATAAAAAAACTTTCGCATTCACCAATTTTTCACTTATGACAGATCCAATGG
>JYMV01013452.1_pt1 | contig 17152 bp, 17 predicted proteins | sample 338911 | NCBI WGS metagenome assembly JYMV01 (sample SAMN03354496, study PRJNA234377) | hydrothermal vent metagenome | biome: Deep sea; feature: Hydrothermal plumes at the Eastern Lau Spreading Center, Western Pacific Ocean; material: Seawater | place: Tonga | collected 2009 | depth 2000 m m
ATGCGACGCCCATGGATCTGGGCCAAGTGACCGTTGGGGGTATTGTGGGCAAGATCGTCCGATCCCGGACCCCCGCGTTCACCGTGGGCGAGGTGGTCGAGGGACCGTTGGGCTGGCAGGAATTCGCCGTCTCGGACGGCAACAATCTCCGCCGGGTGGACCAAAGTCTCGGGCCCCTCTCCACGGCGCTGGGAATCCTGGGCATGCCTGGCATGACGGCCTACTTCGGCTTCCTGGAGATTGGTCAGCCGAGGCCGGGCGACACGGTAGTCGTTTCTGCCGCGTCGGGCGCGGTTGGCCAAGTTGTCGGACAGATATCCAAGATAATGGGATGCCGCACCGTTGGTATAGCCGGGACGGCGGAAAAGGTGGAATACCTCAAAAGCGACCTGGGCTTCGACGCCGGAATCAATTACAAGACCGAGAACGTCGACGCCGCTTTGGCGAAGGTTTGCCCCCTGGGTGTGGACGTCTATTTCGATAACGTGGGCGGTGTCATCACCGACGCGGTGTTCGACCACCTGAACGTGGGCGCCCGCATCTCCATCTGCGGCTCGATCTCTCAATACAACCAGGACGAGCCGGAGCCCGGACCGAGGAAGATGGGCTTACTGGTGGGCAAGCAGGCTCGCGCGCAGGGCTTTCTGGTCGGGCAATTCAGGAATCAGCATGACGAGGGCCGCCAGCGGATCGCCGGGTGGATCAAGGAAGGACGCATCAAGTACCGGGAAGACGTGGTGGAAGGGCTAGAGAATGCTCCCGTGGCCTTCATCGGACTGATGAAGGGCGAGAACTTCGGCAAGCTGCTGGTCAAAATTTCCGAGGAATAAGCAGAATAACCACGAAAGCCGGTTGATTCGGCGGAGGCACTCTGCTTCTAGGGACCTACTCTTCCCGTGCCGCCGCGTGCCTCGTCCCCGGTGAGAAAACTTTGGATGTCCCGAGCGTATTTGATTTCGGAGTCGTCTTCCGGCCGATACCCCAAAACCTGGCGAGCGCTGGTAAGCGACCAGAAGCTGCGGGTGTTGTCGCTGATTCCATACACGATAAGCCACGGTATACCGTGTTCGTTATCGATGTTCGGGGTTTCGATGGCCCTGGTAAAGAGTTGCGTTAGGTCGCGGGGGCTGATATATGCTCCCAAGTCCCGCTTGTAACGTCCCGGATCGCCCGGAAAATCCTCCAGGTTGATCTCCCGGGGAGCCCCGATGCGCACCAGTACCACTTCCAGCTTGCGTCCGAACGTTCCGGAGGCAAAGAGGAAACCCAGGTGCTCATAAGTAGCCTTGGCCCAACCGTAAAAGTTGTCCGACAACGGCAATCTGTAGGGGTCCAGCATCTCCATATCGCGGTGGTGAATCAACGCGTGCTCATACCAATCGGCGGCGTGGTTGGAACTGGCTAACACCACCCGCTTGACGCCGGATTCGTAGGCCGAGCGGTATACGTTGAAGGCCATGCCAACGTTGAACTGCTCGTCGTAGTAATCGTCCAGAGGAGACCCTTGGCGGCGCTTGTACCCCAGGTGCACCACGGTGTCCACGTCTTTGAAGTGCTGGGAGTACTTTGACAGATCGGGGTCGCCCAAGTCGGTGATCTCGACGCCGGGCACTTTAAGTCCTTGCCGGTCCGAGTCGTTCACGTCGACCAGCGCCATGTCGTATTGGTCCTGGAAAGCGGGGAGGATTTGAGAGGCGATGTAGCCGGAAGCGCCTGTAAGCAACACCTTTCGATTAGGCATAGCCGTGTCCTCCCATTCTTGAATTCTTGGATCGCTCCGGATCACTGAGCGATAAAGGGTTCGGGCAGAGTCCCATCGTGCTGGGAAATGCCGGTTAGCGTGGCTAGACGCCACGATCTGTCAGGTCTGAATTTTCCCCAGTTAGGTCTGGACCGTTAGGTCGCTTCTGCTATGAAGACGGGGATGATCCGGTCGGTTTTTTCTTGATATTCCTGATAGGGAGGGTATGCCGCTACCGCGATGTCCCAGAGCCGTTGTCTTTCTCCTGGGTCCACTACTTCTCGAACCCGCATCGAATGGACCTGGGTCTCGTCGCGAATCTCCACGTTGGGTTCCGCCTTTAGATTGTGGTACCAACGCGGATTTTTCGGCGCGCCACCCTGAGATGCCACGAGGATATAGTTACGTCCATCCATCGCTCTCATCAACGGGGTCTTGCGGATAGCACCGGTCTTTCGTCCCCGATTGGTCACGATAATGACCGGTAGTCCTGTGTCCCTCAAGGTTAATCCGTCGGTGCCTCCGCTCCCTTCATATAACTCCACCTGGTCGGCCACCCATTCCCTAGGGCTAGGTATGTATTCGGTCATGGTTACCTCTTAGTCTCGCTTTTAATATGATTGGCTCGGCGTATCTTAACATCCCAAGAGTTGGCGCTACCGGGCAGAGGAAGCTTGGCGACCTTACATCCTTGTTTTCCGGCGGTGGAGGCCGGTGGCGCCGCTGGGGCGATTGCCGCGCTCCTCTTCGATCTGCGGTGTGCCGTCAGCTTCGGCGCACCTGACCTCAAAGGTGTGGTTGCCTTCGGCGAAAGGCCAATCATAGCGCCAGATCACCCAAGTGGTTTCCGAAAGGGGTGTCCTCAACTGCGCTTCCGCCCATGGGCCGCCATCCACCCTGACCTCCACTTTCGAGATGCCACGGTCGCCGGCGAAGGCGATGCCCCCGATCGGAACCAGAAACTGGCCTTCGCTGTCATATATCTCTTTTACCGCCACGGTATCTATCACCGAAGTTGCTTTGACTTGGGCCACCTCATCCCAGCTCCTCTCTACCCAGTAACCCTCCTGATACTCGTCGGTGACTTCGATGCCGGTTATCCACTTGGGTTGCTTCATGCCGTAGCGGTCGGGCAGCCATATCCGCAAGGGAAATCCGTGATCGAATGGAATGGGTTGGCCGTCCCACGCGTATGCCAGCATGATCCTCTCGTCCGAAGCGATCAGGCCCAAGTCAACGGTCTCGTAGAAGCCGTCGCCCGACGTGATGATCAAGTAGCGGGCCTCCGGACGGACCTGCACGTCGGCCAGTATTTTTTGCAGGCTGGCGCCCGTCCACCATTGCGTGCTGATCAGGTCGGTGCCGATGCGTCCGGAGATGCAAGAAAGGGTTATGTACTGATTCCTAGGCTCATAATTGTTCTGAATGTCGTCCAGGGACAGCACAAGAGGGTTGTCCACGAGGCCGGTAATGGGCAACGACCAGGTTGCGATGTCGATAAACGTCGGTTCAGTGCGGAGGAACACCTGGTAGTGGTCTTCTACCTCAGTGAATTCGGGGCGGGTCCCCGGAGCGGGCATCAGCGGGTCATTCGCGTTGGGTGAAGGTCCTTTGGGGTCCATGGCGGAATCATCCATGGCGCCGGCAATCTCTTGGGTAAGCTGGCGCCGTTCGCGTTGGGCCAATACGCTGCCCACACCGCCACTGAGCACGGTGATCGTCGCGGCCGCCGCGCCCATGCGAATCAGGAACTGCCGTCGATTGATGTTTCTAGCCCATCGGATCTCGTCCTCGGTAGCCAAGCCATCGGACTTGATTATCAGGCGGCGATAGACTGGGACACATCCGACTCCCCACACGAGAAATAGAATCATGAGACCCAAGAATATAATCCCCGGGTTCACTGTCGATTGGCCCATGGGAAGGCTGACCAAAGCCATCGGCAGCCCAAACAACGCTCCCAAGGCCAGTCCGGAATTGGGTTTAGGAGCAATGCTTCGCAACTTTATGACGGCGAAGAATACGGCGGTAGCGGCAACGGCAAGAAAGAAGAACAACAATATGGCTCCGATCTGCTCCCCTGTTTTAGCGGCAGCCGCGACGCTCATTCCCGCCAACCGCAACCCGTCAATCATCAGATCGATGCCGAAGGTAACCAATGGGCCGGGCAGGACCCGTGCGATCCAGTCGAACAAGGCGAATGGAGCGAAAGGGAACTTGGCCAGTTGGTCGAGCAGATACATGAGCCCGATCAGCGGCGCGGCCAACAATCCCCCGGCCAGCGCGCCCTGCGCCAACCCCCAACTTCCGGCAGAATTAACCAATTGTCCGAGTAGTCTCTTCATGATCCCTCACCTCTTATGCCAGAACTAAGAAGTAATCTAGGTATCCTATCGAGAGTTGGCCATGCTGGTCACGGCCAGGGAAAACGACTGCCAGTACATCTGGTACGCCCACGCCGCCGCCGGCCGCCGGGCGGGACTCAGCGATGACTTGGTGAACAACCTACGGGACAAACGGCCGCTGACCGGGATCAGCGCCCAAGAATCGGCCGTGGTGGAGTTTGGACAAGAGTATTTCCGGACCCGCCGGGTGAGCCAGGCGGCTTTTGACGCCGCCTTGTCGGAATTCGGGGTCCGTGGCTTGGCTGAATTGACCAGCTTGATGGGCTACTACGCTTTGCTGGCGTTCAACATCAACGCTTTTGAGATGCTGCCCGAGGGAGGGGAAGAAGCCCTGCTACCCGTGTGATCCCGGTAGGTATACCCTTTTTGTTACCGGGCGATTGTAAGGGCGGGCGGGACAATAGGCAGAGCGGGACCGGCCCGGGTCTCCGGCTACCAGCACCATAATATTCTCGGGAGTGCGGACCACTGGCACCGTCACGCCAGGCTCGTCGACGTTCAGCCATTTGGGCCAATCGTAGGGATCGGCATCCTCGGCAGCCCGGCCATAGCGAAGCTCTTTATAGCGTCTAACCCGCTCCACCGGTACTCTGGCCCTCTCGAACAAGTAAGACTTGACCTCTTCCTTGGTCCAGCCTTCCTCGCTCAATTGATGGGCGATCAGCGGGCTGATTACCACTACGGCTTTGCCACCGGCGATGATATTGTGGTTCAGATTAGACATGGAGTCGGCGAGGATCCAAAGGGCGAACTCCATGCTGCCCGAGCCAGCCGGGTTGTTGCCCCTAGGCGCGTCGGCGGCATACACGGTGACGCAGCTATCCTGGGGGTCGAACCCCGATTCGGTGTGCACCGGCGCCCAGGGCGTATCCACGTCTACTCCAACACAGTAGGAATATTTGGCGGGTGAGCCAAGGGTGGACTTGTCGCCCGTATCCGGGTGGCCGCCACCCAGGTTCACCATTATCAGCCGCAGGGCACGCCCGATGGTCGCGTTGGCCCGGGAGCCGTGACCGAACAGGCCGATGCCATGGTTGATGCCCACCTGCTCTACCACCGGCCCGCTGACGATTACCATGGGCGCCGCCGGGTCGCTGGTGGCCTGCAGTCCGCGAAGGTCGAAGGATTCCTCTAACACGGCTTCCACCGCCGCGATCACCACCGGCATGTATTCGGGGCGGCACCCGGCCATGGCGGCATTGGTGGCCACCGCTTCCACCGTGGCCACACCCATGCGCGGCGGGATTATCCCCAGGACTTCCATGGGGTCCCGTCCCGACGCCTCTAGCATCCGGCCAACCAATTCTTCGGTGGGAGGCACGATCGGGAGGCCGTCGGTCCAACCGTTGTCGAAGTATTGCTCTATCGTTTCCACGGCGCCTTGGACCGTGTCAGATCCACTGAGCCGGGCCGTTTCTTTGCCTGCGACCATATTCTTTATCTACTCTTCGCGCCACCAGATTTGTGCGTGACAGCGTATATCCTGGGACTCTTGGCGTGGCCTATGCGCTACGCTACCGGGATGCTTACCCGGCGATAGCTTTGATGATATCGTCCGCCGCGTCCCGAGCCTGCCGCGCGGCGACTAGTTCCGTTCCCAAGGGATGGGCTACCACTACCAATGGCAAATCTTCCAGGTTCATGGATTTTTTGATGGAGTTGGCCAGCCGCACAAAGCTGGATGTCGCCACCACCACCGTCGGCTTGCCCCTCTCTTCGAATTTTATCGCGTCGAGCATACTGCCCGAAGTGCAGGACCCTCAAAGAGCCACGCCGGCGACCATGAAATCGGCCTCCTTGGCCATGTCATCCAGCATTTCATCGGTAGCCCCCTTGGAAGCGGCCGGCTTGGATCTCATGATTACTTTGGTGACGCCGTGGTCTTTCTCCAGGGTTTCCGCCAGGCTTAAGAAGAAAAATCTTGAGGTGTCGTTCCCGTTGTCCATGATTCCGGCGACGGTGCCTTTGATATCCCCAAGGCGGGGAGTCAACCGGCGAATCTCGGTATGGACGTGTCCGGTGGGATCGAGATAAGAGACATCTTTTACCGCCGGTTCGATGATAGTTGCCGTTTGCATCGCTGACCTTCCAATCGCAGGCTTTAGAATCCGGTGAGCAGGCCTTCCCCGCACTACTTTTTAGGGGCATCCCCAAAGTGAGAGGAGAAGTCTTATTATATTACGCCTTCCCCGTCGCTGCTGGCCCAAGGTTTCCTGCCCAAAATTATTGAGAGGGAGGAGGGGACTCTGGTAATTTTGGCCTTATCTACCAGTTCCGTTTACTGGGCGGCTAGATACAGGATTATGTCCGATATTCTAAGAGGTGATTAAAATATGGCTGAGCCAGGATTTGAAAAGGTTGCCGAAACAGGCGATCTCTCTCCCGGCCAAATGAAGCCGGTTACCTTGGGTGACGAAGAATTGCTATTGGCCAACGTGGATGGGAATTACTGCGCTATCGGCAATTCATGCACCCATAGTGGAGGCACACTTTCGGATGGCGACCTTGACGGAGAGGAAGTTGAGTGTCCCCTTCATGGGGCGACATTTAACGTGGTTACCGGCGAGGTAGTTGGTCCGCCGGCCCAAGAAGGCGTTCAGGCTTACGAAGTGCGAATCTCAGGCAACGATGTCATGGTGGGGCCGGCGAAAGGTTAGCGAATCACTTTTCCTGTCCACGTTAGTCGTCCCGTCGGCGTTATCGTCTCCCTTACGCGGTATCCAACCCAAAGCTGCTGTTGAGCCTTCCCATCATCTCGTAGTAGCACGCCGTGAAGGCCAAGCTCACAGCTCCCGCATCACCCACAAGGTGAGTTACGGCCTGCCAAGTCGAGTCACGTACCTTATTGCGAATCACCTCTAGGGCGAAGTGGACCCATATGCCTTCTTTGGGCAGCAGGCCTCGGGGCGCGGTGCCCGCGGCGATGGCGTCAACGACCGCGTCTCGTACCCCGGCCTCACTGGCCAGCGGCTCAAAAGCGTTCCAAAGGTTGGCGCTATCTTGCTCGTGAGCCACGGCGAGAGCCACGGTGTATGTTATCCAAGGCTCTAGATCACATTGGCCCACGAGTTCGTCCAAGCCGGCCAACCCGTTCGCTACCTGGGGGTTGACGAACAACGCCCGGAACGTGTCCGCTAATCCTGACTGAACCGCGGTAACCTGGGCATAGCGCGGCCGCACCTCTGGAGGCACTTGGGTTTCTGGGGTTATATCTAGACGCGGCATCACCGCTCCTCCATACCGAATCGTGAATTCGAACTGTCGGCATCGGGCCTATGGGGTTCTGGATCAGGCGTTCACACTTCCTCTTTCTTGTCCCATTCGCTATTAAACCAGTCCCACCATTTCTTCTGTTCTTCTTCGCTAGGAGAACTTGCCATCATTTCCCTCATGGGCTTATGTGCTTCGTCAGTAGAGTTCATAAAGTGCGTAGCACTTTGCTTGGCGATATCCATTGCGGTCTCAGCCTCAAAAGCCTCATCGCATCCACCCTCACCATTCATTATTTCTTTACATGTAAATGTTTTCATTTTTTCACCGCCGCACTATCGCTGTATCGACTGAGAGTTTAGAGCTTTTTGTTGATGGATCCACGATTTTCCAGGTGCATGCGCGACACGTCCAAGCATCTAGCCATGTCGAAACCCTTCATGTTTGAGATGGGTGGGGTAAGTGTGAGCCGGACATTTCGCGCTCTCTTGTCCGCGTCCACCACATATTTCCAAAGAGCTAAGTACCAGTCTGTCCGAGGAACCTTGGCCAGTCACGCTGGCCTCTTACAGAACGGGTCAATTCGTGTAGGTGTCTGACTGAACGACCTCGTAACCGCTTTTCAAAATGTCATCTTCCGACCGGAGGGTGTTGGCCTCATAATCGCGGGGTACGATTACGAAATTGTAGCGCCAGATGGGACTGTAACCCGGATCTCCGGGCCTGGTGTCGTAGATACCGAACTGGCCCGTAACTCTTTCCGGCCTGCCATCGGGGCCATCGATGGTGTATACCAGGACAAATTCCTTGCCATATTTCTGCTTTTCCGGATCGATGTAGACGATTCCCGCCGGCATGGCGAAAACCATCTCGCCACGAACCCACCGGGGTCCGACTCGCTGGCCGTGGGGATTGGAAAAGGTCAACTGCGGGTCCGTGATTTCCACGGTCACATCGCCACTGTAATGTAGCCCTCCGGACGAGTCACTTGCCATTATCTATATCTCCTCTGCCGATTTTATCCGGGGTGCTTGACCCCGGTCTTCTTCCCAGAAACCTGCAGCCGTTAGGCGTGCGGTTCGGGTCTCATATGGGAACGAACGATCTCCGCGTGGGCTTGAATCTTACCCCGGTCCATGCGCAGCGGTTGTCCTTCCGCATCGAATGGGGCCTTGAAATCAAAGGCATGGGCCGTTGGACCGTTATCGTGCAGGTGCTCCAGGCGTTTGGCGCCCTGTGCTCTGGTGGGGGTCTCGTCATCCGGTATCCACCAGGCTACGAAGGCGGGCCAGTCACCTTTGACGAACCAGTCGTCGCGTTTGCTCAGTACCTCGGCATGGAACCCATAGTAGGTGAAGGCGTAAACCGACTCCACATCTTCCCAAAGAGAAAGGGTTGCCGGGGCATCGCGGTGCTCCCCGCTGGTAAGGAATCGGGGACTGACGTCGCGAGTGCCCCAATCCCGCTCACGGGTAGCGTGGTCTCTTTTCCAACTATTACCGGACCGGTCTACGAACCCCTCCGAGTTCTCGGCGCTGGTATAAACAAAGGGGTTCCGGTCATGGAATCCCTTGATCTGTTCGTGGTCACGAGGTTGCTGAAGGACGCCAAATGTATATAAGACCAATTGCGCCATGCTGTCACCTCCGGTCAGGTCACGATGCGGTATCTTCGTGTAGGTATCAGGCGTCTAAGCCTAAACTGCTGACATTGCACTAGATTTCTCGCCAGTGAGGGCATTTCACACCGGCCAAACGCTCTATGACGGGTTCCGGTTGGCTGTCAGGTCTTCAAGGGCGTTCCGCCACTTATTCAGATCACCCCGGCCAAAGCCATCCTGATAGGTAATCACACCATTGCCGTCGATGGCGATCTTGGTAGATTGCTGCAACACGTGAAGCTCCCGAAGACCGGAGCTGCCGAACCCGGCCACGGGCCAGGGGTAACCCTGTTTCTGGCGGTCTTTTTCCAGAAGGTCGACGGTTTGAGAAGGGTCTGATCCCACCAGATAAAACGCGACGTTTTCAGTGTATTTAGGGTCCAGAGTCGCTAATCGCCGCAACTCGGCGCGACATACCGGTCACCAGGCCGCATGAAAAAAGAGAAAAGCCGGTTGCCTTCTCTGCCGCAGATCGGCGGATGTTAGGATAGTACCGTCAACTAGCTCAAGCTCGAAGTCAGGAATCCGGTTGCCCACCTTGGTACCTATTGGAGGTGGAGGCGCCGCAGGCTCAGAAGTTGGAATTGCGGCTGTCTGGGATGGGGCTGGATTAGCTGCATTTTCCTTTGTTGCAAAGGTAGCTGGATTTCCTTTCTCTGAGGGTGCCATCGTCGATGCCGGTGCCCGTTCGTCGATTGATTGTGGTGTGAGAGCTGGTGAAAGTTTGGGGGACGGCAATGCGGATGGCGTGACGGCGGCGGTAGCGCTAGCAGGCAAAGACGGCTGAGATTGGGAGGTTTGATTGCCGGGGACTGTCGTGGGAGAGGCCGCTTCTTGGCTTATCGATGATTCGCCGCAGGCCGATTGAGCCAATACCAACAATGTCACACCCAACGAAACTGCGATGAGTCTTAGCCGCATAGGTTGATTTTAGCAGATGCCGAGAGCGATTACCGCCACAATCAGCGGCCATTTGGACGCGACGATTGAGCCGGGAATTCCGGAATTTCAAGCGAGCCGCGGGATATCCACCTCTCTGATTTTCGATACCGGTGGGCGTTCGTGTCGCTGGTCAGCGGGAAGTGGTAAGTCTTCCGTCCTCGGCGAACGCGACGGTGCCATCGCTGAATACCACGCCATCCTCGCAATGACACTCTACTTTCCCGCCCTGGAATTGCTCATCGTAAAGTTGGGCATACAGCCCGCCCCGTGAGAGCAACTGGGAGTGGGTGCCCCGTTCTACGATGCGGCCCCGGTCTATGGCGAAGATAACGTCGGCGGCCATTATCGTCGAAAGGCGATGGGCGATGGCCACCGTGGTCCGCCCTTTCATCAGCGGCTCTAGCGCCGCTTGTACATACCGCTCGCTGGCGCTGTCCAGCGCTGAAGTGGCCTCGTCTAGAATCAGCAGTTTGGGTTGGTGCAGGATGACTCTGGCGATGGATAATCGCTGCCTTTCGCCCCCCGACATCCGGTAGCCGCGCTCCCCAACGACGGTGTCGTAGCCGTCGGCGAACTCCAAGATTCGCTCGTGGATATAGGCACCCCTGGCTGCGGCCTCCATCTCGTCTTGAGTAGCGTCCGGTTTGCTGTACAGGAGGTTGTTCCGGATACTGGCGTGGAACAAGTAGTTTTCTTGAGACACGTAACCGATCATGCGGGACAGCGACTCCAATTTGATCTTCCGCACGTCGATTCCGTCGATCAGCACCCTGCCTTCGTTGGCGTCGTACAACCGGGGAATCAGGTATGAGATTGTCGTCTTGCCCGCTCCGCTGGGACCCACGAAGGCGGCGAGCTGGCCGGGCAGGATCTCAAAATCGATCCCGTCCAATGCCCAGTGGGGATCTGATTCGTTGGTTTGGGCGCTCTCCTGAGCCTCTTCATTGTCCGAGACATAGTTCACTCGAACCGAATCGAACTTGATCGCCCCAGCCACCCGCTCCGGCTGGATGTCCACCGCCTCGGGATCGTCAACGATGTCGGCCTTGATATCCAGGTATTCAAAGATGCGCTCGAATAATGCCATGGAAGACTGCAGCTCAACCGACACCTGAAGCAACGTGCCGATGGGGAAGTATAGGCGGGCTTGCAACGTGGTAAACGCGATGATTGTGCCCGGAGAGATACCGTCACGCCCGATTCCCGAGATCAAGTAGCCCGCCAACACGTAGATAATCACCGGCGAGATGGAGAAAAACGTTTGCATAACGGCCCAGAACGACTGGCCGGTCATCTGGCGGCGCACCACCAGGTCGGACAGGTGCTGGTTCTCCCATTGAAATCGCTCTATCTCTAGGTTCTGCCGACCAAACAGCTTAGACAACATGATCCCGGAGATAGACAACGTTTCTTGGGTGATGGCAGTCATTTCCGCAGTGGATTTTTGAACCTCGGCGGACACGGCGCGGCGTTTCTCACCGACGATCCTAGTCAAGAACGCGAATGCAGGTACGATTCCCACGGCTACCAAGGTCAACTGCCAGGAAAGGATGGACATGGCAATCACGGTGCTGATGAGGATCACTATGTTGGAAATGATGTCCGTGATGGTGCTGGTTACCACGTTTTGGACGCCACCGACGTCGTTGGTTACCCGGGACTGAATCTCTCCGGTTTTGGTGCCGGTGAAGAAACCCAAAGAGAGGCTTTGGAGATGGCGGTACAACCGGTCCCGCAGGTCCCGCATCACTTTTTGCCCGACTTGGTTGGTAACGTAGGTTTGCACGATGCCGATCGCACTGGTAACCGCGGTTATTCCGGCCATGACACCGGCGATGGTCCATAGCAGGTTGAGGTTAGGGCTGCCGCTTTCGGGGAATAGCGCCGAGTCGAATATAACCCGGATCAGCAGCGGGTTAACTACGCCTAGTCCGGCGGTAAATAGGATCAACAGTCCGACGATGGTTATCTGGGGCAGATAGGGGCGAAAAGAAGCGGCGATGCGCCGGGTGAGGCTTTGCCGGGGCCCATTAGCCTTGGGTTCGCCTGCGTCGGTACTCATATTGGTATTATCTCAACCGTCATTTGACGGGTAACAAGCTAGCCTTTCGTTAAGTCGTACTCCGCAGTATAACTTCCCGGCCGCACAGGGAGACTTTTCGTCAGTCGTGGACATCGGGTTTTAACTGATTGTCCTCGTCAGGGTCGACCACGACGGTCAGGTTTTTGATCTTCCCTTCCTTGACCAACAGGATGCGCAAGTGGTGTTCTAATCCCGATTCGGTATGAGTCGTGTCTTTGCGCTCTAACCGGCAGACAACCATGTCCCCCCAAAGGTCTATCCCTTTTAGCTCGACAACTTGGTCAAGCCGCGCCGACCGCCGGAGGAAGCTATCTTTAATCGCGGCCTTGCCAACAGCCGGGTCGCGGCCGACAGTAATCCGAACGGCATCTTCGGCGAAAAAGTCCATGACTTCGTCGATGTTGGAGCCCCCGGTACGGGTGCACCGGTCTAGAGCCTCACTATAAGCAACGGCCAGACGGATCTGATCGTTGGACACCGCCGTCCCAATTTCCATCTTCTTAGTTGCCATGTCTCCTCCTTCTCGAGGTGGATGTACTTGTTCTAATAAACGATCTCTTTAACCCACTGCCGGTTGCTTCGGAGCGACTGCCCAAGTGCAACAATGTTTGAATTCTACCAGAGACACTGATTTATGGATTCTTAGCCGACGTCTGTCTTGTAGCCGGCTCTATGGGCTGCCGGCGGACCGTCCCCCATCCACCATGTAGACACCGCCGGTGCAAAAGCTGCTTTCGTCACTGGCAAGAAACAGCATCATGTTTGCCACTTCCTCGGGATTTCCGTAGCGCTGAAGCGGAATGCGCGCCTCGAAGGATTGCTTTGTCTGCTCCAATGTTACCGCTGAATCGTCCGCGGCGGCGGCGCGCATCTCCTCCAACGAGCGCATCATTCGCGTCTCGATTGGGGCGGGGTTGACTGTGTTGACCCGGATACCCAGGGGGGCGCACTCCAGGGCGGCGGTGCGCATCATGCCGATGACCGCATGCTTGCTGGTGACGTACGCCGATATACCGGCACTGCCACCGATGCCGGCGGTAGAGGAAGTGATCACGATGCTGCCGCCGCCCCGGTTACGCATCACTGGAATCACATACTTTAGTCCCAGCCAGACTCCTCGCACGTTGACCGCCATCACCCGGTCGAAGATGTCGATGGGATAGTCCGGTATTGTGGAGAGTGTACCTTCGATTCCCGCGTTCGCCAGATATATGTCGATGCCACCCCAACGTTCGACAGCCGAGTTGACATAACTTTTGACCTGTTCCGGCTGGGTAACATCTGCGACCGCATAACTGGCCATATCTTCGCCGATGGACTCCACAACGGTTTGGAGCGCGGCTTCGTCCAGGTCAACCAAGACGACCCGCGCGCCCTCCGCGGTAAATTTTCTTGCGGCCGCCTGTCCGATGCCTCCGGCGCCTCCGGTAATCAAGGCGATTTTTCCTGTTAGGCGTGCCATGTTGTACCTCACTTCCGTTCATATGTCTGCCTGGGGGCCTCAAGGGCATTCTCTATTCGTTAGGACCGGATAATCGATTGATCAAGCAGCGAGCATCGCCGTTAAGCGTCGTCGAAGAAGCGGCGGGGGTTTTCCACCATAATAGCGTTGATGTCTTGATCGGTGGCGCCCAACTCTTTTAGCCGGGGCAAGACTTTGCGGGTGATGAACAGATACCCGTCGGGATTGAACGCCTTCCTTTCCTCGGCGATTTCCCTGGAGACTTGGGTGCTGGGGACCGAATTGTCGTGGGAAAGCATCAGCCGGTGCGCGAAGCCGGCGTCGATCAGTTGCTTGACGACCTCGGTGCGCCGCTCCCAGTTGGGAGTTTCCGCCGTGCGGCCCCCGGGATAGCGGTCCAACCCCAACCAGACGCCCTTGTTGAGCAGACCTAGGAGATAATCCAGGTCCGTGTCGTCGTTGCTATGGCCCACGTAGACGCGGTTCAGGTCCACTCCCTCTTCCTCCAGGATGCGGACCTGCGCTTCTCCCACCCGGTCGGGGGACCAGGTATGCGTGGAGATTCGCACTCCAGTCTCCTTTTGGGCGATGGCCGCGGCCCGCAGTACAATCTCCTGGGGAGGGGTGATACCGCCCCGGTCGCTGGCGACCTTTATGATTCCGGCTTTGATGCCGCTGTCCTCGATGCCCTCCTGAATCTCCCGGATGAAATGGGGAGCGATGGCGCTGGGTGTTGACGCGGCAAAGTCCCGAGGGACGGCCAGATGGTTGCCGGTGCAGGCGATGATATGTACCCCGCTCCCCCGGGAAACCTCCTCCAATAAGCCGATATCCCGGCCCAGGTCGAAGGTTGTGACATCCACGATGGTGCGCACTCCCTCGTCGAAAGCCGCCTTGAGTTCGACGATGCCTTCCGCCGCAACGGCCCGGTGGTCGATGAATCCAGGATAAGTTTGGCTCATCCCTGCGGCGCTGAGCAGCACATGTTCGTGACTCAGCGTAAATCCAAGGTCGGATGCCTCCACCAGGCCTAAAACCGTGTTAACCGTCGACATGTCGGGGCCTCCTATTTGAATGCTGCTGAAATACCTAATGGGTAATGGCATTGCTGTGCTGGATTTTACCATCGAACAGGAAGTGAGGCAGGCGCTGTACTGAGCGACGAACCCCCGTGGGATGGGCAGATGGGATTGGCGGATCGGTTGGGGCGCCGACGACCAGTCCCTGGCGAAGGCAACAACAGATGAATAGCAGCCGGTATCTGCTAGAATTCGGGAATGGTTGGATGGCCGCGATCAATACCCGCCTTGGCCCTTGCCGCGCTTCTAGCCGGAATCTCGGCATGCGGAGGCGAGGCGCCAGTTCCTCCAAAAGCATCCCAACATCGGCGGCCATACCTACCGCCGCTCCCCCAAAGTTGCCGGAGCCCACCACAGCGCCCAGTGCCGCAGCCATAGTTCCGGCGTCGCCGGCTTTAAGTGGCCCCATCACCCTCCCAGGCTTGGTCATCGCAGCCATCCCTGAAGGCCTCCCCGCCTACCGCCGGGAAGCCTGGAATCATCGCTGGATCGACGCCGACGGCGATTGCCAAGACACCCGGGCGGAAGTTTTGATAGAGGAATCCACCGTGGCGGTGAACTTCGGGATCGGCGGGCGTTGCACCGTTAACGGCGGTCAGTGGTTGGTTCCATTCACCGGCACGACGGTCGGATTTGCCAGGCTCTTGGATATAGTACATATGGTGCCCTTGGCCAACGCCCACCGGTCGGGCGCTTGTGCGTGGTCTTCACAGAACAAAGGGGACTACTTCAATAACCTCTCGTTTGATGGACATCTGATAGCCGTCGCGCTAACCGTGGTTCGCTCCAGGGGAGCCAGCGGGCCGGAAGATTGGCAGCCGCCCAATATGGGTTATTGGTGCGAATACGCCGTCAACTGGATACAGGTGAAGGCGGCTTGGAACCTCACCGCAACCGCTGATGAATGGTCCGCCTTGGAGAAAATGCTGGGAACGTGTTCCGCTGATTTGGCGATCGAGATTGGTGAGCCGATCACGGTCGCGAAAACACCTGCCGGTAGCGCATTGCCAACGCCAACTCCAACACAGTCTCCAACCCGTACGCCCACGCCAGCTCCGCTCCCAACTCCCGAGCCAACACCAACACCGTTCCCAACCCCTACGCCCATCCCGATACCAGGGGCTACTCCAACGCCGGTACCGCCGCCTACTCCCACGCCAACTCCATCACCGGCCCCTACTGCTACGCCGACCCAAACGCCAACACCGACTCCCGCTCCCCTGCCAACCCCAGCGCAAATGACTAAACAGGAAGTGGAAGCTCTAGCTGCCCTTCGAGTCGAAGGCCTTGTGGGAGCCAACTTGCCTGGAATAGACCTTTCAGGGGCTAACCTCCCGGCGGCAAACTTTCATAGAGCGTATCTCGCCGGCGCCGATCTTACTGGGGCCAACCTGGTTGGCGCAATTTTACAAAGAGCCGATCTCTCCGGCGCTGATCTGTCCAATGCCGACCTTAGATTCGCGGAATTGAATGGCGCCAACCTCAGTGGAGCGGACCTCACCGGCGCTAATCTCTCCAAGGCCACACTTAGCCAAGCCGACCTCAGCAAAGCTGACCTGAGTGAAGCTTTTCTGCTCACGGCCAGGTTGTTCAACACCAACCTTACCGGGACTAACTTGGCCAAAACCGACTGGAATAATGCTTATTGCCGCGATCCGGCTACCGATCAAAACTTCTTGTGCACCCTTGAGGAGTTACAGGCAGCGGGAGCTTTAGCCGCCCTAACCGACCCACCTCATAGATTCTCTGGCACAGCTCTGATAGACCCCGATCTAGCCCCTGATGGCACCACGGTAATCGCGACGATCGGCGCCACCGAAGTTGCGTCGACCAAGGTAACCACCGGAGGTTCCTACAAATTTAGAATCCACCAACCTCCAGGTCAGTCTTTCGCAGGAAAAGAGATTACCTTCAAGGTGGGCGGTTTTTCCGCCTTGGCCACCGCTACGTGGGAAGCCGGGGGAGAGAATTTGCTGAATCTACGTACGCCTGGCCGCTGAGGAACTCATTGGGGCCCCAAATGTGGCAATGGTCCCGTGCAGCACGACAATGGGGCATACTGGGAAGCTGAGGGAATGCCAGATTGGTGGCGACGACTGGGTTCGAACCAGTGACCTAGCGCTTATGAAGTAATTCCTCTAATGCGAACTAGATATACTGCGACTTACGTTGGATTGCTTTGCTGATAGCTATGCGAACAAGACGAATTAGGCACACTTTCTTATTGGTGAAAATAATGATTCGCTCAACTCCGTCCGAACTCCCCAAGTAGATTGTCAATCGCCTGCGGCCTTCCTTGCACGACTTCAGTATTGACCGGACCAATTGGTTGCCGCGGACCTCGTATGTCTGGAACGGTTTTCACGCAAATTAGGACCGGCCCCGCCTGTTTTAAGACCTCTTCGGCCTCATTGTCAAAATCCTCCAACTCATCGAACTCGAAAACGGCAGCGTAACCAGCGGAGCGCGCCAATTGAGAGTAGGAGGCCGAGTTTGTGCCTGGAGTGTCTTGCCCGCCGGTGGTAGCATAAACGCCGTTGTCCAGGACAAAGTGATATAGGTTCTGGGGA
>JYMV01038799.1_pt1 | contig 17152 bp, 20 predicted proteins | sample 338911 | NCBI WGS metagenome assembly JYMV01 (sample SAMN03354496, study PRJNA234377) | hydrothermal vent metagenome | biome: Deep sea; feature: Hydrothermal plumes at the Eastern Lau Spreading Center, Western Pacific Ocean; material: Seawater | place: Tonga | collected 2009 | depth 2000 m m
TAAGCAATTTTGCTTGATCATAAAAATTTTTTTCAATTAAATTTAAATCATCTCCTAAATTTGCACTATAGGTTTGATATTGGTTAGGCAAACCTCCAGCTACTAATATGTTTTTTTTTGAGATATCTCTTGCTTTTAATGCAAGCTCTACAGCTTTGGTGTTTATATAGTCAAAATGTTCTTCACATTTATTTTGAATTAATCTATTTCTTCTAGCAGTAAAGGTTGTTGTCACTATAACATCTGCGCCAGCGTTAATAAAATCTAAGTGTGTATCAATTACTAATTGATGATATTTTTCTTCTATCAAAGCACTTGCAGACCAAAGTGTGCCCTGAGGTTTTAATCCTCTTTTCAGTAATTCCTGACCCATGCCACCGTCCAAGATTCTTGTTTTTGAGAAGTAATTTTTATCCATATATTTGTTTCAGCTTTATTAATTGATTGCGTTTAATGAAATATATATATTTAATAAAAAAAATTCTAAAGGAAAATAATAATGGCAAAAATGACCACAGAAGAGGCTTTTGTGAAAGTGTTACAAATGCATAGAAAATGCGTTTGGAATTATTGGATCAGCATTTATGCCGGTGTCTGATTTATTTACAAAAGCAGGTATTACCTTTTGGGATGTGGCGCACGAGTCAAACGGTGGTCTTATTGCTGACGGATATACCCGTGCAACTGGAAAAATAGCAATGTGTATTGCGCAAAACGGACCCGGAATTACTGGCCTCGTTACTCCAATTAAAACAGCATACTGGAATCATACCCCTATGCTTTTGGTGACTCCTCAAGCAGCAAATAAAACTATGGGACAAGGTGGGTTTCAAGAAGTTGAACAAATGAATCTTTTTAAAGATATGGTTTGTTACCAAGAAGAGGTTCGCGATCCATCTCGTATGGCAGAAGTTTTAAACCGCGTAATTGAGAAAGCGATTCGAGGTTCAGCTCCAGCTCAAATAAATGTTCCAAGAGATTATTGGACACAAGTAATTGATATTGAGTTACCTCCAATTGTTCGTTTGGAACGTCAAGCTGGAGGAGCTAGTGCAGTTGTTGAAGCAGCAAAATTGCTGTCAAACGCAAAATTTCCAGTAATATTATCTGGAGCTGGCGTTGTTATAGGTAGCGCCATTGAAGATTGTAAAAAATTAGCCGAACGTTTAGATGCTCCTGTTTGTTCTGGCTATCAACATAATGATAGTTTTCCAGGAAGCCATCCCCTTGCAGTAGGCCCCCTAGGTTATAATGGTTCAAAAGCTGCGATGCAATTAATTGCTAAAGCAGATGTTGTTTTAGCTTTAGGTACAAGACTAAATCCTTTTTCAACATTACCTGGATACGGAATTGATTACTGGCCTAAAAAGGCAGATATTATTCAGGTTGATATGAATTCAGATCGGATTGGTTTAACAAAAAAAGTTACCATTGGAATTTGTGGAGATGTCAAATTGGTAGCGCAACAGTTATTAATGAAACTTTCCAAAATAGCTGCGGACACTGATAGAGAAAAGCGTAGAGCGCTTATTCATCAAACAAAATCTGCATGGTTACAGACTCTTACAAGTTTAGATCATGAGGAAGATGATCCTGGCACAACGTGGAATAAAGATGCTCGCAAAAGAGATAAAGATAGAATGTCTCCACGTATGGCATGGCGAGCTATTCAAGCCGGACTTCCATCAAATGCAATTATTTCAAGTGATATTGGAAATAATTGTGCTATAGGAAATGCTTACCCAACATTTGAAGAAGGAAGAAAATATTTAGCTCCTGGACTTTTTGGCCCATGCGGATATGGTTTTCCAGCAATCCTTGGAGCAAAAATTGGTTGCCCAAATGTGCCAGTGGTAGGTTTTGCAGGTGACGGAGCTTTTGGAATTAGCATGAGTGAAATGAGTTCATGTAATCGTAAAGAATGGCCATCAATTACAATGGTGATTTTTAGAAATTATCAATGGGGAGCAGAAAAAAGAAATTCTATTCTTTGGTTTGATGATAATTTTGTGGGAACTGAATTAGATCCTGAATTAAGCTTTGCAAAAGTAGCTGAAGGATGCGGTTTAAAAGGCATTCAAGTTAAAACGCAACAAGAATTAACTGATGCTCTTAAAAAATCTTGTGAAGATCAAAAGAAGGGAATTACAACTTTTATTGAGGTTATTTTAAATCAAGAACTTGGTGAACCATTTAGACGAGACGCAATGAAAAAACCTGTTAAAGTTGCAGGAATTAATTCAAATGATATGCGTCAGCAACAAAATAATTAACTTTAGTGTATGAAAAAAGAAATAAAAATATTACTTGCTTCTCCCAGAGGTTTTTGTGCAGGTGTGGATAGAGCAATTGAAATAGTAAAAAAAACTTTAGTAAAATTTGGCTCTCCAGTATATGTAAGACATGAAATTGTTCACAACACCCAAGTTGTAGAAAACTTAAAAAAACTTGGAGCTATATTTGTTGAAGAACTAGATGAAATAAAAGATCGATCAAGACCAGTCATTTTTTCTGCCCATGGAGTGCCAAAATCAGTTCCAGAGGATGCTTCAAATAAGAAAATGTTTTATATAGACGCGACATGTCCTTTGGTCACTAAAGTCCATAGAGAGGCCGAAAGACATAATAAAAATGGTTATAAAATAATTCTTATTGGTCATAAAGGTCATCCAGAGGTAATAGGCACTATGGGGCAAATTCCAAAAGAAAATATTGTATTAGTGGAAACTATAGAGGACGCTAAAAGCGTTAAAATTACAGAACCTGTTGCTTATGTTACACAAACTACTTTATCAGTAGACGATACTAAAGAAATTATAAAAATATTAGAAAAAAAATTTCCAAAAATTAAAGCTCCAGTCAAGGAAGATATATGTTATGCAACAACAAATAGGCAAAATGCAGTAAAGCAAATAGCCTCTTCATGTGATATGTTTTTTGTTATTGGTAGTGATAATTCTTCAAATTCAAAAAGATTAGTTGAAGTTGCCAAAAAGGCTGGTTGTGGCAAATCTTACCTTATTAATTTTAAAAATGAGCTTCCTATAAAAGAAATAGTTGAGTGTAACAAAATAGGTTTAACATCAGGGGCTTCTGCTCCAGAAAAACTAGTTCAAAGTTTTATTTCTGAGATAAAAAAACACACTGAAATTTCCATAGAAGAGAACATAAGTTCAAAAGAAAGTGTGACTTTCAAACTTCCTTCTTCATTAACAAGCTAAAGAGAAATTTAAAGAACAATCAAATCTAATTTTTGTTTACCTAATCTTTCATTTCCTTTTTCAGTTACAAGGTATGTTTCACCTAAGTTCATAGCTAACTGATTTTCTGAATCCATCAGTATCATATGCATGAAAAAAACCATTCCCGATTGTAAAATTAACGGATTATCTGCAAATATCATAGGTGGTGTATCCATCCAGTTTGGAGAAAATGTTGCTCCTAATGAATAACCGCAAGCATTCATTCGTGATTTTTTATATCCAAGATCATCAAATATTTTTGCATGTGTGTCAAAAACTTCTCCAACAGTATTTTCAGGCACAAGTTTCTTTTTACATTTAGTTAGAGCTTCAACACAAGCTTCATACATTTTATAATGTTTTGGATTTGCTTTACCAATCGGTATAGTTCTAAACATTGCAGAATGGTAATGTTTATAAGTGCCGGCCCATTCAATAGTCAATTGATCTGGATTAGATAAAATTCTTTTTTCAGCTTGATACCTGCATAATAAAGCATTGTGACCAGAACCTATTATAAATTCATTTGCTGGATAATCTCCACCTTCTTCAAAGATAACTTTTTGCATTTCTGCTAAAATTTTTCCTTCACTAACACCTGCTTTTGCATTTTTCCAAACTACATCTAAAGCTTTATCTGCTAGCTCAGCAGCTTTTCTTACATATTTAATTTCTTCGGTAGATTTAATCACTCTTAGTTTTGAAACTAATTCGGATTTGTCACAAAGTGTTGCAAAATTTTTTAAAGAATCATTTAATCTAATAGCATTTCTACCAGTTAATCCATAAGCTTCGTATTCTACACCTAAGTTAGATTTTTCTAAATTAAGCTCACTCAAAATGTTTTTCAATTCATCTGAAGGATTAGATTTTTCTTTATCTACCCAAATTCTTATATCTTTTATAATTGAAGTGTTTTGTGCTTGTCTCAAGTCTGGTGTGCGAGTTAATAAAACTATATCTCCTTTAGAAGTTAAAATTAGTGATTGAAAAAAAACATAACCAAATGTGTCATAGCCGGTTAGCCAATACATAGATTCCTGTTTAAACATTAACAAGCCATCAAGATTTTGCTTTTTTAACTCAGCAACAACTTTAGATTTTCGTATTGAGAATTCTTCTTTTGTAAAATGGATAGCCATTAATTTTTGATGAGTTTATTCTTGCTTCTCTGAAAAACTAAAAGTAAACATCCATTTTTAGTATAAGAAGAATGCGATGAACCAGGTTCAAAAGTTATAAAATCTCCTTTTTTAAAGACTTTATTATCAGGATCAATTAATTCTCCATCTAGCATTAGAAATTCTTCATAATTTATATGTTCATGAGGTAAGCTTTTGGCTCCAGGGTCCATTTTTAATACGTAAGTACCTTGTCCGGTTTTTTCATTGTAAGTAATCTTGTGCCAGTTCATTCCAGGAATTACTGAACCATAATTATCGAATGGTTCAAATTTTACATTAGAAAGACTTGTTATTTTTCTTTTTTTCATTCGACAAACTGTTTTAAGTTAGGTTCTAGATAGTTAGGTCCCTTCATGACTTTACCTTTTTCATTGTAGATAGGTTTACCATCTTTGCCCAACTTACTCATGTTTGCTCTTTGGACTTCCTTAAAACATTTATCTAAATTAATCCCGTAGGCGTAACCAGCACCATAAGTTACATATAAAATATCAGTTAAAGCATCAGCAATTTCTTTTAAATTTTTTGTTTTCATTGCGAGTTTCAACTCATTGAATTCTTCTTTAATCAAATCAAATCGAAGTTCCATGGTTTTATTATCTGGGAATTGTGGCTTAGTCCTAACCATTTGACCAAAAGCTTCCATAAATGTTTTTACATCTTCAAAATTGCTCATATGAAAATCCTCCTTTATTTAGCTGTCCAACCGCCATCAATCAACAAAGATGTTCCTGTAATCATTGAGGAAGCACCCGAGGCGAGGAAAGCAACGGCAGTAGCAACATCACTTGTGTCAGCAACACGACCTAGTGGAATATTTTTGATTGTTTCTCTTTTAAATTTTTTATTTTTAAAAAATCTTTTAATCATTGGAGTTTCAACAAACGTAGGACAAACTGTATTTACGCGAATATTATTTTTTGCTAAATCAATGGCCATACCTTTTGTTAAACCTTCAAGGCCAAATTTTGTCATATTGTAAACGCTTCTATTAGGACCACCAACATGACCCATTTGCGATGATATATTAATAATAGAACCACCAATTTTTTTTCTATTAATTGTTTTTAGCATTTTTATAGCGCAGAGTTGGGCCGCGTGAAATGTTGCTATGGTATTTAATTTTACCATATATTCCATATTTTTTTTCTTAACTTTTGTAAAATGCTCTGGAAAATTTGTTCCTGCATTGTTGACCAAAATATCAATTCTTTTTTGCTTATTTATTACTTTTTTAAATTGATGGTAATTTGTTACATTGCAAACATAAGATCTGCACTTAGATTTAAATTTTTTTATTATTTTAGAAACTTTGTTAAGATCTTTTTGAGTTCTGCTAATAATAATTAAATTTGCTCCGGCTTCGGCTAAAGCAATAGCGCAAGCTTTACCGATCCCTTTACCAGCTCCTGTAACTAGAGCTGTTTTGTTTTTTAAATTAATTTTTTTAAGATACATGCTTACAAAAATATTGATAAGTTACTATAAATTAATTATAAGACAACCGCCACGGAGTTTTTTTAATATTTGAGAATGATTTTTTCTTTTTCAAAATTATGAATAATTAAATTATTTCCATCACCTTTTCTATCAATTACCAGAAAATTTGTATCTTCGGTTGAGATTAAGGGAAAATGCCATATTCCTGGCTTATAATTTATTCCTGTTTTTGGAGGTATAATAAAGGATTGAATTTTACTTATTTCAGGAGATTCTCCTGGAGGAGCCACAAAAGTTAGGAAGGTGGTTTCTTTCATTGGTATGAATGCTTGACTGCCTAAAGGATGTTTTTCCATCATATCAATTTTCATAGGGAAAGTTCTTTTTAAAGCCGAAAAGATGCTTACTATAGTTTTGCCCCCATCCTTTGATGTGTCAACATTTGCTAAATTATCAAATCGTTTTGCATATCCTGCGTTTATATCCATAGGATTAATATTATCAGGGGATATTAAATCACCGTATGCACTAAAATTTGATCTGCTTATCTTTATCGGTTTAACAATTTTTTCCATTATTCTGATCTTCCAAAAGCCCTAATTCTTGAAATACCACCATCAGGATAAATATTAATCTTTATATAATTAACTTTTTTATTTTTCATTAGCTTATTTTTAAAATTGTGTTTTTTATGAGCATGTAGTTTCACTTTGCTTAATAATAATTTCCAATTTTTTGACTTGTTAACAATACTTTTAGCTGAAATTTTACCATTTAAATATGCAGCCTGAAGAGAACATTTATCAGGATAATTTCCTTTGAAATGATGGGTATCAATTTGAATATTATTTATTTTACCTACTGTTGCACATTTTAAAATTAACCAATCGAAATTTTTTCCTCTACTTCTTCTTGTTTCCCAACCATCTCCCATGTTTTTACCTACTCCTGGCGCTAGGATATTTTCCGCTCTTCCAAAATGTTCATTATTACAAGCAATTGGTGAAGCTCCATTTAACACTGAAGTAAGGTTTATTACTTTTTTACCAAATTGTTTATTAATCTTCATGTTCCCATAAATTCTAATTCTTGCAACGCCGCCATCAGGATAGATATTTAATTTTACATGAGTAAAAATGGATTTGTTTTTTACATTAAAAAAGTGATGGCTATTTGGCTTGGTAGATTTTTTTTTCAAAATGCTTACCCATTTTGAATTTTTGGTAGGCAATTTTTTTTTGCTCAAACAAGCATCAAGAGAAACTTTGCTAGGCTGATTTCCGTTAAAATAAGATGTATCAATATCTACTTTATGTATTTCACCAGGTTTACCCAATTTTAAAATTAAATAGTCGTGACCTTTGGTTCTTTTTCTTCTTGTTTCCCAACCGTCCATCCATTTGCCATGCTTATCAAAAACTCCTTCCTTAAACACAGGTGACCATGGATTAATGATTCTTTTTGCTGGTGCAAAAAACTCATCAGTCTTATATACAATTTTTGAACCCAATCGTGATTGAGCTAAATCAATTAATCCATTTAAAAAAATATATTTATTTTTACTCATTAAAAAATTTATATATCGGAATAATTTTTAATCCAGTGTTTAGCGATATCGATTCTTTTACAAATCCATACTTCTTGATGCTTCAAAACATAATCTAAAAATTTTTTTAGCGACTGAATTCTCCCGGGTCGGCCAATTAATCTACAGTGCAATCCCACAGACATCATTTTTGGATGTGTACTTCCTTCATTATATAAAGCGTCAAAACTATCTTTAAGATATGTATAAAATTGATCACCACTATTAAAACCTTGGTTAGTAGCAAATCTCATATCGTTATTATCAAGGGTATAAGGAACAATTAATTGTTTTTTCTTACCTCTAACTTCCCAATAGGGCAAATCATCGCTATATGAATCACTATCGTAAAGAAATCCTCCTTCTTCTATTACCAAGTCACGAGTATTAGGGCTACATCGGCCGGTATACCAGCCTAAAGGTCTTTGCCCAAATATCTTTTTAATAGATTGTATAGCCAACTGCATATCTTTTTTTTCTTTAGCTTTAGGAACGTTTTGATAGTCAATCCATCTCCAACCGTGTGAGGCAACTTCATAATCCGATTGTTTGATAGCATTACACACTTCTTTATTTCTTTCTAAAGCCATACCCACTCCAAAAATAGTTATTGGGATTTTCTTTTCTTGAAATAATTCGTGAATTCTCCAGAAACCTCTTCTCGAACCATACTCATAAAAGGACTCCATATTGATGTGTCTTCCTTTAATAGGTTGGGCGCCAATAATTTCCGATAAAAATGTTTCTGAAGTTTTATCTCCATGTAATAAGCAATTTTCTGATCCTTCTTCATAATTTAAAACTAATTGAAGAGCTAATTTAGCGTCATTTGGCCATTTTATATTAGGAGTTTTTAATCCATAGCCAATCATATTTCTTGGATAATGCTTTTTCATAGAATAAAGTATTTATATATTAAATTAAAAATACATTCATAACAATTCATACTTATAAGTAATTATGGCTATTAAATATTTAAAGAAAGCAATTAAGACTCCATCAACCGATGATCACGAGACCCGTTCGACTGTTCAAAAAATTTTAAATGACTTAGAAACAAGTAGAGAAAAAGGGATAAAAGAAATATCAAAAAAGTTTGATAAATATGAAGGAGAGGTAGTTGTTTCTAAAGAAAAAATAGAAGAAGCAAGCAAGAAAGTAAATCAAAAAACGAAAGATGATATAAAGTTTGCCCATGAACGTATTAAAAAATTTGCAGAACACCAATTGAAACATTTAAATAACGATTTTGAAGTTGAAATATCAAAAGGGTTGATTGCTGGACAACGTTTAATTCCTATTGATACAGTAGGTTGCTATATTCCGGGTGGTCGATATGCTCATATCTCATCGGCTATTATGGGAATTACTCCTGCAAAAGTTGCTGGAGTGAAAACAATTATCACCGCTAGCCCACCTAAGGATATTAACGGAGCTAATCCTGGAATTATTTATGCAGCAAACCTCTGTGGTGCTGACGTGATTTTAAATTTAGGAGGAATTGCAGCCATCGCATCTTTAACTTACGGATGTTTTGAAAATCCTCCCGTTGATTTTTTAGTAGGAGCAGGAAACCAATACGTTGCAGAGGCTAAACGATTATTATTTGGAAAAGTTGGAATAGATCTTTTTGCTGGACCAACAGAAATAGCAATTATTGCTGATAAAAAAGCCGACAAAGAAATTGTTGCTGCTGACATAGTAGGTCAAGCTGAGCACGGGTACAATTCACCAGGCTGGCTTATTACTACAGATAAGTCAGTTGCCGATTACGTTATGAAAAGAGTTCCAGAATTAATTAAAGAATTACCCGATGGTCCCAAAAGTAGTGCAGAACCTGCATGGAGAGATTTTGGTGAAGTAGTGCTTTGTAATACGAGTGAAGAAATGGCAACTGTAAGTGACAAATATGCTCCAGAACACTTAGAAGTACACGCCGAAAATTTAGATTGGTGGTTAAAAAGATTAAAAAACTATGGATCGTTATTTTTAGGTGAAGAAACAACTGTTGCCTATGGAGATAAATGTTCTGGGCCCAATCATATTTTACCAACTAAAGGTGCCGGAAGATATACAGGTGGATTATATGTTGGAAAATTTATTAAATGTCTCACTTTTCAAAGAATGAGTAAAGATGCAAATAAAATTGTAGGAGCAACGGCAGCAGCAGAGGGTATGGAGGCGCATGCGAGAACGAGCGATATCAGATTAAAAAAATATGGTCATTCAAATTAATAGTGAAAAAATATCCTATAATATCTATTATAAGAGAAGCGCGTATTGACGAGAACCGAACTCCTCTCACTCCTAATCAAATACAAACATTAACTAATAAATTTCCTAATTTGCAAGTTTTTGTCCAACCTTCTAAGACAAGATGTTTTAAGGATGAGGATTATTCAAAAGCAGGAGCAAAAATAAAAGAAGACATCAGTTATTCCGATATCATTTTTGGTGTAAAAGAAGTTGAGATATCAACGCTTATTGAAAATAAAACTTATTTATTTTTTTCACATACAAGTAAAGTTCGAAAAGATATTAACCAAGCCACACAAAACAAAGCCATTATATATAAGAAAAAGCTTCTAAGAGAGGTGATAAAAAGAAAAATAACGTTGATTGATTATGAAAATATAAGAGAAACATCCGGGAAGGGATATCGATATCTTGGTTTTGGTAGATTTGCAGGCATTGTAGGTTGCTATAATACACTTAATCTTTATCTAAAATTACAGAAAGAACAATCACTTCCGAGAGCCTTCGAAATTAATAGCTATGAAAAAATTAAAAAATTAATCAGCAAACAAAATTTTAATAAACTCAAAATACTACAAACCGGAAGAGGAAATGTTGCCAAAGGGGCTATGGAAATTTTAAAATATGCAAATATTAAACAGATTTCAATAAATGATTATTTAAACAAAAAATATAATGAAGCAGTTTTTTGTAATATTTCAACCAGAGAACATGTTGAACGGAACGATGGCAAAGATTATTCATCTCAAGATTTTACTTCAAACCCTCATGAATATAAGTCAAAAATAAAAAATTATCTATTTGATACAGATATGCTTATTACCGGTCATTATTGGGAACCAAAATTTCCAAAATTATTTTATCCAAATCAAATTAATGAATTTAAGAACCTAAAAATTATAGGTGATATTACTTGCGATATTGACGGAGCAGTACCAACCACGATAAGATCCACTTCGATTGCAAAACCTTATTATTCAATTGATATTAATTCAATGAAAGAAATTGATTTAGGCAAAGAAGGTATAGCGGTTATGGCTGTTGATAATTTGCCATCAGAGTTACCCAATGAATCAAGTGAAGAATTTGGTGATAGCATTATATCGGAAGTTTTACCTTATTTGATTAACAAAGATGATGGCCGAATAAATAGAGCTACTACAGCTTCAAGAGGAGAATTTTGTCCAAAGTATAAGTATTTAGAAGATTTTATTAAACAAAAGGATTAATAAAAAATAGTTTAATTTAACTTATTTTCTTTTACCTGCCATTGTTGGGGCAATTTAGCTCTTGTATTTTTACAAAATCTTTAGGATAGTAATTTATTATGAATTTGGAGCTATTTATTTTGGGTGGATACGGACATTTTGTGTGGCCTGCATTTATTTTCACTTTGGTAAGTTGTTTTACTCTTTACTTAAAAACTAATAAAGAATTTAAAAAAGAAGAAAAAATGTTTTTAAATGAGTTTAAACATATGCAAACAGTAAAAATTAAAGCCGTTAAAGAAAAAGAAGCTTTATCCAGTAGCCCAATTTTTTAATCGCTTTAAATCACCAAAAAATATCATATGTTGAGTAAAAAAGTTGAATCGAGAATGATATTCTTGATACTTTTGCTTTTATCGGCAACGGTGATAATCTTTTTTATTTTTAAATCTTTAGAAGAAAATGTAGTATATTTTTTTTCTCCAACCGAAATTTACGACAAGCCAAATATTTCATTTAACAAAAAAATTAGAATAGGTGGTCTGGTTAAAGAGAATTCATTAAGTAAAAGCCAAAAATCTATAAAGTTTATTATTACTGATTTAAAAAATGAAATTATTGTGTCTTACGACGGGCCTGTTCCCAATTTATTTTCTGAAGGAAAAGGAGTAATTGCAGAGGGCCAATTAAAAGATAAAAAATATTTTGTTGCCAATAAAATTTTAGCAAAACATGATGAAAACTATATGCCACCTGAAGTTAGTAAAATTTTAGAGAAATCCAACTAATATATATTTTTTATAACAGCACTTTAATTATCTAATTTTCAATATAATATATTTCAATGTTTAAAAATTTTTTACCAAGCAAAATTCTTTCTTTAGATAATAAATTAATTAACGGTTTGTTATTTGTAATGATTTTAATAGTTCTTGTCGGGTTAGTGTACGCTTTATTTATATCTCCGCCTGATTATATTCAAGGACATTCAGTTAGAATTATGTACGTGCATGTACCATCATCTTTCATTGCATTAGGATGTTTTGGACTTATAGGAATAGCTTCGATCTTAAATTTAATTTTTAAGATTAAATTTGTATCTTTGATGGCAAAAAGTCTGGCACCTATTGGCTGCATTTTTTCACTAATTTCAATTGTAACAGGTTCACTATGGGGCAAACCTACTTGGGGAGTTTGGTGGGTTTGGGATGCAAGATTAACTTCTATGGCAATCTTATTTTTATTTTATCTTGCTTATATTTTTTCTTGGCAATTTGTCAATAATTATGAAAAGGCTAATAAAATAACTTCAGTAATTGGAATTATTGGCTTATTTAATTTACCCGTTATTAGGTATTCGGTCGATTGGTGGAATACACTTCATCAATCATCAAGTATAACACTTACTTCAGTACCAACTATTCATTATACGATGCTTGTTCCCTTAATCATTATGTTTTTGGGAATGGTTATCTATTCATTAATTATTTTTTTAATGAGATATAAAACAGAATTGATGAAGTTAAAATTGGATAAAAAAAACAAAAATAATTAAATATCTTTTAAAATTTTTTAGATTTTTTGTTGTGCCAAAAAACGACAAAGATACCAACTATAAAAAAAATAAAAGGTAACAACCAAAGTGCTAATGTACTTAATTTTAAAGGAGGTTTTAAAAGAATAAAGTCTCCATATCTATCTGTTAAAAACTTATATATTTCTTCATTATTCTTTCCTTCTTTTATTTTATTTCTGATTAAAATACGTAAATCCTTAGCAAGTGGTGCATTTGATTCATCAATCGATTGGTTTTGACAAATCATGCATCTAATATTTTTCGAAATATTTCTAGCTCTCAATTCTTGTTTATGATCTTGTAAAATTTCATCAGGGTCTACTCCATAACTATTCTCTGAAAAAAATTGTGTTAAACAAATAGCAATAATTAATATAAAAATTTTAGTAGATAAAAAATTTTTAGTCATCATTATTCGATTTTACTAATTATTAAATTAATTTTTTTATATATTTTTTTTGTTACAGGACCCGCCTGTCGATATTTTATAATTCCCTTTGAATTAATAATAAATGTTTCTGGGATACCATACACACCCCAATCTATTGCTATTCTTCCTTTCTTATCTACAGCTACATGCGAATATGGATTTCCCAATTCTTTGAGCCAGCCAATCGCTTTTTGGGTATTATCTTTATAATTTATGCCAATTACTTTTATTCCTTCTTGATTTGAAAAACGTTTAATATAACTATGTTCATCACGACAAGGTTTACACCAGGTAGCAAAGAAATTTACCAATGTTATTTCTTTTCCAAACACTTCGGACGAAACAAATTTTTCTTCTTTTAATAGTGACTCAGTTTCAAATTTTGGAACATTTTTATCTAATAGGTTAGATGGAAGTTCAGATGGATTTCTATCAATCATTAAAAGATAAAAGAAAACTAATAAAATTAATAAAAAGAATATAGAAGGAAGTATTAATAATTGTTTTTTCATTACGACAAACGTTGTAACTTTTTTAAATTACTATTCATTGAGACGATTCCACCTAAAAATATAGTTAGAGCGCCAATCCAAATCCATATTACAAGAGGATTATAATAAATTCTCACAACCCAACCATCATTTAGGTTTCCTTCGCCTAAAACAATATACAAATCTCTAAGCAAGTTTGTATGTATGGATGCCTCTGTAGTGAAATTGTTCCTTATGGGATAAAATCTATTTTCAGGTTTTAATTTTGCAATAATATTTTTGTTCTTATCATATACAAAAAAATTTCCTTGCAACGCAAGATAGTTTGGTCCTTTAATTTCGTTAATTTCTTTTAAAATAATATTATATTCCTGAATATTAGTTTCATTGCCAATTTTCATTTGAGTAATTTTCTCTTCTTGCCATACGCTGGAACCTGTAATTCCTAATATTAATAGACCAATACCCAGATGTGCGATGATCATACCATTGGAGAGATTTTCTTTTTTTCGAAACAAAATGATCACGCTATTAGAAATTATCCAAAAAGCTAATAAAATTCCCACAATTCCGATAAAACTATATGTTTGATAAAATAAGAAAATAAATATGGTTATTATTGCTGTAAGCAAAATACTAGGAAATATTTTTTTAAAAATTTTTGATTTATCTTCTCTTCCCCACGATAACATTGGTCCTATACCCATAACTAGAATTGCTGGAATCATTATTGGAACAACTGTTGTATTGTAATAAGGCTCTCCAACTGAGATTTTATTATTAGTAAAAGCTTCTACTAAAAGTGGATAGATCGTTCCTAAAAATACGGAAGCACACACAACAACCATAAGAATATTGTTTACAAGGATCGAACCTTCTTTGCTGAAAAAAGAGAAATAGCTGTTATTGAAATGTTTTTTTGATTTTAATCCAAATAAAATTAGAGAATAACCTCCTAATATAGCAGTAAATGCAAGTATATATATTCCTCTAGATGGGTCCAAAGCAAACGTATGAATGCTAGTTAGTATGCCAGATCTTACAAGAAATGTTCCTACTACACTTAAAAGAAAAGCAAGTATTGATAATAATAGTACCCATGATTGAAGTGACTTTTTTTTCTCAACTGTAATAAGAGAATGTAGTAGGGCAGTACCAAGTAACCATGGCATAAAAGAAGCATTTTCAACTGGATCCCAAAACCACCATCCGCCCCATCCTAATTCGTAGTATGCCCATACAGAGCCAAGGGCTATTCCTATAGTTAAAAAAGTCCAAGCAGCTATTACAAAAGGTTTCATATAACTATACCAATGAATTTTTTCATTATTTCCTAGACTTAAAGTTGCGATGCTCATAGAGAATGCAGCTGAAAAACCGACATAACCGATGTATAGCAATGGAGGATGGATAGCTAATGCTGGATCTTGCAAGATAGGATTAAAACCTAATCCATTTGTTTGTACAACATCCATTCTTTCAAAAGGGTTAGATGTGAGAATAGTAAATAATACAAATCCAACTGTGATTAATGCCTGAGTTTCTAGAACCTTGGAAACAAATTTGGAATTTGTTTGATTATATAATTTAAATATAAAAAAATTAAATATAGTTAAAACAAGTATCCACAACAACATGGATCCTTCATGATTTCCCCAAACTCCTGAAATTTTATAGAGCAATGGTTTTGTTGTATGTGAATTTTGAAAAACATTAATTAAACTAAAGTCTGAAACTACATGACTATACATAAGAGAAAAAAAGGATACTAAAGAACAAAATAGCAAACCATTTACAGCTATTTTATTGAATTGTAATATTGAATTGTTATTTTTTATACTGGAATTTATAAATTGGAAAACGGCAAAGCACAAGGATAGCCAGAGAGCAAAATTTCCTAAATAAGGTGCCATGATTATTTATTCATAATACTATCAAGTATTAGTGATTAGAAGGTGTCATTAATTGTCAGTTTTAAATGAAAGATAATATTAGTTGAGAGCAACTACAGCGGCAGCAATAGAAGCCAATCTTGCTTCTGCTTCATCCGATCTACTTGTGATTACGACAGGAGCTTTTCCTCCTAAAACTACACCAGCTGCACAAGCGCTCATAAAATATATCATCATTTTAACTAGTGCGTTGCCAGACTCAACATTAGGAACGAGTAATATATCTGTGCTTCCTGCCACTTCATTTTTAATTTTTTTTATAGCAGCAGATTTTTTTGAAACCGAATTATCAAAGGCTAGAGGTCCAAATACATCTGCATTGATGTTTTCTTCTTTAGCTCTTTTGGTAATTAAATCAGCTTCTATAGAACTTGGCACACTTTCTAATATTTCTTCAGTCGCTGACAGCACAGAAACTTTTGGTCTTGAAATTCCAATTTTATTTGCAAAATCTACTGCATTTCTAAGAATATGCATTTTAACTTCTAACTTGGGTAATACATTTACAACACCATCGGTGATAATAAACGGTTTATCATCAGCGGTTAAAGTCATATGCCAAACATGACTTAATCTTTTTTTTCCAATTAAATTTAAATCTCTTTTTATAATAGCTTTTATCAAAACATCAGTATGGATATGCCCCTTAACTATAATTTTAACTTTTCCTTCGCTTGCTAATTTTGTGGCTATGGATGCAGTACTATTTTCATCTTTTTCATCAATAATTTTATATTTTGATATATCCCATTTTAGTTTTTCTGCATGTTTTTTTATTTCGCTTTCATTTCCAATAAATATTGGATTGATCAAATTATGTTGAACTGCTTTATGAACAGATTCCATTGGTAATATTTCACCAGCATTAACAATAGCCGCATCAACAGTGCCTGATTTTTTTGCAACATTGATTAAATTATTAGGACAGATAATTTTTTTATTCGATAACATAAACTAAAATGCCCATTCGTAAGCGGAAAGGGAAACAGCACCACCAGTGTGTATAAAAAGCACATTATCATTTTTTGTGAATTTTTTATTTTTGATTAACCCAATTAAACCTGCAAATCCTTTACCCGTATAAACCGGGTCTAATAATATTCCCTCTTTTTTTGCTAAAAGCTTTGTGGCTTCTATCATACCATCAGAAGGTTCTCCGTAACCCGGTCCAATATATTCATCGTATACAACAACTTCTGATTTATCTAAAATACTGCACTGAAGTTTTTCGCATTTCGCAAACTTGTTTTGCTTCCGTATAAACTTTATTTTCTTGGGTTGCTTTGTCATATCTAATACAGATTCCAGATACAGGAATACTGCAATTAAAATATTTTCTACCAGCTAATAAACCTGCTTGTGTTCCTGAACTTCCTGTTGCATGCACAATTTGTGAAAAATTATATTTATGATTTTCTTTTATTATTTCATTTAAACACTCTACATATCCTAGGGAACCAATTGAATTTGCTCCACCTCCCGGTATAAAATAAACATTCGTACCTTGTGATTTTAAATCTTCTATTACTTTTTCGGAGTATTCTAAAAAATTTTCATTTTTAGGACATATCTTTATATCTGCTCCAAATAGTTTATCTAAAAAAACATTTCCGGAATTCATATAAGCTTCTGGCGGATCTTTAACTCTTTGTTCTAGAATAATAAGGCATTTTAAACCCATTAATGTGCAAGCGGCTGCTGTTTGTCTTGCATGATTAGATTGTACAGCACCAACAGTCACAACTAATTCAGCTTTATTTTTTATGGCGTCTGGTATTAAAAATTCTA
>JYMV01031084.1_pt1 | contig 17144 bp, 11 predicted proteins | sample 338911 | NCBI WGS metagenome assembly JYMV01 (sample SAMN03354496, study PRJNA234377) | hydrothermal vent metagenome | biome: Deep sea; feature: Hydrothermal plumes at the Eastern Lau Spreading Center, Western Pacific Ocean; material: Seawater | place: Tonga | collected 2009 | depth 2000 m m
GCCAAAACCGCCAGTCTTTATTATTCTGGGCAGTTCCGCGCGGCGTTAGATTCGCGGAGATGGCGCTGCCCACCTCTTTTTCGCCGGCAAAAACACAAGACATTGAAATATAAGAGATTTTTAGATGAATTACGGGACTTTACCGCGTCGACAGGGCCTCTACGACCCAGCCAATGAGCACGACGCCTGTGGTGTCGGTTTCGTTGCCAACGTCAAAGGTCAAAAAAGCCACGAAATTATCCGTCAGGGCCTGACCATTCTGGAAAATCTAACCCACCGTGGTGCGGTTGGTGCCGATCCCCTCGCCGGGGATGGCGCGGGTCTGCTGATCCAGATTCCCGACGCGTTCCTGCGATCTGTTTGTTCAGAACAGGGCACCGTGTTGCCCGATGCCGGCGACTATGGCGTCGGTGTTGTGTTCTTTCCCAGATCTTGTCTGTCGCAATGCACCGAGGTCATCGAACGCGTGGTTGCCGCTGAAGGGCAACGACTGCTGGGCTGGCGCGACGTACCCACCAACAATGCTTGCCTCGGCGAAGGCGTTAAGGCTGTGGAGCCGGCCATACGACAGGTATTTATCGCCCATGGCGACGATACTGCGAATACCGATCATCTCGAACGCAAGCTGTTTGTGATTCGCAAACTCATCGAAAATGCGATCGCCACGTCGGGCTTTGACGGTGCCGAAGGGTTTTATATTCCGTCGCTGTCGGCACGCACCCTGCTGTACAAGGGCCTGTTATTGGCCAATCAGGTTGATGCCTACTATGACGACCTGAAAGATCCGCGCATGACCAGCGCGTTGGCGCTGGTTCACCAGCGTTTTTCGACCAATACCTTCCCGTCGTGGGATCTGGCGCAGCCATTCCGCATGATTGCTCACAACGGTGAAATCAATACCATGCGCGGCAACATCAACTGGATGGCCGCGCGCCGTCACTCGATGCAATCGGGTTTCCTGAAAGAGGATCTCGATAAGATCTGGCCGTTGATCGCGGAAGGACAGTCCGACTCGGCCTGCTTTGATAACGCGCTGGAACTGTTGGTTGCCGGTGGCTATTCAATGTCTCATGCAATGATGATGCTGATCCCCGAGGCATGGTCGGGTAATCCGTTGATGGATGATGAGCGTCGCGCGTTCTATGAGTATCATGCCGCATTAATGGAACCATGGGATGGGCCGGCCGCGGTCGCCTTTACCGATGGTCGTCAGATTGGTGCGACACTGGATCGCAACGGCTTACGCCCGGCGCGCTATCTGGTGACGGACGATGATCTGGTGGTCATGGCCTCGGAAATGGGCGTACTCGATATCCCCGAAGAAAAGATTATCCGCAAGTGGCGTCTACAACCAGGCAAGATGTTTCTGATCGACACCGAGCAGGGTCGCATCATTGATGATGCCGAACTCAAATCCGCACTCGCACAGGAACATCCGTATCAGGACTGGCTCGACAAGACCCAGATCCGTCTCGACTCACTGCCAAGTGAAGTCGCGCACATGGCAATGGATGCAAAGACCCTACTGAACCAGCAACAGGCGTTTGGTTACACGCAGGAAGACGTCAAGTTTTTGATGATACCGATGGCATCAACCGGTCAGGAGGCAATCGGTTCAATGGGTGCCGATAACCCGGTTGCCGTGTTATCGAGCAAAGCCAAGCCGCTGTCCAACTATTTTCAACAGAATTTTGCCCAGGTGACGAATCCACCGATCGACCCGATCCGTGAAGAACTGGTGATGTCGCTGGTCTCGTTAATCGGACCACGCCCAAACTTGCTCGGCCATGATACGTCGGGGTCAAATATGCGCCTCGAGGTCAGCCAACCGGTACTGACTAACGAAGACATTGATCGTATTCGTCATATTGAAGATCACAGCAAAGGTGCCTTTCGAACCAAGACCCTAGATATCTGCTATCCGGCTGACAACGGTGCCGATGGTATGCAACCGGCCATCGACGCGCTGTGCAGCAGTGCCGAAAAACTAGTTGGCGAAGGTTACAACATCTTGATTCTGTCGGATCGCAACGTCGATGCCGATCACATTGCGATCCCGGCACTGTTGGCGACCGCCGCGGTGCATCACCATCTGGTACGGACCGGCTTGCGCACCGATTCAGGTCTGGTGGTCGAAACCGGCACGGTACGAGAGGTACATCAGTTTGCGACGCTGGCCGGTTATGGTGCCGAGGCAATTAATCCCTATCTCGCGTTCGAAACAATCGATTCGATCGCCGACAAACTATCGGAACACCCGTCAACGGCTGACACACACAAACGCTACATTAAGGCGGTCGGCAAGGGGTTGCACAAAATCATGTCGAAGATGGGCATCTCTACTTATCAGTCCTACTGTGGCGCGCAAATCTTTGACGCGGTAGGACTCTCAAGTGCCTTCATCAACCAGTACTTTACCGGTACCGCAACCACTATTGAGGGCATTGGTCTGGAGCAAGTCGCGGAAGAGGCGCTTCGCTGCCATCGTAATGGCTACGGTGATGCCCCGATCTATCGCAATGCGCTGGATGTCGGTGGTGACTATGCGTATCGGATCCGCGGTGAAAGCCACATGTGGAATCCAGAGTCGATTGCCAAACTACAGCACGCGGCAAGATCCAACGACTCGAACACCTATAAAGAATATGCCGCGCTGGTTAACGAACAGGGCGCTGAGCTACTAACCCTGCGCGGGCTGTTTGAGTTCAAGCTAAGCGACAACCCGATCCCGCTGGATGAGGTTGAACCGGCGAAAGACATCGTTAAGCGCTTCGCAACCGGCGCCATGTCATTTGGTTCGATTTCGTTCGAGGCACATACCACGCTGGCGATCGCCATGAATCGCATTGGCGGCAAATCCAACACCGGCGAAGGTGGCGAACTGGTGGAACGTTTTGTACCACTGAAAAACGGCGACAGCATGCGCTCTGCGATCAAGCAGGTGGCGTCCGGACGATTTGGTGTCACCACCGAATATCTAGTCAACGCCGATGACATTCAAATCAAGATGGCACAGGGCGCGAAGCCCGGCGAAGGCGGTCAACTGCCGGGGCACAAGGTCGATGCCACCATCGCCAAGGTGCGCCACTCAACGCCGGGGGTAGGCCTGATCTCGCCACCACCCCATCACGATATTTATTCAATCGAGGATCTTGCACAATTGATTCACGATCTGAAAAACGTAAATCCTGCCGCACGCATCAGTGTAAAACTGGTATCCGAAGTCGGCGTTGGCACGGTTGCTGCCGGGGTATCCAAGGCCCATGCCGACCACGTCACCATCGCTGGTTACGATGGCGGTACTGGCGCAAGTCCGTTGACATCAATCAAGCATGCCGGGTCGCCCTGGGAAATCGGTCTTGCCGAAACCCATCAGACGCTGGTTCTGAACAAACTGCGTAGCCGCATCAGCGTACAAGTCGATGGTGGATTACGTACCGGTCGCGATGTCGTAATTGGCGCTTTGTTGGGCGCGGACGAATTTGGCTTTGCGACCGCACCGCTGATTGTTGAAGGCTGCATCATGATGCGCAAGTGTCATCTAAACACCTGCCCCGTCGGCATCGCCACCCAGGACCCGGAACTACGCAAGAAATTCACCGGCAAACCCGAACATGTCATCAACTACCTGTTCATGGTCGCGGAGGAGATTCGCGGGCTGATGTCACAGTTGGGATTTCGCAACTTCAATGAGATGATCGGCCAGTCTGATCGTCTGAATATGCGTAATGCGATCGATCACTGGAAGGCACAGGGATTGGACTTTTCGCGCGTACTGCACAAACCCGATGCAGACACGGGACTCTACTGCACCGACACACAGGATCACGGCCTCGACAAGGCGCTCGACAATGAGTTGATTCGACTGGCTCAACCCGCACTGGAAAATCAGACCGCGGTCAATATTGAGCTGCCAGTCCACAATTATAATCGTACCGTTGGTGCCATGCTGTCGGGAGAAGTCGCACGTCGCTATGGTCATGCGGGGCTTCCTGAGGACTGCATCAACATCAAACTTAGCGGGACTGCCGGACAGAGCTTTGGCGCATTTGTTACGCGCGGCGTGAGTCTGGAGTTAGTTGGCGAAGGCAACGACTACGTCGGCAAGGGCTTGTCTGGTGGACGTCTGGTGGTCTATCCACCACCACAGACCCCGATCATCGCAGAAGAAAACATCATCGTTGGCAATACCGTTCTCTATGGTGCGATCGAAGGTGAGGCATACTTCCGCGGTGTCGCAGGCGAACGTTTTGCGGTTCGCAATTCGGGTGCCACCGCGGTGGTCGAAGGCGTAGGCGATCACGGTTGCGAGTACATGACCGGTGGCATCGTGGTTGTACTGGGACAGTCCGGACGTAATTTTGCCGCGGGCATGAGCGGCGGTATCGCCTACGTTCTGGATGCGGATGGTACCTTTGAGAATCGTTGCAATCTGGCGATGGTTGATCTGGAGCCACTGATCGAAGAAGACGCTATTCTGGAGGCCACCGAACATCAGGGCGGCGACCTCGAGACCCATGGCAAGGTCGATGTCCTGCACGACATGACCCGACATGACGCTCAACGACTGAAGCGTTTGATTGAAACGCACGCACACTATACCGACAGCGCTCGCGCCAAAATGATCCTCGGTGACTGGTCCGCATACCTTGGCAAATTCGTGAAGGTCATGCCGGTCGATTACCGCCATGCGCTCGAACAAATGAAATCTGATCAGGCCGCAGACGCATCCACCGCCAAATCAACGGAGGCTTAGAAACATATGGGTAAGCCAACAGGGTTTATGGAAATTCCTCGTCGGGATCGTAGCTACGCGCCCGCGGCCGATCGCGTTCAACATTACGACGAGTTCGTGATACCACTGGACGACGCGGAAATCAGCGCCCAAGGCGCGCGCTGCATGGACTGCGGCATCCCGTATTGCCATGACGGCTGCCCGGTCAACAACATCATTCCGGACTGGAATGACTTGGTATTCAGCAACGAATGGGAAACAGCGCTCGACGTATTGCATTCAACCAATAACTTCCCCGAATTTACCGGCCGAGTCTGTCCGGCGCCTTGCGAGGCTGCCTGCACCCTTAACATCGACGACAATCCGGTAACCATCAAAACTATCGAATGTGCAATCGTCGACAAGGGCTGGGAACAAGGTTGGATCAAACCGCAAATCGCTGCACACAAGACCGGCAAGAAGATCGCCGTGGTTGGATCGGGGCCTGCGGGCATGGCCGCATCACAGCAACTGGCTCGTGCCGGACACGTGGTTGAGTTATTTGAAAAAAGCAGTCGCATCGGTGGTTTGATGCGCTATGGCATTCCCGATTTTAAAATGGAAAAACACATCATCGACCGTCGCATGAGCCAGATGCAAGCCGAAGGCGTCGTATTCCATACCGATACACACATCGGTGCGGACATCCCGGTACAGAAACTGCTCGATGACTTCGATGCCATTGTTGTCTCCGGTGGATCGGAGTCTAGTCGTGGTCTACCGGTCAAAGGGCACGAACTGGAAGGCGTCTGTCAGGCCATGGATTTTCTGCCGCAGCAGAACAAACGCAACGCCGGGGATACTATCCCTGAAACCGAATCTATTTCTGCGGCGGGTAAAAAGGTTGTGGTGATTGGGGGTGGCGATACCGGTTCCGATTGTATCGGCACGTCGTTTCGACAGAACGCGACATCGGTAACCCAGATTGAAATTATGCCGCAACCCCCCGAAAAAGAAGACAAGGGTCTGACTTGGCCTTACTGGCCACTCAAAATGCGCACCTCCAGCTCCCAAGATGAGGGTGCCGAACGTGACTGGGCGATTGCCACACAATCCTTCGAAGGCCAGGATGGACGAGTCACCGCACTAAACTGCGTTCGCGTCGAGTGGAATCAGGATGACCATGGTCAATGGAAAATGCAGAACGTCGCCGACAGCGAATTCCAGATCGAGGCCGACCTGGTGTTGTTGGCAATGGGGTTTGTGCATCCCACCCATGAGGGTATGCTGACGGATCTTGACCTTAAGCTCGATGGTCGTGGCAACGTCGATGCCGATACCACGAGCTATCAGACATCAAACCCACAGGTCTTCGCCGCCGGAGACATGCGGCGCGGACAATCACTGATTGTATGGGCCATTCGCGAGGGTCGCCAGTGCGCCCGGGCCGTCGATGAGTTCCTGATGGGCAGCTCAGAATTACCCCGCTAAAAACAATTACAACATCGGATCCGCTATGCCAGAACTAGAGAACGACCGCTTTCTTCGTGCCTTGCTACGTGAACCGGTTGATATGACGCCAGTTTGGATGATGCGCCAGGCCGGTCGTTATTTGCCCGAATATCGGGAGGTTCGCAAGCAGGCGGGCAGCTTTCTTGATCTGTGCAAAAACACCGAACTGGCCTGCGAGGTTACGCTGCAACCGATTCGACGTTTTCCGCTGGACGCCGCGATTCTGTTCTCAGACATCCTGACGATCCCCGACGCGATGGGGTTGGGCTTGTACTTTTCAGAAGGCGAAGGCCCCCGCTTTGAACGACCACTGACATCACCTGCCGATATCGAAAAACTTACCGTTCCCGACCCCTCACAGGAACTCAAGTACGTTACCGATGCGGTACAACTCATCCGCAAAGAACTCGGCGGCAAGGTTCCTCTCATTGGTTTTTCTGGCAGCCCGTGGACACTGTCCACTTATATGATCGAAGGCGGCAGCAGCAAGGCCTTTTCGAAAACCAAGCACCTGTTGTTCGAAAATCCATCTGCCATGCACCAACTGCTGGATATCCTTGCCCGTTCCGTTATTGAATATCTCAATGCTCAAATCCAGGCCGGTGCTCAAGCGGTGATGGTATTCGACACGTGGGGGGGTGCCCTAAGCCACCGCGACTACCGCGAGTTTTCACTGGCCTACATGGAAAAAATCGTTGCCGGCTTGTTGCGTTCCCATGATGGCCATCGTGTGCCGGTCACGCTGTTCACGAAAGGTGGCGGGCAGTGGCTGGAAGACATGGCTGCTACCGGCTGTGATGCTCTGGGAATTGACTGGAGCACCGACCTCGGTGCCGCTCGCGAACGTGTTGGCGATCGTGTTGCGCTGCAAGGCAATCTCGACCCCTGCATGCTCTACGCCTCCCCCCAACGCATTCGCGAGGAGGTCGCCGCCACATTGACCAGTTTCGGCTCTGGCACTGGCCACGTGTTTAATCTGGGCCATGGCATTCACCCGGATACCAACCCCGATCACGCTGCGGCGATGATCGAATCAGTGCACCAGCTCAGTTCGACCTAGAGCACGCATCGTTCCACGTCATCACCGCCTTGGCGAGATCGCTTCGCTGCGCCCTCATCACCGAATTTCTACTCAACTTTAGCCCTATTCTGCCGCTAAAAAACGCGATAAGGCTTATTTGTCTATTGCGGGAATGCAGGACATGGGAAACACATCATCAGCGGCGAAAAACACCGATCAAGCCATTGATTCGAGAGGAATTGCACTGGTCGTAGACGACGGGGCAACCAACCGGCTGGTGCTCAAGTCGTTGTTGTCCAAACGGGGTTTCGAGGTGGTAATGGCTGAAGATGGCGCCAAAGCCGTCGAAATCTTCCAAAATACCGCCATCGATATCATTTTTATGGACGTAATGATGCCCGTCATGGATGGCTATGAGGCAACCCGAAAAATCAAGGCCCTGTGCAATGATACCTTCGTCCCGATCCTTTTTCTGACCGAAATGACCGATGAAGAAGCCCTCGCCGAATGCATAGCAGCTGGTGGTGATGACTTTCTGACTAAGCCGTTCAGCCATATCATCCTGGAATCCAAAATCAATGCGCTGGAGCGGTTCCGCAAGGTACATAACGATGTGAATCGCCTGTATTCACAAATGCGGCGCGAAGAAGAATTCGCTGCGCAGGTATTCAGCAAGGCGGTTATCGAGGCCAACGTGGGGCTCGATACGATCCACAGCGTACTGTGCCCGGCCAGAACCTTCAGCGGCGACATGCTATTGACGGCCTATACGCCCACACGCGATGTCCATGTACTACTGGGAGATTTCACTGGCCATGGGCTTGGCGCAGCACTGGGCGCGTTACCGGTATCCGAAGTGTTCCGCACCATGACCGCGAAAGGATTCAGTGGCGATGAAATCCTTACAGCGATTAATGACAAACTCCACAGGCTGCTACCCATCGGTATGTTTATGGCCGCCCAGTTTGTGCGCATCTCCGCCGACCTGACCCATGCCAGTATATGCAACTGCGGAATGCCGGATATTTTTCTGATCGGGAAAGACCGCGACCGGATCAAGGAAAAATTCGAATCAAGCAATCTCGCGCTGGGAATTACCGGCAGTTTTGATGCGCGAGAATCAGTGGTTCATTTTGTAGTCGAAAACGAAGACCGTATCATCCTGGCCAGTGATGGTGTCGCCGAGGCATGTTCCCCCTCAGGCGAGGCATTTGGACAAGCGTTATTCGAATCCAGCATCCTGAAACCCGGGGCTTACGCCATCGATAATATAGCCGCCGCGCTCGACCAGTTCTGCGGCCATGCAGAGCAAGCCGATGACATATCTATGGTAGAAATACCGTGCACACCCGACCTCATTCCCCCGGCCAAGAAAGAGGTATCGGATTCTTGCATCAGCAACCACATCGCTACCACCAAGAACAATGAGTTCGAAATCTCACTGACACTACACGATCAAAGCCTTGCCCTGATTAACCCCATCCCGCAAATACTGGCTCACATAGAGTCTCTGGAAGGGTTTTCCTTTGATCGAGAAGCGCTGTTCACCGTTCTAACTGAACTTTATGTCAATGCCTTGGACCATGGCGTCCTGGCACTGGACGCCAGCATCAAACAAAGTGCCGAGGGATTTGGCGAATACTTTTCTTTGCGAGAACAACGAATCAATGATCTGGTTGATGGCTTCATCAAATTGTCACTGAACATCATCATCTCATCGAATCGCTCCGTCAATTTTATTATTCAAGTCGAAGATAGCGGCAACGGATTCGATGTTTCCAAGATGCTCCACAGTACTGGCGAAGCAACTGCGCTCTGCGGACGAGGGATCCCGCTCATACAGGAGTTCAGCAAGTCGCTTGAGTATAACGACAGCGGCAACATTGCGACCGTACTGTTTCAGCCCCATTTTTAATTCATGCCGTCACTAAAACGCTACAGGGTAACCCGCCCTAATCACGGACCAAAACATCTGTGGATTACAGCCGCTGCATTGTGGGCGCTATTCATTTTCGTTGGCGACAACAGTCTGCTTGGAACCAGTCAAATACTTGCACTAATCGACTCAACCAGCGCTGTGCTGGCGTTCGTTATCGGCTTCGCTGCCATCGCCCGATATGCCTGCAAAGGCGACTCCACCACCCTGCTGCTAGGGGCCGGTTTTGTCGCTGCCGGGCTGCTGGAATGCGCCCATGTCCTCGACGGTGGTCAATGGTTATTTGATCCCGAGCAACCGGCCATGGCGTCCAATGATGCGCTCTGGCGTTCCTCACAGATATTTCTTGCCCTGCTTATGTTGGCGATCGCCTTCACTGAATATCGGCATAAAATCTCCGGCAGCATGGTTCATCTTCAGGCGCGTTTTGTCGTGCCCGTTATTATTGTTGCCGCGAGCGGGGTTCACTTTGGAACATCACTCGGCATCGATTCGATCGGCTACCAGCCCGCAACGGGGTGGCCTGACGTCATCACGGTCTTTCTGGGTCTGGGATTTGGCATGGCGTTGCTGGTTATGCTTTCCAGTGGTTCCTGGCAACACAACAGTCTTGCCTACGAGATAACCGTTGCGATGATGGTTCTTTTTGTGAGCCCCGTATTCTTCGCCACTTCATCTATAGCGATGTTTGATGCGCCACACATCATCACGCATGCGCTGTCTCTGGCTGCACATGCGTGCGTACTCGGCGGACTCCTGATCGAGCTGATTCATATGGCTCATTCGTATAAAGACGAAATCGAGCTGCGCCGCATGGCTCAGCAACAACTACTGCGCAGCACCGAACGTATGACCCGGATTTTCAACTACTCGAGTGATGCCATTCTGATCGTAAATCCAAATCATGACCGAATCGTGGATGCCAATGACACCGCCATGAGCCTGCTTGGCTATTCCATGCGCGAACTGATGGAAAACCCCGCCTCAGTCATTTATCCAGACGCTACTGATGCGCTGAACAAATTGTACCGTGACACAGAGGAATCGGGCTCATCGAACAGCCGATCGTTGTACTGCAGCAAAAAAGACGGTGCCATTACCCCGATTGAGATCTCGACATCGGTGGTCGACATCGATAATGAAACCTGCATACTTTGCATGATCCGGGACATTGGGGCACAAAAAGAAACCGAGGCCGCGCAGAGTCGACTGATCGATATCATTGATTCAAACCCCGATTTCATCGCCACCTTTGACATGGAGGGTGAGATACTTTTCATGAACCGTGCGGGGCGTATATCGCTCGGTTTCGATGCCGACGAAGACTTATCAATCTATACGATAAAGGAACTATTCCCTTCAGAAGAGACGAGCCGTCTGCTGGACGAAGCCATACCCATGGCATTCGTTCAAAACAGCTGGGAAGGCGAAGGCATAACAGCGACCATGGACAAGGGAATTCGTACCGTGATGCAACAACTCGTGTATCACAAATCCGCAGATGGAAGGAGTTATTACTCCATTACCATGCGTGATATTCATGAGCGCAAACTGGGTGAAGCACCTCTCATCAGCGCCAAGGAAGCCGCTGCTCGACACAGACCTGGATCACAAGCAACGCGAGTTCGTCGACACCATCAATGATGTTGGCAATAGCCTGCTTGCAATCATTAACGATATCCTCGACTTTTCCAAGAGAGATACCGGGAAAATAGAACTCGATGTCACCGCACTGGTGACGTCCAAGGCCAACGACGCGTCATTGGAGATCATTCTTGACTACGATTATACCTGCCCACGCTGGCTAGTCGGTGATGCCGGGCGGATCCCCGTCAGATCCTGATCAACCTGCCCTCGCATGCAATCAAGTTTACCAAGAGTGGACACGTCCTGCTGCGCGTACGCTGCATACTACAGAACGAGGAAATCGCCAACGTCGTTTTATCGCGCGCTATGGCCCGACATCTTGATCTCAACCTTCTCATCATCCTTCAAGCTGGCATAGTACTTGCGCAGAATGGTCAGAACCTCTGGACGACTAAAATTGTCTGGTACTTCGGTGTTCTCCGACAAAGCCTTACGCAGTTTGGTGCCGGACAGCATCAGACGGTCTTCGGCATCGTGTGGACAGGTCTTCATCGAAGACATGCCGCCGCACTTGTCACACCAGAAGGTCCAGTCGATTTTTAATGGCTGGGTTTCGAGCGCGTCATCAGGGATCTCATCAAAGATGTGATGGGCATCGAAGGGGCCGTAGTAGTCGCCAACGCCAGCGTGATCACGACCCACAATCAAATGTGAACAACCATAGTTCTGACGGAACAAGGCATGTAGCAGCGCTTCACGAGGGCCGGCATAACGCATGTCTAACGGATAACCAGCCTGCATCACGGTATTGTCGACAAAGTACTTATCGATCAGAGTACTTATCGCATCGCTGCGTACTTCGGCTGGGATGTCGCCGGGCTTCAACTTGCCCAACAAGGAATGGACTAATACACCGTCACAAATCTCAACCGCGATCTTGGCCAGATACTCGTGCGAACGATGCATCGGGTTACGCGTCTGGAATGCGGCAACCGTAGTCCAACCCTTGGCTGCAAAATCGGCGCGGGTCTGAGCGGGTGTCATGAACTGATCGCCGTACTTGGCAGGAAACTCACCCTGCGAAAGAACTTTGATCGGACCGGCGAGGTTCACTTCGCCCTGATCCATCACCATCTGCACCCCAGGGTGCTCGGTGTCGGTGGTCTTGTAGACCATCATGCATTCGTGTTCTTTGTCGATCGAGTACTTCTCAGTGATGGTCATGGTAGCCATGATCTCACCGGTTTCATCATCGACCAGGGCAACGTCATCGCCATCGCTAATGCCATCGGCCGTCGCTTGATCGGTAGACAAGGTAATCGGAATCGGCCAGAACAAACCTGAAGCCATGTGCATACCATCGCACACGCCCTTCCAGTCGCTCTGGGTCATGAAGCCATCCAGAGGCGTAAAGCCACCGATACCCATCATGATGATGTCGCCCACTTCGCGAGAAACACAACGAACCTGCTTCATACCCTGTGCGCGCTCAAGCTCAGCTTTCTGCGCGTCACCTTCTAATAACAGGGACTTAAGATCCCCACCGCCATGCGGATTTACCAATTTCGACATGGAATTCCCCAACGAGTTGTTAGTTGTCGATCAGTTCAGACGGGCTAAAACAGAGACCGACACCGGCTCCAAGTCTGAACATACAGAGGGCCTAACATATAGATTTATGGGTGAAAATCCAAGAAGGTTTAGTTTAGCTGCACATAAGGTTGGCTTATCCGCCCCTAAAAATAACGCTAATACGACTTATTCGTATTCATTATACGGCTGGTTAGCGCGAACAGCAGCACAAATAACATCACCGCGGCCGCCACCACCGCAGGGCCCGCCGGCAGGTCCCAGCGCAGCGCAGCGCCAAGCCCCAGCAGCACCGCGACACAACTCAGGCCAGCCGCCAACACCGCCATCTGCTCCGGGGTCCGCGCCACGCGTCTGGCAGCCGCCGCCGGAATCAGCAGCAGCGAGGCAATCAATAACACCCCGACGATCTTCATCGCCATCGCGATCATCAACGCCAACAACATCACAAAGATCAGGCGCACCCGCTCGACCGGCACCCCCTCGACCCGGGCTAAATCCTCATGCACGGTGGCGGCAAGAAGGGGCCTCCAGATAACGGTAATCAGCACCAGGGCAGCGATCGACAACGCCCATAGGCGCAGCACATCCTGCTCCGTAACTGACAGAATGTCGCCGAATAAATAGGACTCAATAGGTAGTGATTGCTCACTTACAAGGGTGACCATAATCACGCCGATCGATAGGGTACCGTGTGAAATAATGCCCAGTAGGGTATCACTGGCGAGCTGGCGCTGACCCTGCAACGCCACCAGCAGCAGCGCCACCAACGCCGCCACAATCACCACGGTGAGGCCCGATGGCAGGCCCAATATCAGACCCAGACCAATACCCAGCAGCGACGCGTGCGCCAATGCATCGCCGAAATAGGCCATCCGTCGCCACACCACAAACGAGCCCAACGGGCCAGCGACCACTGCAATCGCCAATCCCGCCAACAGCGCATTGAGCAACCAGCTACTCATGCCGATGCCCGCAGTCCGCGGCCACGTCGCCGCCCACATCGTGGTTGTGATCATGGTGATGGGCATAGATCGCGAGGCTCGACTCGGTACCAAACAGAGCTTGGTATTCCGGCGCCTTGACCACCGCCGACGGGTGACCGGAACAACACACATGGTGATTCAGACACACCACCTCGTCGGTGGCCGCCATCACCAGATGCAGATCGTGTGACACCATGAGTACGCCACACCCCGTCTGCTCCCGGATCTGTCCGATCAGGCGATACAGGCTCGATTGTCCCTGCGCATCGACCCCCTGAGTGGGTTCATCCAACACCAGCAACTGTGGGCGGCGCAATAACGCGCGCGCCAGCAATACCCGCTGAAGCTCACCCCCCGACAGCGCCTGCACCGGGGCGCCGATCAACTCGGCGGCACCGACCGCCTGCAACTGATGGCGATGCGCCTGCTGGTCTGTGACCCCACCCAGCGCGAGGAAACGGGAAACCGTCAGTGGCAAGATCGGGGCGACCGACAATCGCTGTGGCATATAGCCCACGCGTAAACCTGCTTGGCGTGACACGGTTCCGTGGTCTGCCTTTGATAACCCCAGCACCAACCGTACCAGGCTTGTTTTACCCGACCCGTTGGGACCGATCAGGGTCACGATCTGGCCCGCCCGCAGGGTCAGATCCACCCTATCGAGTACGCGCCGATTATCGAAGTGTTTACTCACGTTCGATACAGAAACGAGGATGTCGGTTGATTGAGTCATCGGCTCGGCTTCCTTGCGCAATCGGGACAGATGCCCGCCACCTCAATACTGGTCTCGTCGATACGAAAGCCACGGCTTACGGCGGCCTCCGTTACCACCCGTAGAATCGCTTGCTCGCGCAACTCGGCGACCACACCGCACTCACGACAAATCAAAAACTGGCTCTGATGTTGGGCGCCGGGGGCAACACAACCACAGTAGGCGTTAAGCGATGCCAAGCGATGCACCAGCCCCAAGTCCTGCAAAAAATCCAATGCACGATACACCGTCGGCGGCTGCGCCGAACGGCCCTCAGTTCGCAATTGATCGAGGATCTGATAAGCCCCTAGCGGACGGTGGCTCTGCCAAATCAGCTCCAATACTCTGGCCCGCTGTTCCGTAAAACGCGCACCCCGACGCCGACACACCGACCGCGCATCTGCCAGCGCCTGATCCACGCAATGATCGTGGTTATGCCCTGGCGAGGGAAAAGCAGCGGATATTTCGGACATGGGTTCAGTGCATCGCAATTAAATATGTTACATTATAACATATCATTTAATTCGTGTTGCTTGTCTTATGCACATTCGCACCTACCTTCCCTCTATAGTGATGGGACTCGTTAGCCTACTCACGACCGCAGCAACCGCGGCAACCACCGTGGTCAGCAATGCGGCCGTGCATAACCTGATCTCGGAGCTCACGCGGACCGATCCATCGCAACCCGCGCTGCTCATCCCCGCGAGCGCAGATCAACACCACTTCGCCCTAAAACCATCGCAACGCCGTCTGCTCGACAAGGCACAACTCGTACTCTGGCTTGGCGCGGAAAACGAACCGGCGCTCGCTCGCATAGCAACCCAATTGCCCCCACGCACGCGCATGGTTAATCTGCTCGACCAGCCGACCATTCACACTCGACTGACGCCAACCTCCCGACCCGATCCACACGTCTGGCTCGACCCGATCAATGCCATCGGCATCATTAACATCGCCGCAACAGAATTGGGGCTGATCTACCCTCAGCACCAATCACACTACCAAGCCAAAGCCACCGAAATCACTCAGCGCCTAAAAAATCTCGATCAAGATATCTCAGAGCAACTAGAGCCACTTCGGTCGATCCCGTTTGTTGTGCAGCATGATGCCTTTCGCTATCTGGTCGAACGCTACCACTTGAATCAAGCCGGCGTACTCAATCGCAGCCATGACCGCGCACCCAGCCTGCGCCACACCATCGACATTGAAAAGCGCATACTCGACAATGGAATTCGCTGCCTTATTAACACACCACAGGAAAATGCCAAGGTGATGAATAAACTAGCCACCACCACTAGTGCGCAACTGATCACGATCAACCCGCTACCAACCGCCGCAGCGGGCACAGACTATATTGCGCTGATGACAGACATCACCCAACGATTGGTTTCTTGTCTCGGTCCTAACCCAAAGGAATCCTTAAACTAGCATGAGCTCGCCACCCACCAACCCCATCACCGCGACCCTCGCGATTGCCAGTAGCTGCGGACACTGTCCTGCGGTACTTGATGCAATGACTCGGAGCGTCAAGGCGGGCGAGCTTAGTGAGCTGCGGGTAATCAACATTGGTGAAGACATTGAGTTTGCCAAGCAACATGGAATTCGATCTGTGCCTTGGTTCCGTATCGGCGAGTTTGTATTCGACGGCATGATGCCTGCCGCACAGATCACTCAATGGATACAGCGCGCGGGTGACGTGAACGGCGCCATCCAATACCTCGACACATTACTATCCAGCAGCAAACTGCAACGCGCGAAAACTTTCGTTGAGGCTAATAAGGCAAACATGAGCGCGCTAATGAACCTGCTTGGCGATAACGAGACCAGCCTCAACGTGCGCATTGGTATTGGAGCATTGATAGAAGAGCTTGAAGGCACAACACATCTGTCCGGTTGCGTAGCAGAACTCATTGCGTTAACCCAACATGACCTGGCCGCCATCCGTGCCGATGCATGTCATTACCTGGGGCTTAGCCACGACCCCAAAGTCGAAAACACACTGCGTGCCGCACTTACCGACAATGACAACGATGTCAGAGAAGTCGCCAGCGATACAATCGAGAACCTGCTCAACCGAGAATGAAAAAACTACTGCTTTCTGCCGCGCAATTTTGGATTAATTCAGTGGTGGCTGAGCAACCCCTCCATAGACATTGAGGGCAGCGATGCTCGCGTCGGCCGCAGGCGATGACGGCGTGTCAGTATTTTTTACACCTTACGATTACTTCCACTACACCAAAAGGATATAATCCTTTACTTTCAATAACTTGAATAGTTGGCCTGAAAATTGCTTTAGTAACTGCACTACGATCAGAACACTATAAAACATCTACCTATCTGATCCGCGTTAACCCTTAGTTACACATGAATCCTTGGGAGGAGCATGGAATACGGTGCCATTTACCGGCAGTCGTGCTATGCCCGAGGAAACGTGATGACTAACATCTCATATCTACCTTCACTTTTCTCGACTCATCGACTGTTTGTTGCAAACCGTTCTTGTGCCGCGCTGCGCTAATTTTGCGTTGCACGCGCAGGGAAGTTTTTTTTAGTACAAACACAACCGAGACAACACCATGATATACACAAAGAAAACCCTGCTGGCCGCCGCTGTGACCACCGCAATGGGCGCAACCGCAATCGAAGCGCAGGCCGCTCCTATCCTGTCTGCTGACTGGTCTGGTCTGTTCACCATCCTAAATCCTGATGGGGCCGCTCTGCAGAACACCAGCTACCCTTACTATTACGATCCTACTTGGGGCTACGGCTTCCGCACACAGGTTTCCGGTACCATGACCTTTGATCTGGCCACCGGTTCTGGTTCTGCCACGGTCAACGACTTTGACTTCTTCGCGGCCGGCCCTGCTACGGTGGCTGACATCACCATGCAGATTATTGATCCGGTTAATGGTCTGGTTCAGGCCAACATGGGCTTCTACTGGAGTGGCAATCATGCTATTCCTGTTAGCTTGATTCTGGACGCACGTGGTTTCTTCGGCGCGATCTCACAAGGTGTTGCGACTTCTGACGTTATCGACCAAGCAACC
>JYMV01000036.1_pt1 | contig 17141 bp, 14 predicted proteins | sample 338911 | NCBI WGS metagenome assembly JYMV01 (sample SAMN03354496, study PRJNA234377) | hydrothermal vent metagenome | biome: Deep sea; feature: Hydrothermal plumes at the Eastern Lau Spreading Center, Western Pacific Ocean; material: Seawater | place: Tonga | collected 2009 | depth 2000 m m
AAAAAAAAGTTGGAAATAGGCGAAATCACCCCTGAGGAATGTAAAGAGGTCATGAAACGCCTGATTCTGAAAAAATACGACCGCATTAAAAACAGGAGCTTTCGGGCCAGCATTTTAGGGTTTGGTCGCTCTCTGGAAACTAAAATACCCGTTAAATCCTGAATCTCGTTTTACATCTTTCCTACCCGGTTCAACGCCTCGATTCTGTAACAGGTCGCAGAAAAAAATTCAGAAAATCGATCGCCGACTCCAGTAAAAGGTATAATGTCGCCGGTTCGCCAGGCAATACCCCTGTGGGGCATGCGTTATAATTTTCCTCAGCCTTCATGCCCGGCACGGGTAAAGGCAAATGCAAGTTACCACGCGCCTGGTGGAAATTACGCAAGAACTTATTATACCCCTCCTACCCCATTCTACCCCATGCGGGGCATGAAACTTAATGAAGAGGATATAACTGGGACATGAAGACAAATGAAGGGGATATAACTGGGGCATTAGGGTAGTGGAAGCTTTACGGTTATTCGTCGCCATCGCTGTTCCGCCCGAGGTTCTGGAAATCCTCATCGATATTCAAAACCGGTTTAAAAACTTGGGCCTTGATGCAAAATGGGTCAAACCCGAGAATATTCACCTGACTTTGAAGTTTTTAGGCAATACCTCCAAGGCTTCTCAAATAAACCAGGGCTTGGCCAAAGCTATCAGTAACGAGCTTGAATTTACGTTATCCCTGGGTGGGATAAAGGTTTTTCCGGATATAAAAAGGCCGAGGGTGCTTGGGGTTGGGTTGCACTCACCCTGTGAACCTCTGGTTCGGCTCCATAAAGAAGTGGAAGGGAACTTAGTCCCGCTGGGCTTTTCCCCTGAGTCGAGACCATTTTCTCCGCACTGGACTCTGGCAAGAATCAAGTCCGGCAAAAACAAAAATTTACTGGCGCAACAATTAAATTCCATTGGGCATATTGCCTCCTTCAAAATCAAATCAGTCCGGCTGTATCAGAGCCGGTTGACTCCTGAGGGCGCAACGTATACTGTGCTGGAAGAATTCGTATTAAAAGGTGGACCCCTTACCGCAAACTGAAACAAGCAAGGAGACATGATGGGCTCGGGCGACAGAGAAAAAGCACTGGAACTGGCATTCACTCAAATTGAGAAACAATTCGGCAAAGGCGCCATAATGAAGCTGGGCCAGGCCGCAAGCCTGAAAGGAATCGACACCATTTCCACCGGCTCCATTTCTCTGGATCATGCATTGGGTGTGGGCGGGGTTCCAAGGGGCCGAATCATTGAAATCTACGGCCCGGAAGCTTCAGGAAAAACCAGTTTAACGCTCCACATCATTGCGGAAGCGCAAAAAGTGGGAGGCGTCGCGGCATTCATTGACGCGGAGCACGCTTTGGATCCGGAATATGCCAGCAACCTCGGTATCAATCTGGATGACCTGCTGCTCTCCCAACCCGATACAGGTGAACAAGCATTGGAGATAGTAGAAGTTCTCGTCCGCAGTGGCGCAGTAGATGTCATTGTGATCGACTCCGTGGCCGCCCTCGTTCCGAAGTCAGAACTCGATGGAGATATGGGCGATTCCCATATGGGGCTGCAAGCTCGGCTGATGTCCCAAGCCATGCGCAAACTGGCAGGGGTGGTCAATAAATCCAAAACCTGCCTGATATTCATCAACCAGATACGCATGAAAATCGGGGTGATGTTTGGAAACCCCGAAACAACTACCGGCGGAAATGCGCTCAAGTTTTATTCTTCCGTTCGCCTGGACATTCGCCGCATTGCCGCCTTGAAAGACGGTGAAAACGTCATTGGTAACCGCACCCGGGTCAAGGTGGTAAAAAACAAGGTAGCCCCTCCCTTTCGCCAAGTTGAATTCGATATTATCTATGGAAAAGGAATCTCCAAAACCGGTGATCTGCTCGACCTCGGCGTGGCCCACGATATTATCGCCAAAAGCGGGACCTGGTTCTCCTATAAGGAAAACCGGATCGGCCAAGGCCGCGAAAATTCAAAAAGGTTTCTGGAAGAGAACCCGGAGATATCAGCAGAAATTGAAAAACGTTTGCGAGAAACCCTGGGGCTGACCGCATCTGAAAAAAAGCCAGAGAATGATGCTGAAGAATCCACAACAAAGGGAAAAAAGGCTGGAAAAAATTCCTAAGCGGAGAACCTCCGCTGGTGACTTGCAATCTCTTTATCTTGTGGTCAAACAGTTTGCTCGGCCCAACTAGCTATTGCTCGCTGGCCCCGCGCCAAGTGGGCGGAGGATAAAGTCCGATGCCGGATCGTGAAGCCCTGGAAACCGCTAAATCCCAAGCATTAAGATACCTTGCCTACCGGGACCGTAGCGAGAAGGAAATCAACCAATACCTGGGGAAAAAGGGGCATGCCCCTTCCATCATACAAAAGACCCTTCAGGACCTTGCAAAACTGAACTACATTAACGATCAGCGCTTCGCGATGGAATGGGGCCGGTCGCGGATTGAAGGAAAAAAATTTGGCAAAGAACGCGTGCGCCATGAACTTTCCGCAAAAGGAGTTGCCAGTCACATCATTGAAACGACTTTGGAAAGCCTTTACAGTTCTCATTCAGAGCGAGACCTTGCCCAGGCCTCCGCCAGTAAAAAACTGGCCTCCCTGCATGGTCTGGAACCCAAAAAAAAAATGCGCCGGTTGGTCCAATACCTTCAGCGAAGAGGGTTTTCCGCCGATATCATCTATGAGACCACCAGGCTCACTGGGCGCCAGCGTGATACCCCATTCGGGGCATGAAGACAAATGATAAATAGCGCGTTGGACTCAATTAGCAATGTCTTTTTTACCCTTGCAGGGCATGAAGGTTAAGGAAGCAGTACCACATGCGACAAACGTTTACTCGGCCCAACGAGCCATTGTTAGTTGGCCCCACGCCTAGTGGCCAGCGTCACGCCGGTGGTCAGGACTAACTAAAGGATGGAGTTTATTCTAACAATTCCTTATCCTGTTTTAGCCGGGGCTGTCTTATGTTTCGGACTGGCGGTCGGCAGTTTCGCCAACGTGTGCATTCACCGTTTGCCCCGGAAAGAATCTGTAGTGGTTCCAGGATCACATTGTCCAGCATGTTCGGCGGCGGTTCGCCCACTGGATAACATTCCGGTCATCAGTTATATTGTCCTGGGTGGAAAATGCCGGGACTGCGCCACACGCATTTCTCCGATTTATCCGGTTATCGAGACGGTGACCGCCGTCCTTCTGCTAGCAGGATTTTTCAAGTTCGGACTGTCGTTTGATTTTCTAGTTTATGCCGTGGTGGCTCCCGCACTGGTCATCATCACTGCTATCGATATCGAGCACCAGATTATTCCCGATGTGATCACGCTACCAGGCATTGCCCTGGGGCTTGCAGTGGGAACGTATACGATCGGCTACACAGACTCGCTGCTTGGTTTTTTTGTGGGAGGTGGATTATTTTATTTACTTGCTGTTCTAAGTAATGGAGGGATGGGAGGGGGAGACATTAAATACATCTCTGCGGCAGGTGCTTTTCTGGGCTGGCAAAAAGTTCTGTTGGTTATCTTTATAGGAGCACTTTTAGGTTCCGTGGTCGGCGTATTTCAGATCGCGGTGCAGAAAAAATCAAGGAAAAGCCTGATCCCATTCGGACCGTTTCTCGCGGCAGGCACCCTGATCACATTATTTTATGGCAACTCACTCATTCGGTTATACTTGGAATATCTGGGAAGATAATGTTTCCCGAAACAATAAACGGAACACTCTAATCAGCCATCGGACTTGAAATATGGAAAATGAAGAAAATAAACACGAGACCACAGAACCGGCCCCCCAATCCAATTCGGCCCAGAAAGAAGGCACCCTTACCCTGGAAACCTTTGTTTCGGAACTGGAAACCATCAAGGCCAGCATCCAAAAGAGAAGGAGTGAAACCACCACACTGAAAATTCTTTTCTATACCGGTCTTGCGGTTTTACTTTTCGGTTTCGTGTATACCAGCCAGACCCTGCAAAGAGCCCAAAACCAAAATCTTGAATCGACCCTCAGCTTTCTGCAGACCCAGGTGAATCACACCCTGCTTTTGCTGGAAAATAAACTTCAAAGGGAAATTCAGGATCTTGAAGCGAAAATGAACGGAGAAGCCAGCCCTGGCTTTCACAAAACGATCCAGAACATGAATCAGGCTCTAGATCAACTTGAACCCCAAACTACCTCCCTGGGCATTTTGATCGAAAAGGTTCAGAGAAACTCAAATGAACTGAGCCAGATGGTACGCACCCTGCAAAACCAGGAAGAGGCAGCTCCGCCCACTCCTACCCCTTCGGGGCATGAAGAAAAATGAAGAGATACCACGTGCTCATTTCCTCAAGGCGTAGCCTTGTTGCTATCTTCTCCCGGCGACTCGTCGGTTAAGCTGACGAAAAAATTTCTTCTATTTTTTCACAATGTTCAAGGGACGGTTCCCAGCCGATGGCCTTTAGGTTTTCTTCCACCTGATCCGGATTTTTCACCCCCACCAACGCTGTTGAGAGCCCCTCCTGCCTCAACACCCAGTTGATCGCGGTCTGGGCACAGGTTTTGCCCTCTTTATCAGCGATATCTTTTAACCGGTCCACCTTTTCAATATTCCTGACAAATCCTTCGCCAGTAAAAGTGCCAATAATTCCCTTGCTCCTCCAATCCTTAAATTTCGTGTTCTTGTCATACTTGCCGGTCAAAACTCCTGAACTCAGAGGACTGTATGCAATGATTCCGATATCGTTCTCCAGACAAACGGGAACCGTGTCTTTCTGAATATCCCGCGCCAACAAACTGAACTCTGGTTGCAGTGAAACAATTTTTCCAAATTTCAGACAGTCTTGTATCTGTTCCAACGAGTAATTGCTGACCCCGATATGACGGATCTTTCCTTTTTCCTGAATCTCCAACAGAGTTTCCATGGTTTCTTTCTGGTCCGTCTCCACATCGGGCCAGTGGACTTGGTAAAGATCGATCATTTCCGTATCCAGCCGTTTCAAACTTTGATCAATTTCTTCCAATATAGAATTTCTGCTGGCGTCCTTGCGGATCGAGCCCAAGACTTCCTTATCCCACCGCAGTCCGCATTTGGTAGCAAGAATCACTTTATCCCTGACCGGTTTGAGGGCTTTCCCAATCAATTCCTCGGAATGACCAAAACCGTAAACCGGGGCCGTATCAAAAAAATTGACTCCCAGGTCATACGCCTTTTTAATCGAATCCAGCGAATTTCCATCGCCTTCATTCTTCCAGAAGGGAGCTCCGCCTATTCCCCACGCCCCATAACCTATCGCCGACACTTTAAGATCACTGTTTCCCAGCTTCCTGTATTCCATAACCTCCGCCAAAGTTAAATTTTACTTTAAGGTCTCAATTTTTATCCAAAAATCGTTTGGTATTACAAAGGGACGTATTATAATCTTAATTATACCAATCCAATACCTTTAACCCGGAAATATGAAATCCCTTTTACGAGTACTGAGTTATTTAAAGCCCTATCGAAAAGGGGTCGCATTAACCCTGTTTTTAGCTATCTCTACGACCCTTCTGGATCTGGTCCCACCTTGGCTGATTAAAATGATTGTAGACAGCCTGGTGGAAGGCAAAGAATCGTTGTGGCTATACGGCCCCATAGCGGGTTTGGCTGGCATCTATCTGGCACGAAACTTCACCAATCACCGGCGCATTCTGGTCAACAACAAAGTCGAGCAGAGTGTGGTGTTCGATTTAAGATCCGACGTTTACCGGGCACTGCAGAATTTATCCATGAGCTATTTTGAAAACCGCTCCACCGGTGAGTTGATGTCTCGTGCCAACGATGACGTGAATTATGTCGAGCGTATTTTTATCGATGGTGTGGAACAAGTTGTGACCGCGATCCTGACTCTGATCGGCATTTCCGCCATACTTTTTTATATGCATTGGAAACTGGCAGTGGTGGCCCTGCTTCCCATTCCTTTTCTGGTTTATGGCGCATGGTTCTATACCTCCAAGGCCCACGATCAGTATCACGTTGTGCGGAAACGGGCAGCAAAAATGAATGCCAAATTGCAGGACTCCATTTCCGGCATTCGAGAAACACTTTCTTTTAATCGTCAGCTTTATGAAATCAAACAATTTGAAAAACGAAGTCGGGATTACTGCAACGGAACTTTGGAGGTCATGCGGTTATGGGCATTCTACTCCCCGTCCATGATGTTTCTCGGCTCCCTTGGCACGGTTTTGATCCTCCTGTATGGAGTAGGGCTGGTGCAGGCCGGGGACATCACCGTCGGTTCCCTGATCGCCTTCGTGGGCTACCTGGCTTTATTTTATACGCCGATCAACCAACTGCATTCGGTCAATCACATGCTCCAGCACGCATTAGCTTCCGGAGAGCGCCTGTTTGAAATTATTGACACCGTGCCCGAGGTGCAAGACGCACCAAACGCGACTCTCCCTTCCACCAATGTCCGAGGCACGATTCAATTTGACCGGGTGGATTTTTCCTATATCCCAGGCAAACCTGCCATCCTGGGGGCGGAATTCACCATCGCCGCTGGGGAAAAAATTGCCATAGTCGGGCATACCGGGAGCGGCAAATCCACTTTGGTTAAACTGCTCATGCGGTTTTATGATGTCGAATCGGGGTCCATTCTCATTGACGGTTACCGGATAAAGGACCTGAAACTTTCTTATCTCCGCGAACAAATCGGGCTGGTCGCGCAAGATCCTTTCTTGTTTAATGGCACCGTAGCGGAAAATGTCCTTTACGGAAATATCGAGGCTGACCGCGACCAGGTCATTTCAGCCGCTATCTCGGCGCATGCCGACCCATTCATAAAAAATCTACCAGACGGATACGATACTCGGGTCGGGGAGCGAGGGGTCAAACTTTCTGGCGGGGAAAAACACCGCATCGCCATTGCCCGGACTTTCCTGAAAAATCCCCCGATCCTGGTGTTGGACGAGGCCACCTCATCGGTGGATACTGAAACCGAAAACCACATCAAGCAGGCTCTAAAAATATTGATGGCAGGACGCACAACCTTGATTATCGCCCATCGTTTGTCAACCCTGGAAGGAGCAGACCGGGTTCTTGTTATGAAACAAGGAGAACTGGTTGAGATGGGAGACCACGATTCCTTAATCGCCCTAGACTCAGAATATGCCCAACTGTTCCGCCAACAAATACACCTCTAACCACTAGGCGTGGGGCCGACTGGCAATATGTTTATCTGCTGGCAAAGAGTTGTCTCGGCCCAACAAACTCTTTCTACCTGCCTCCCCTGGTAACTTGCAATGTCTTTGTTTTGTGGGCTAAACGGTTTTCCCCCCAGACAGAGAGCTACGGCTCATCGGGTCCATCGTAACGCTGGCTAGTCGGCTTCTTCGACAAATTTACCCATCTCGCGGAATTTTTTCTCCCGCAACGGGATCAATTCACTCAAAGGAATTTGGGTCAATCGCTCAAGATTTTTACGCAGGGATTTTTTCATACGTATGGCCGCCTGCTTATGGTTGCGGTGGGCACCGCCAAGAGGTTCGCGGATAATTTCATCAATTACTTTGAATTTCAAGAGATCGTTCGCGGTGATGCACAGGGCATCGGCCGCCTGAGCAGTTTTTTTCTTGTCTCCCCAAAGAATGGAAGCGCAACCTTCCGGTGAGATCACCGAATAGACAGAATGCTCAAGCATCGTAATATGATCACCAATCCCAATCGCTAAAGCACCGCCAGATCCTCCCTCTCCTATTATCACGCAGATAATGGGCACCTTCAGTTGGATAATGCTGAACATATTTGTGGCGATCGCTTGGGCCTGCCCCTTCTCTTCTGCATCCACACCGGGATAAGCTCCAGGTGTGTCAATAAAAGTGATAATGGGCATATTGAATTTTTCCGCCATTTGCATCAATCGAAGAGCTTTTCTATATCCCGCAGGTTGGGACATACCAAAGTTCCGTCTAATTTTTTCTTTGATATCCCTTCCCTTCTGGTGACCCACTATCATCACGGACTTGCCATCAAACCTTGCCACGCCTCCAACAATGGAAGGGCCATAGCCCCCGTGACGATCACCGTGAAGCTCGAAAAATTCCGTAAAGACTGAATCCAAATAATCCAGAGTGTAAGGCCTGTCCGGATGCCTCGCCACCAGGGTTTTATCCCAACCCTTTAGATTGGAATACACATCATGCTTCATTCGGCGGAGCTTTTTTTTAAGTTTTGTGATCTCATGAGTGATATCGCCAACACTGTCATACATGTGAGACAGTGAAACCAGATCTTGGATCTGAGTTTCCAAAGCAAAAATCTCGCGCTCAAAATCTAGTATCTGCACCATGTTTTAAATATAGTATTTATTAGGAATAAGATTTATCTTTCAACATTTTATCATAAAGAAAAAAGTGCTTCCATCAGCCGTTTATTAATTATTTTGGAGAGCGACATTCTGAGCCTGGCAGGAATATCAGTAGAAACCGAATATAGGATGAATCAAGTTTCTAAGGTTTTCAGACTCGTTCAGCGCACGGGCTCCTTCGGTGCCGATTTTGTTTTGGCCCAGCTTTAAGGATTCCAGGTTCGCCAGTCGCGGGGATCGGGCAATCGCCTTGGCTCCCTCATCCCCGATACGGTTGAAGTTCAAATTCAGTTTCTTTAGCTTTTTCAGGTTTTTGGATCTTGCCAGCGCTTGAGCTCCCACATCCGTAATATTATTTTTGGATAGGTTCAGCGAAACCAATCCTTCCAATTTTTTGGATTTCGAAAGGGCAATTACCGCCTCGTCGGTCAAATCATTATTCCTCAAATCCAAGGTCTCCAACTCCGACACAAAAGCAAAGTCCAGCAAAACCAGGACCCCAAAGTTCCCGATCAGCCCCTCCCCAACTTGGGTTAACTGGTTCTTGCGGTGGAGTTCTTTAAATCCTTCCATCAACTGGAAACGCTTCCAAGCCTGTTTTCCTTTTTTTTCAATTGGATTGTATGCCAGCTGGATGTTATGAAGTTTGAGTAATTTTTTTGAATGCGTGAGCTCAATAACTCCGGGCCCTTTTATTAGATTATAATTCAGGTTCAACTCCACTAATTGAGTCAGAATGTCTGAGTCTGCAATAGCCTTCGCACCCACATCGGTGATCTGGTTATAAAAAAGGTTCAAAATTTTCAGTTTGGAAAAGGTTATGGAGTTGGAAAGAATCTCCACCCCCCTGTCAGTAATAAAATTATGTTCCAGGTAAAGGGCTTCCAGGTTTTTCAAATGGGGCGATTCCGCCAAAGCACGAACCCCTTCATCGCTGATATTGACCTTATACAGAACCAGAGTCGTGACGGAACGGACTAGTGGAGATTGGGTCAAAACTGCCAAACCTGAATCGCCCAGATTCTTTTCGTTGATCCGGAGGGTCTTGTTATTGCGCTTTAGTTTCTTCTGGATGTACTTCTCGACGGCCGTTCCGGACATCGGAGGAGAAACTGCCCCCAAGGTAAAAATAAACAGAAAGGGAAGGATCAAAGCCCCCCTGCGGAATAAAAACATAATCTATTACTTCTAATAAAAATGTTAGTCGTTTCTGAGAACAGCGCGGATAAAAATATTCTAGCGGGAGGACGGATTGTTTTCAATCTCCTTTAATTGCCTTTCCAGGTCACGAATTTTACGGACTAATTCCGGAAGTTTTGGTAAAGCGGTTACATATTTTTTCCACTCGACCAGAGAAATCGCAGGAGTACCCCCATACACGCTGTTGTTCTTAATATTGCGAAATACACCCGTCTGGGCCGCGACGGTGACCTGGTCTCCTAGCGTAATATGATCCGCAATTCCCACCTGCCCAGCCAGCACCACATGATGACCCAAGGTACAAGTCCCGGCCAACCCCACCTGCGCCACCAGAATGGAATGTTCCCCTATAATACAGTTGTGTGCTATCTGAACCAGATTATCTATTTTGGTTCCCCGTTTGATGCATGTCGTACCCAATGCTGCCCGATCAACACAACTGTTTGCTCCAATCTCGACATCATCCTCAATCACCACCCGGCCGATTTGGTTTATTTTATAATGTGCTCCTTTTTCATCTAGGACATAACCAAAACCGTCTGCTCCGATCACCACTCCCGCATGAAGGATCACATGGCTGCCCAATTCCGTATTGCGGTAAAGTGTAACATTAGGATGAAGAACGGTGTGGCTTCCAATCCGGCAACGTTCGCCTACAACCACACCCGGATACAAATGGACATGGTCCGCGATCTCCACATCATCCCCGATACACACTCCTGCCGACAGGGTGACCTGCTTACCGAGTTTAACATTTTTACCCATTACCGCACGGTCATGAATTCCCGCTTTCGGTTTCGGCTCGGGATGAAATTCCCTCAACAAACGGGCAAAGGCAAGCTCCGGGCTGGCAACAATAATCTGGGGGATCGCGGTGTCAAATACTTCCTTCACCAGCACAGCAGAGACCTGGGAACGATTCAGTGCATCGAGGAACTTTTTTTTGCTGAGGAAGGTGATATGCCCTTCCTGCGCCTGCTCAATATTCCCGATTCCTGATATCTCCACCGAACCATCGCCTTTTAATTTTCCTCCAATCAATTCAGCGATCTTTTCCAGCTTCATGGTTTCCTCTTCTCAAAAATTCATTTCGTGTAGCAACTGCTAGGCGCCAGCGTTATACCCCCTTCGGGGCATAAAGGCTAATGAAGAATATCACGGCCCCACGCCCAGTGGTTGCTATCTGCCCACGGCGGCTCGCCTGCCCAACTTTTAAATGACCAGGTTCTGTCTGGTCGTATTGACTTTTCCATCGACCAATTCCACCACCCGGTCAAGCCGTCCTGCAACTCTTTGGCTATGCGTAACAATTACAAATGTCTGATCAAATTCCTGGTTAAGTTTTCGAATCAATTCTATCAGTTGGTCGCTGGCATGATGGTCCAGATTCCCCGTTGGTTCGTCGGCTAAAAGCAGGTCCGGCTGATTGACAAGGCCTCTAGCAAGGGCTACACGCTGGCTTTCTCCTCCCGACAGTTCGCTTGGCTTGTGGTGCATCCGGTCCTTCATGCCCACTTCGCACAACAAGTATTCTGCCCTCTCTTTGGCAGAACGACGATCCTGATTCCGAATCAGGGCCGGGAGCATAGCATTTTCCAATGCGGTAAAATCGGGCAGCAAATTAAAAAACTGGAACACAAAACCAATGTGACCATTGCGAAAGTTTTCCAAATAGCCATTGGATTGTTTATAAATATCCTTTCCTTGAAACAGGATGCTTCCCGAAAGCGGTTTGTCGAGTCCCCCCAGGACATGTAGAAGGGTGCTCTTTCCCACCCCTGACGCGCCAACAATTCCCAATACTTCTCCCGATAAAACCTGAAGGCTCATCTGGGTAAGAACGTGAATCACCTCGCGTGGGGTGGAATAACTTTTATCGACATCAACCGCTTCGATCAGGCAGTTTTTTCCCGCGGGACCGGAATTCAAATCACTCATAGCGCAGACCTTCCACAGGGTCCAGACGGGAAGCTCTCCAGGCCGGATACAATGAGGCCAAAAAACAAATGACAATCGAAAATACAACAATAAGAAATGAATCGAAATACTGGATGTCCGAAGGGATCTTGTCCAGATAATACACATCGCTGGGAAAAGCGGTGATACCAAAAAGGTCTTCAATGAAACCGACAATCTCATTCAGGTTCGGCACAACGGTAAAACCGCCAACACAACCGACCGCCGTCCCGACGATGCCAATGATCAACCCCTGATAGCTGAAAATTTTCATAATGCTGGATCGGGAAGCCCCCATGGATTTCAGAATGGCGATTTCCTTGTTCTTTTCCATAACCACCATAAACAAGGTGCTGACAATATTAAAGGCCGCCACCAGAATAATCAGAATCAGAATGATGAACATCACAATTTTTTCCAGGCGCAATGCGGAAAATAAATTTTTGTTCATCTGCATCCAGTCTCTGGCGTAATAGGGGAATCCCAGGCTTTGTTGAATTTCTGCAGCAACCTGGTCTGCCTGCTCGATATCTTCCACACGAATCTCAATGCCGCTGACCTTTCCCTTCATGGAAAAAAATTTTTGCGCGGAGTATATAGAAATGAAAGCCAGGTTGGAGTCATATTCGAACATACCCGACTCAAAAAAACCTACCACCTTGAACAATTTGATTTTGGGAATCAAGCCCATGGGCGTCACTCTTGATGCTGGAGCAACCATCGACACAGTATCATCATGTTGCACACCCAACCGACGCGCCAGTTCCTTCCCTAGAATGATCCCATCCCGGCGGGATTTTCCGGAAGACTTTTCCGGACGCCCCAGCATTTCCAAGCTTCCCTGTACCAGATTTTTTTCAAGATCAGAAACTCCGGCTTCCCGGACAGGGTCCACCCCGCGGACCACTACTCCTGCAGCATTGCCCCCATAAGTCAGCATCACCTGATTCAGGATAAATGGAGCGGCGGCATTCACGCCTTCCGCTTTTATTACTTTTTCAATAATAGCTTCGTAATCCTCCATGCCGGTCCGAGTGATATTGGTGACCACAACATGGCTGTTGGTTCCCAGAATTTTATCTCGCAAGTCCTTGCTGAATCCTGACATAACGGCAATAACCACGATCAGTGCCATGACACCCAAGGCAACCCCACCCACAGAAATCCAGGTGTTGAGTGAAATGAATTTCTGCGACCGTTTGGCCTTGAGATGGCGAAGGCTGATGAAGAGTTCGTAGGACATATCAGGAACGAATCAATAAATGAACGGTTTGTTTCCCGAATCAGGATTCTTTTTTCAATTGCGGGAAAAGAATAACATCTCTTATGGATGAGCTATTGGTCAACAACATGACCAATCTGTCAATCCCGATGCCTTCCCCAGCGGTGGGTGGCATGCCATATTCCAAAGCGCGGATAAAGTCGTGATCCATCCAGTGAGCTTCTTCATCACCCGCCTGGCGTTCAGCGACTTGCTCTTCAAATCTTTGTTTCTGGTCTATCGGGTCGTTCAACTCGGTATATGCATTAGCAATTTCTTTTCTGCCAATGAATAGTTCAAACCTCTCCACCAGACGAGGGTCGTCTTCCTTTTTCTTGGAGAGCGGTGAGAGCTCCATAGGATAATCGGTAATGAAAATAGGTTGCACCAGCTGGGGTTCGACAAAGTGGTCAAACAGTTTAGCCATGATTTTCACATGATTATCCCTCTTTTCGATAGAGACTTTATTCTCCAAAGCAAACGCGACCACTTTTTGCGGGTCGTCCAGAATCTCCTCAGCAACTTTACCGATTTCTATCAGCGATTGGCGGAATGTACACCGCTTGAACGGTTGGGAAAAGTCTATTGTCTCCTCCCTGGTTTCTCCTCCGGCAAAGGAAGTGTAAGGAAACTGGCAATTGTTTCCGGGGAATACCCGGTTGCAAATATATCGGAACAAATCTTCCGTCAAATCCATCAAGTCATTGTAATCGGCGTAAGCAGTATAAAACTCCACCATGGTGAACTCGGGGTTATGTTCGGTGGAGATTCCCTCATTTCTAAAACTCCGGTTGATCTCATAGACCCTTTCAATGCCGCCCACCACCAGCCTTTTCAAATAAAGTTCTGGAGCAACACGTAGATACAGTTCCATATCCAGCGCATTGTGGTGGGTCTTGAAGGGTTTTGCGGTGGCACCTCCGGGTATCGAATGCATCATCGGGGTTTCCACCTCAAGGTACCGGCGTTCATTCAGATAATCCCGCAACGCCTGGATGATTTGGCTTCTGGCAATAAAAACTTTTTTCACACCTGGATTGACAATCAGATCCACATAACGTTGCCGGTAACGAAGCTCCACATCTTTAAGCCCGTGCCATTTTTCAGGTAGAGGAAGAAGCGACTTGGAAAGCAAAGTCACCTTGCTGGCAAACAAGGTCAACTCACCGGTTTTTGTTTTCGAAATTCTGCCCTCGACGCCAATGATATCGCCGATATCAAATCTGCCGAATACTTCGTAGGCGGACTCGCCCAGTGAATTCTTATTGACAAAAACCTGTATATCCCCGGACGCGTCCTTGATATTCACAAAGGTGGTTTTGCCGTGCTTGCGCCGGCTCATCATGCGCCCAGCGGTTATATACTCCGAGTTTTTCTCATCCAATTCTTCCTTGGACATCCCAGAATACTTTTCAAACAAGGAGGAGGTGGTGGTATTAACATGATAACGGTTGATGTATGGGGAGATTCCCATTCCCCGGAATTCATCGAGTTTTTCGCGTCTGAGTTTAACCAGTTGTCCTAAATCTTCCATGCAATACCAATTCTGTTGTATTTTGGCCGGCGAGCCGCCGGTGGCAGGTAGCAAGAACTCGCCAAACGGCCAATATCTGTTGCTAGCCAGATAGAGTTATTACCCCTCCGGGGCACGAGAACTGGGGAAGAATATCACGTGCTCATTTCATCAAGGCATAGCCTTGTTACCGGGCGAACTCCGTATATCGGGTCTCTCGAACAACGGTGATTTTAATTTCCCCGGGATAGATCACCTCTTTTTCAATTCTCTTCGCAACATCCCTGGCCAGAATGCTGGCCTCCTGGTCATCAATACCATTGGGCATGACAATGATTCTCACTTCACGACCTGCCTGAATGGCAAAGGTTTTTTGAACCCCTTTGAAGGAGTCGCCAATAACTTCCAGTTGTGTCATACGTTTGACATAGGTTTCCAGCATTTCCCTCCGGGCTCCGGGCCGGGACGCAGAAATGGTATCCCCTGCCGCCACCAAAACCGCGTATGGGGATTCTGCCTCACAATCTTCATGGTGGGCAGCAATCGCGTTGACAACAAAAGGATGTTCGTTATAGCGTTTCGCAATATCAACTCCCAGCTGGGTATGCGTCCCATCGGTCTGGTGATCAATGGCCTTGCCAATATCGTGCAGTAACCCTGCTCGTTTGGCCAGAGCCACGTTCAGACCCAGTTCCGCGGCAATGGCCCCACAAACAAAAGCCACCTCCTGCACATGCTGAAGAACGTTCTGGGTATAACTGGTCCGGTATTTGAGCCGGCCCAGTAATTTAACGATTTCGGGATTAATATTATCGATACCAACATTTAAAACAGCCTGTTCACCTGCCTCTTCAATTTGCTGGGTGACTTCTTTTTTGCATTTATTGACGACGTCTTCAATGCGTCCCGGGTGGATCCGGCCATCGAGGGTCAGTTGTTCCAAAGCGCGGCGGGCTACTTCCCGTCGGATGGGGTCAAACCCGGACAACACTACAGCACCGGGAGTATCATCAATAATTAAATCGATTCCGGTAGCCTGCTCTAAAGCCCGGATATTTCTTCCTTCCCGGCCAATGATTCGGCCCTTGATATCATCGCTAGGCAGTTCCACCACCGAAACGGTTGTTTCTGCCACATGATCTGAGGCCAGCCTCTGGACAGCCATGGTAATTAATCGACAAGCTTCATCATCTGCGCGCTTTTTAATATCTTCCTCGATTTTTTTCACTTCGCGCGCCGCATCCATTTTGGCTTCATCAATGATCTGGTTCTTGACCTCCTCGCGGGCCTTTTCGGCGGTGTAAGAACCAATCACCTCAAGTTTTTTCAGCTCTTCCGCCACCAGGTTCTGGTACTCGGATTTTTGCTGGTCAATCCCTTTTTCCCTATCGGCAAGCTTGCTGTTTTGTTCCTCAAGCTCCTTTTCCCAGATCTGGAATTTGTGGTTTTCCGTCTTGAGGTCCCTATCCTTTCTTTCCAGATCAATTTCCAAGTTACGCAAACTATCCTGCTTACCCTTCATTTTCTTTTCAAGCTCGGCTTGCATCACCAAAGATTTTTCGCGCGCTTCAATCTCTGCGGATTTCAACCTGTTCTCTACCTCTTTTTCCGCTTCATGGATAATTTTCTTTCCGCGTTCTTCGGCTTCCTTGATTTGGTATTCGGTAAACATTTTGCGCAAAAAATAACCAATGGCATAGCCAATCACCAAAGCAACAGCCATCCCTATAATCAGGGTTATAAAATTAACCTTAATGACAGTAAAAATATGCATAGCGGAACCTCAATATTTGAAATAAACCGACTCACCTTTCCGGTGGCTCAGCAGTTTATCGTATCGTTTTCAGTAAAAATCTTCTGGACCTTCTCATCCCAGGTATCCTGGGGAACCGAGTCCACAACCTGGAACCCGTAAGCCACTGCCAGACGGAGAGCCCCCTCTGGCAATTGCTTTAAAAGCCAGTCAAAATAACCTCCGCCAAAACCGACTCGTCTACCGGAATAATCAAACGCCAACCCTGGCGCGATGACAGCATCGATTTTTGACGGAGACACCACTCTGGTGTTGAGCCGGGAAGGCTCACGAATGTCGTAAGAACCCAACTCAAACTCCTGATTCATATCTGCAATTCGACACACTTCCAGTCGCCTTTCCCTTGGTACCAGTCGCGGGACATAAACCCGTTGGTGGTTTTCGAGGGAACGCGTAATCATTTCATCGGTACGCACTTCATTGCCAAGCGAGAGATAAAACATTACATGCTGGCAAACCGAAAATTCCTTACAGGCAAACAGCCTGTCTTCTATGGCCCGGCTCAAGTTTAAAACATCATCCAGGCTCATGGCATCCCGTCTAAATTTCATATCCTGACGGACCGCAAATTTATCCATTTTCATGTTTTCATGAAGGAAAAATTCATTTTCCGCACTCAGGATTTTTTCAGGAAATTGTCCGCAGTCAGGTACCAGCACAAAAAAAATACTTTATTCATTAGGCTTTTAGGGGGATACCAAGGCAGAACCGACCGAAACGGCAAAGGGGAGGTTGGCCAAGGCAGGATACACCGCCTAAAGAAGGGCAGAACAAACCTTGTGTGGATATATCAGGAAACGAAACAAGCTTTCCCGTCCCGCTCATAATCCACTCCCAATTGGGTCCGGTTCCAATTTTTCCAGAACCGGATATATATTCAGGCTCGGTCAGGCTGGAGTCCAACCCTCTAAAGCTCTTAAACATTCAAAAAGTCTCCCCGTTAGCGCCGCGCAAAAACTATTTTTTGAACCTGTCAAGGACAGGTGGGGTATCCGTGAACTGTTTTAGGCTTCCCTCCCAGAGAGGGCCTGCACACCACAG
>JYMV01029386.1_pt1 | contig 17135 bp, 4 predicted proteins | sample 338911 | NCBI WGS metagenome assembly JYMV01 (sample SAMN03354496, study PRJNA234377) | hydrothermal vent metagenome | biome: Deep sea; feature: Hydrothermal plumes at the Eastern Lau Spreading Center, Western Pacific Ocean; material: Seawater | place: Tonga | collected 2009 | depth 2000 m m
GATAAATGGATTTGACTTGATTTGATTTATTGTGCTTAACACCACTTTCAGCAATATTTCAGCTATATCATGGCGACCAGTTTTGGTGGTGAACGAAGCCGGAGTACCCGGAGAGAACCACCGACCATGGGCAAGCAACTGGCAAACTTTATCACTTGTGAGTCGAGCACACCTTTTTTGTAATTTACAAAGCCGGGTGGGAACCCACGTCGTATTGGTGATAGGCTTGTATGGAGATAAAAGGAAGTTCTCACAGTAATCATCAAAATTTTCATATTGCTATGGTAACTAGAAATATGAATATGCATGTAGATATTTTTTAAGAATGCACACTGTTGGAAAAATTCCAAAGTGTAATCAAGATATCGTAGAAACTACAAACATAAACATACATGACCGCTTATGCTCCTGACTTGGAATATGTACTTTAATGAAACATAATGACAGGTGTCAATTTGTCATTAGTATATTATTGGGTGATGGGTGGGGCTGTCAAATGTACTTGTAAATGGAGATCATCTACGAACCATCTCATAATTAACTATTTCACGACGAGAGAGAGGAGAGAGAGAGAAAGAGAGATACATTTGATGATTTCGTCTTACTCGATCTTTAGTTGTATGTGTATGTTTTGTAGATCGTTATTTGTCCATTTGTACTTTTTCTTTTGGCCATTGTGTCGCCTGTTCTTCTTTGATATACGGATTATGGTAACCCATTTAGTATCATCAAACTCTTCTTGCTTTGTTGATTCCATAGACGAATATACATTTTCTTTGACGTACTTTGTCATAAGACATATTATGGATTTCGCTGAAGGTTTTCTGCCGATTTCTGATCCAAAGTCGGTATCGCAGGTCTGTTGTTTAACTATTGTGTATAAACAAGTAGCGCGGTTTGTGTAAAGCATTTCAGCTTATATTCACTTTACGTCAATTTTTTCATTAGTATATTATTGGGTGATGGGTGGTGCTGTCAAATGCATTTGTGAATGGAGATCATTTACTTTCCATGCCATAATTAACTATTACACGACGTGAGTCACGAGAGAAAGAGGATAGTGTTTGAAACACGTGGTATTGTGGTGACCTGGCTGTCAGATATTGTTCACAGGTGCTGTATTGTCTATCTTGCATATGATTTATGTGTTCTTTTAATTTATATTTCTCTTTTTGCTTTTTAATATATGATTTATGTATTTGGGAAACAAATATACACAGGATTTAGACAAATATATATATATATTTAATTGGTAGCAAATGTTGAAATTATTCACAAGTAATAATGTTTGCCTTTGATTTAATCTTACTGTTTACGTGACAATGTATCATCTCGATTGTGAACCTAATATCTATAAAGTGGACTTGTCCAAAAGGGATAAATACACGTAGTACGCCATTATGCAAACGTAAATATGTGCTGCAGTGTACCAATAGTGTACTTTCATATGTTGACAACAAAAAAACTATATGTCAGCCAACACACAACTGAGTTGAATTTTGAGACGCACAAACAACTGAATCAACTGGCACTGACAAAGTCATCAGTGGAGTTCAATCCTGACAATAATATTAATATAAAATTCCAAATTATTAATTTCACTTCAGAGACTATCGTGATCCAGTAATGTAGAGGCATTTCATTTTTGTGACTTGCTTGAGGCGATCGCCTTTTTTTTCCTGTGATTGCATGATATGTCAAATCATCCCTAAGCGATATTTATTTTCAAATTCTGATTAGGATTGCAATCCAATGAATAAAATGTGTATGCCACGCGATTAAACACAAGTATATTGTGAGCCTTTATTTTCACCTTACGTGATTACGTGACAAGCAATGAATGTGACCGATGGCGGGCTAAGTAGTTCATAATTGTTCTGACTGAATCAATATATTAGTGCACCAATGGTGTAGGTTCATACCTCGCTAGTGGCATGATAATAATACAGAAACAATTGAACACTGGCACAGTCATATAAACACATGTATGTACCGAGGAAATGGTCAGTGCAGTTCATACCTTTAAGCAGTTTACAAACGGTGCTTGTTCAAATCGCACTGAAAGAATATCAATTCAAATGTCAGCTAAGCATCGAAATCTAACATTATTTGGTTGAGGTTGTCTTGTTTAACGCAACGCTTAGCAATATTTCAGCTATATCGTGACAGTTAGTTTTATAGATGGAGGAAACCAGAGTGCGCGGGGAAATCCACCGACATGTCGCAAGTCACTGACACATGTTATTGGATAATGTTGTATCGACTACACCTCGTTTGAGCAGTATTCGAACTCACAACATTAGTGTTGAAAGAGACTGATTGCATAAATAGTTTTAAATCCAGCTGCCAATGTCCACGTCTCAATGGTATTCAGTTTGATTGTTCAGGTGCATGCATAACATGGCGTAAAATATTTTGAGGAATAAGGAAGGTAGAATGTTTTAATGCTGCTTAGTTATTTTATGATTGCTTGATATTGCTTCAGCATGTTTTAGTATGTCCTTTATTTTTGTGGTGTTTATGTTGCATTTGCTAACTGTATGTGCTTTATATGTATGTTTATGTGAATATGTTAATATTTGTAAGTATCTTGTGCTACTATGTATATTCGGTAAAAAGTTCATGAGAGCTTGTGTTTATTGTTATGCAAAAACCAAATTCAAATAAAGTTTTCTTATCTTATCTTATCTTATCTTATTGTAACATTACACTGCAATCTAATAGTGTTACCAATCGATTGTTTGAAAATCATCACAGCTTTAAAACTATAGGAAAAGTTTGAACACACCAAAGGGGTAATAGGAAGCCGTGCGTCGTCGATGGATAGACAACACAATAGCCGCTGGTAAAAGGATGAAGCAAAACACTGCACATAAAGCTAAAACTAAGTCAATACAAAAACCAGAAGTAATCATAATCCGTAAATTGACGACGGAGAGACAATACAAAAGAAAAGGGAAAACGGGACAAGCAATGATATATAAGACGGAACCAAAACCCGGAGGTGAACTCAGGTGATCGGAAAGGATTAGCAGTTCCTGTTCCACATGCGACAGCCATCCAGTTTGCTAACTATGTATTGGTAATTCGATTTAGTTAAATACATTATTGCTTATCATCGCTAAAACTGTAACTTCGATCTCCTCCAATGACGAATACACGACATACATTAATTTGATGAACGTTGAAATCAGCTTGTCGCACCTCTATGGTTTTCGCCGGGTACCCTAATATCCACGGTGTTACGATATTTCTGAGATACTTCGCCAAAAAAAACAGAACTCGTAACTTATGCAAAATAAAGGCAAAGTAAAATTAGAACGAAAACATAAGAAAACAATAATAATGTGATTTTTGCTTCGGGTGCAAAAGAAAATCTGGCCCGGGAAGAAACATACCCCGTCACCGTTTAAAGAAACACAATGTCCGGTATGAAAGGTTAAACATAAATTAGAGGGATCCGCGCCAATTTCACATCATGGATAGATCAAACAACATCAGTAAAACATGTAAAGGTATCCAAAATACACTGACATGATGCTTCTGCTTAATTATGAACAGAAAGTTTAAACAGAGATAGTCATCAATTCCACCAATATATAAATTCCGAACAGCTACCTCTCATCTTAACTGAACTCACTGAACACAAGACGACTACGACATGTGGCTTTGAAAATACAGGTCTTGGCTTGGGACAGGCACAGCAATGTGGCAGGATTAAACCGGTTTATGGGATCTCAACCTTCATCTCTTCATAACTGGATTTCCAATGTAAGGTATTACTGTCGTGCAGTACTCATCTACAATAGCGATATATAGTACACCATTTCTTAGCAAATGGACTCTGGGGTATATGCTAATCTGGTTAGACACGACCATTTTGAAAAATTATATCTGTTTATGATGTCAGCTACAGGAAGTGCAGAAGCATGACGTCAGGTAGTTGGTTCCCGTGCGGAACCAATTAGTTTTCGAGATGAATAATATATATATAGAAATGAGGCTCTATAATAGGGTAATCATTGAAATTTATCAGCCTAATATTCCGGGGAAAGATTAAAAATTAGAAATGAGAAATATATAATGAGGAAACTTCTATCTCACCTTACATCTACAATGTACATCTATCTATGCATTTAATGTTGTTAAAACATGTAATATATGTATCCTTGTATCTATATACAACATACAATAATAAACAAATGAATTAGATCTGTCATGAATGGTTCAATCATGTGTGTACATTGTTTGATTTCTAATTTTGTAATTATTGGATATGTTGTTTATCTTTACATTATAATTCCATAAATAGGTACAATAGAAAATTGTCCATCAGCTTCGATTATTAATTGTCTGAGATTTGCTGTCTAAATATTTAATCAGAACGTCTTCACAACACTATTATCTATTTTAGTATTTCCTTATACGTAATAAACATGCATATTCTGGTCAACAAAAGACACGAGACACGACTTTCCTTATCCAGCGTACTACCAGATCAGAGGCTGTAAATAGCCAGTGTGGTTCTTTAATTATACATGAGTGCAAAACAACAAAAACAATGTCATATTCCTCATCAGATGGTAACTGAACTCTGAACAATCTTACAAAGGGAAAGTCAAAACTCATAAGTAAATAAACAGACAAAATCAGCCAACAACCGGAAAACTGTGAAAACCGTAATGACCCTGACTTGATACCGGCATTTCTAAAGAAATGTTGGATTGAATCAATGTCACATCTAAAAACAAATTCTTAAGATATGTTTTTTTTTATTATTTCAGCCATTCTGAGAATGAATTACTGACACTGGCAGCATTGTTAGATATCCGACCAACATGACAGATTCAAACTTCGTAAGCTACTACCTACAGAATGTCCTTGTAATGTTGGTTCCATCGGGAATATTGGCTTCAAGCCATATTTTTACGTAGTTTGTTTCTCTTATCAAAATTAGCATAATTTGCATATTCTGAAAAATATAAATTTTGATATATATAAACATATGCATAATAATACAATATACCTACATTGACGGAAAATATATAATTTATTTGCACGAGCTTTAGAAACATTTAGAAAAGAGAGCCTTTTTCCAATTAATTTATATTTACCGACAATGTAGGTATATTGTGATTTTCCTGCAATATCAAAGAGTCTAAAACAATTGCAAAATCGTCTGAAAATAGCTGAAGAAGCGTCGTTTTGAACGTTTTGAAATATAGCATCAGTGACGTCAGCCCTTATATTCTTACCGTTTCTTTCTGTCGCTCTACAGGAATCAGGTACCAAAAAAGCTACATTTTGTTCAGTGATCGTATTATTATAGCAAAAATGTATCCAGTCCAGTGAATACAATTTGCCTGCTCAAATAGAACCAGTGCAGGATGAATTATAATTATTAGACCTTAGCGTGTGCTTCATCTGAAATGAATTATGTATGCAAGGCTGACGGGGAAAATATTCCCATGTATTCTGCCATAAATCTTAAAATGATTGACTTTGCAGTGAATCTTAAATTGTAGAGGCCTTCGTGGTCGTGATCCTATGGTAGTTGAATTTACTACTACATGTGCAATCAGTACCTATCAACACTAACGTTGTGAATTCAAATCCTGCTCAGACGAGATGTACTCGATACAACATTATGTGATGAAGTTTGTTAGTGACTTGCGGCAGATCGGTGGTTGTCCACGGGCACTCCGGTTTCCTCCATCAATAAAACTTTTCGCTAAGATATAATAGTTTTGAAAGTGAGGTAAAACACCATAGCCCCACCCCCCTACTCCCATTAAATTCCAGCGGGTACTGCCAGTCACAATCGCTACGATTTATTATTTTTCAAAGTGACGTAAAACACCATAACTTCTAGCGGATACTGCCAGTCATAATTGCTACGTAATAACGATTTATATAGTCATAAATAAAGTTAACATCGCACTGAAAATGTGCTTCCTATATCCCATTATTCAAAAAAAAAAACGACGCGATTTATTATTGAAAGTCTCAACTTAAATTAGTTTCATATTTAGCTAACAACAGTATGGAACGAGATAATCAACTTGACAATAATATATCTTATATAAAGCTGACTTGGTAATGCAGGATTAACTGTTTGTTGTGTAATATTTACTATTAGTTCAGGAGGGTTTCACCCACCACTTTGTCAGCGTTTCGACACTGACATGTTTCATATGATGCATGCATTATTTATAATCACAGTTCTTCAATAATGTTATTTTTATCAAAACAACGGTTACTCTTCCCCCAAGAAACTCGTAATAGTATCTGTCTTTGGCTATCCCATACTACAATGCTACAGAATAAACTGTCGTGTGTACGTCATAATACTACCAATTGAATTCATTTGTTGTTTGTATGTGTGTAATTACTTAAAGCAATTGTTCAATATTTATGTTATTTATTCTATGAATACAACATGGTTACTATAAGTAGATAGTCAATTATATTATCGTAATTATTTATTTTACTTATATGAACAGTCAGAGTTAAATGATTAGCAGGAAATATGATCTTACTGTACTCTGCGCCTCCTGTAAACATGTTGAGATAATTAACACTTCTATTTATCTTTACAAATGTCTCCAATTTTAACCAAATATTTTCCCTTAGTTGACATCAATATATGATTTATATAGATGATAAAGGTAATAACAAAATTATCGAACTCCGAACAATCTTCCAAAGGGATTAGTTGATATCCATTATCCAACTTAATGTGACTATGCCATCCTTAGCTAGTGATTTATCATTGAATGTATACGTTAATTCGAACGAGACATACTTCATACAGGGGATTCTAAAAAGCTAAACGAAGCTAGCCGATCATTTCATTTCACGTTCCACTATATAGATGATATCCTTTCACTGAATAATAGTAAGCTTAGTGATTTTCTTGATCCTATATATCCTATTGAGCTTGAAAAAAAGATCTCACAGATAGAGCTAGGTCTGCTTCATACCTTGACATACATCTGGAAATTGACAGTGAGAACCGATGAAAACTTTACAACTAAAGAAATGATTTTTAATTTTTCCATTGTGAGGTTTACATTATGTGTAGCAACATTCTAACAGAGTCTCCATATGGAGTTAAATATTTCTCAGTTCATTCGATATTCCAGAGCATATGGTTCATATCATGATTTCCCTGATAGAGAGTTGCTGCTAACAAGGAAGCTACTGAACCAAATGTTTCTATGTGTATGCTCAAAATCGGATGATAGAAAAGTCAATTAATTTAAAAGTCTCTAGGAATACTAAACCCAAAGAGCTAAAGCAAAATAGGAAAACTCGTATAAGGTATTATGTGCCTGAGGGAGGAGAAATTACTTTTGATTTTTTTGATTTTTTTTGGTGTGTGTGTGTTATTTCTTTATTCTTTTTTTGTTTTACTACTTGGTTTGACAGTTTCCATGGAAATTAAACGATCATTTCTATTATAAATTCACAAGATGCAGCTTCATTTTAATTAATCAACAGAAAGTCCACTTTCCAAAGATCCCATTGAAATATAGTGATGTATGTATGTTAACTGTCTTTTGTTCTGGTCATCAACAAAACAAATATTGACATAGTGTACTGATATATATGTAACCATTGATACCAGAGAAAAGACACATGTTATTCTAAAACAATAATAACACAATTATTTGTTGTCTTATAAAAAGAACAGAAACGTGTCAGACATCTAGTGTGACATGCGAAAAGGAATAGCATCGCATGACAGGATATATTGTACATATTCATTGAGTGGATGATGCCTGCTTGCTGTATGATGTCACGTGATCAGTATTTGAGATGTAATAATGATGTTGATGATGAGATCAAGCTTACAAAGCAAAAATCATAGGAGAAAATTAATACACGTTAGAGAAAACCGAATTAGCAATCACGAATTGGACAATCCAGAGATACTGATAATTTTGGGTACACAACACACAGCAAAAACAAAACAGCACAGAAAATTAAAATGTAGGCTACATGAAAAACTGGGGAAAAAATCATGTGATCGCTAAGGATAAGCAGCTTCTGCATCTTATTATGCACCCACCTTGAAAGCAAAACACGATATTGTATGATTTGATTAAGAGGTGGTGTAGACTGTGGGAATTTTGCCTTTCAAAAAATAACATACATCTCAACTATTGCCACCTGCTATTTATCAAAATAGACAACTCACTCTTAGAGTTGGACGTGCAATAAAGCTGTACTACTTCTACATGAAGCGGTTGCTATGGAGAGACTTTTTTGTATATTTCATTGTTGATGGCTCCTTTAAATGTCACAATTATCCAACTCGATCAGTGTATCCTCTAATATTTAAACTAATCTAATCTCCCCTTCATATGTTCATCTCAGTTCTAAGTCATAGCGTTACCAGAGGAGATATATCATGAAAAATAATAAATTCATCAGGCATCCGAACCGACATGCAAAGAGTAAGAAAGAGAAAATAGGAAGGCAAATATTGATTATTAACAACTCGATACATAAGCTGCTCCATTAACGGTACCAGCCATCATATGTATATCTCCACGTGGCTTTGAGGATATATACAAAAGTACAGGTGTATATCGCATTTACTGGTAACTTGAGAGTATAAAAGAAATTTATGTAGATCTGATCCATGAACAGTACGAGTCATGCAAAATACCAGTCATGAAGATCTGCTCCATAAACAGCACCAGTTGTGAAAATCTGGTCCATGAACGGTACGAGTCATGAAGATCCGCTCTCTGAATGGTACCAGTCGTGTAGTCGCGCTCACATTATCAACGAAAGTGTATGCATATAAGATACTGTGTGCGTGTAGCTAAGAGTATAACATATAATTTTAAGCATAGCTTTTTTCTTTCGTATTTAGATTTTATTTAGATATAAAATCATTCTAAATTAGAATGATTTTATTATTCGCATGCAATTATATGGTATTAGTCATTACTTACATTACCGTGTTAACGAATATGACAATGCAGGGGAACTTTTCCGGTTTCAATAGATTAACCAGCTTCATGTAATATTCAGATTTATTTTCTAATGCCATAATTAGTCACTCAGATTATCTAAGATTATCACAAAGTACCTACGTTATAGGAAATATTCATGAAATATGACAACCCGAATCAAATCAACAGCCAACTTGTCTAATGGTAATGCTAACAAACAACCTAATACCTCGGCTCAAAAACACATAAACATGTTATGATCTCTCCTATTTAAAGGCACTTATGTAACTCCTGAAAATGAGGAGTATATGTATAGCATCAACAGCACTGAAATTAAAAAAAGCGTGGTGTAATTATATGTGTATGGCTTATCTTGAAAGTGTGTGGTATTGTTTTTTAATATCGCATTTTAATGGAATTAATTAGTGTTAAATAATTGTCTAGAATATAACCAATATTAACACAAATTAATAAAGTGATAATTTGGCATACAGCGAATTACAAAACATGAAAACAGGTAAGTATGAAGCTAACGGAAATATGGTTCTTGGCTTGTGAAAGCAACTGTGACGGGTAACAAATAAGATAAACCCGTACACGTCAGCGATTTGTTTTCTGTTTGCAGTTCTAAAACATGATTTTGTACTTTACAGCTTTTATATTTAAGATAGTCTTAATAATAAGAAGAAGCCACCAGTACTTCTAACGTCTATCCATTCGCATTCTATTTCAGTACAAACACTACATTGTGTGGTTGACTTGAGAGAAAACCAAAGGGACAAGTAAGAATGGATAATCTAGAGAAACTGGCAATATTGGGCACATATGACATTACAAGATAGAAGACAAATAAAAAAATTAATAATGCACAACACTACGCATAAAACAAAATATATGAGTAACATGAACCCTACCACAATCCAGGGTTGAACCCATGTGTAAGTAACGAGAAAACGCGTACTAAATACTATTTCTGGCATCAATATGTAATTGACACATTAAAGTAAAGTAAGTCTTCAGTAGTCAATATGTGTGTGGGATTTCCATACCAAGCGAAACCTAATCTATCTTTGATATTTGTCAACTATTTGAATGCATTACTATAGTCAGTCAGTGTTTTATGTTGTTTATCGTAAAATGAGCAACGCTTTTGCTATGTCATGGCGAGTACAAGTTTCATTTTGATTTGATGATGATGTCCGCTTTGCATTAGATCAACACACTTAAACTTATGCTGTAGTTAGATTTCGTGTATTAGCTAACTGAAACAACAGACCGCAGATAGACATGTCGCCCTACACGGACACATTATATCCTGATTCTAAGCTAACATGTCTTTCCTCTTGCTCATATATGTTGCGTGCTTAGTTGAGAAGCAGCAAATTCCCATTACATATCCTTTGGTATTATTATATACACTAGAAATAAAAGTAAATAAAACATATGTCGTATATTTCAAATTAACACTTCATGCAAAAATTACCAGCCAACTATGTACATAAGTGTTGTCTTATATTGCACTGAAAAGCGTAAGTCACACTAATTGCTCAAAAAATTATTTTAGTCAATGATATCAATTTTCAGGCAGACTGACAAAATATGTGCACCTATTCTAATTATAACCCAATGAAAACGATAAACATCTAATTTAGTACACACTTGTGCTTCCACAATAACCCTGGCTTCTCCTGCATATGGTGTTTACATCTTGCAATTGAGTCGCTATGCAAGGGCCAGTAGCAATTATTCTGATTTCCTGAAACGTCATCTTCATCTGAGAAATAGGCTACTGGACCAGGGCTATTAAAAGATTCGCCTTATTCGATCTCTTAAAAAGTTTATATTCCGATACCAATATCTTGTCGAAATATATTTCGTCTCTGCAGAAACGATTATAAGCGATGCATTTTCATATATTGAAAATGTATAAAGATAAAGAAGTCAAGAAAAATGTCAATGATGTTTTTTTATCAATGTGTGACGTAAAAATATTTTTGACATTTACGTCAGCGAATATGGTACTGATTTGACAACTATTTTACCTATTTTTTTCCTGTATTTAAATACTGTTATAGTCACAGCCGGAACCTTTGAACCGTTATAAGAGCGGGAGGTTTGGCGTTTTAAAATCTGATTCAACCCACCATTTCCTTAGAAATGCCTGTACCAAGTCAGGGTCATTACGGTTTTCACAGTTTCCCGGTTGTTGACTGATTTTGTCTGTTTATATAATTATGAGTTTTGACTTTCCCTTTGTAAGATTGTTTGGAGTTCGGTAATTTTATTATTACCCTTATTTGTAAATTGCAAAAAAGGGTGCACTCGACTCGCAGCCGCAAGTCGTAAAGTTTACCAGTTACTTGCCCATGGTCGGTGGTTCTCTTCGGGTACTCCGGCTTCTTCCATCACTAAAACTGGTCGCCATGATATAGCTGAAATATTGCTGAAAGTGGCGCTAAGCACCAAGAAATCAATCAATCAATCAATGTCCAATAACCTTCATTCAGCCTAAGGATTCGGAAGCCAAAACATTTAAAAGTCATTTGGAAGCAAATAAACCAAAGAGTAATATACAAGAATGCCAAATTCGACTAAGGTGACCTATGCCTGAGCGAGGATAACCTTAGTTTCATTAATAATGATCTTATCTAGGGACTTCAAATTTCAATAAACACACAACTAACATAAACTATATCAATACACAAAATCAAAGCAAAAAACAAAAAATCAAAACCTCTCTCCTAAAAATAATAATTAAAAAAACAAAATGAAGGGCATGTCAATTCAAGCATATTCGACGTATTTCAGAATTGTGTTTAACCATTACAACTGTTATGCTTATGCTAATCTCCTGAAATTAGAATATCTGTAATATTTGTTTAGTTTTTTTCTTATGTACCTTATTAGACTATTGCCATGAAAACAGTCATATTTTTTCAGAAATACACAGACATTCATTTCACTTTGAATCAAGAGATAGTGACCGTTCTAATGACTCCATTAAACCGAATTATATGTAGGTTAATCATTGTCTCTTTTGAAGCTCCACAAAAGAAATATTGACAGAAATTAGAGACCTTAGTAAAGAGAGGTTATTAGTTGAAGACAAAGATAACACAAAGAAGATGGAACATGTGATGTCTTAGTAGAAAGTCTTAACAGTGAAGGTCATCAATTCCACCAATATCAACAAAACGAATAAACACCTCTCAGCTTAAGAAGAGTTTGAAGATAACAAAGGGGCAATCAGAATCCGTATATCGAAAAGTAACAGACAACACAAGGCCCAAAAGAAAAAGTACAAAGGGACAAACTAAGATCAACACAACATACACATAATACTAAAGATCAAGTAACACGAATTCCACTAAAAATTGGGAGTGACATCAGATGCTCCAGAAGGGTAAGCAGTTCCTGCTCCACTAGTGACACGATATATGACGTTCCGATGTCAGGTCCTAGATTGGGACATGTAAAATATGTGGTGGTGCTAAACCAATTAATGGTACGCCCCTCTTGATAATTGGATCCCAACCCTCCCCGTTTGATAACTGGATCCCAACGGGTATGCATATATTAAGTCATATACATCTTGAGTATGATGCATTGTTACATATTAGTATACCTCATAGATATAAGAGTGTATGTGATTAGTTAGAAAACGTAACATGTCAGGAAGACAAAATTTCGTGTATCCCTAGACCGCGTGCTCCAGGGAAGTAAATCTCATGTATCCCGCCCCCGCTTGACCCCATGGCAACCCCCACAAGAAGTACACAAAGAGTCGTCGCCCTTTGCGTTTCTATTATAAACAAAATGGCAGATGACGTCACTCGAAAGTGCTTCCACATTCCGGACAAGGAAGAAATATAAAAGTTAATAATAGAAGCCTCGAGAAATATGACTTCTTCGGGTAAGCAAATCTTCATATCTCTCTACAACAAGGGCCATACATGTATAGTATTCCACTATATAAATTTAACTCTAGTAATGAGATCATTTGGTTGGTTTAGAGCAGCTCACGTGACATGTCACAAATCATCGTGTCACCCTCTCGGAAACATCCAGACGACATTGAAATCGAAGAATTACTGGAACGAAAAAATGCTAAAATACAAAGAAAAGTACAGCGTCCTCCGTTAGATGTTTCAGACCATTGCTTAGGGGAAAGCGGGCGGGAGACGAATTTTGAGGACTTTGAAATCGCTGAACTTGATGGAACTCTTAAGACTTTCTATGCATGTGCCCGAAAAAACATGTACATGTGCAATTTGTAAATGAATAGTGGAATAAAACATTAATTTCCCTTTTGATAGGGAGATATGAAAATGTATTCACTCTCAAAAATCATATTTCCTCAAGTGAACAAATTGTCATATATCCCTACTAAAAGGGAAATAAATGTATAGTGTCACATTAAAGGTGATTGGGTCATGATGTTCAGACCGATAGCAAATTTCGAAGCAAAATAATTTTAGTAAAAATGTGTAGGTAATAGACAGACTCGTAATTGTTGTTTATTAACGGACCGCAAATTGCATGATTGAGTAAAGCTTGAAAATATTATGAAGGTTATTTCATTTTGTTGAAGAACAAAGCACAAGACTAACAAATGGTTCATTAAGTAGAAAACGAATGAATGAGGCCAATTGGTTGAACGCTGCCAATTTTTTTGAGGTGTCTGTGCCAAGCCACTTTATTTCACTTTAGAATTGTTCTGCCAGTGTGGTATCTTTGTTTTTCATGGTTCACAAGCGGAACAATAACATCCTCTCTTTTGTTGAAGATGTTCGTTCTCAAACGTCCTTTACTGTATCGCTCATGTCAAGTTCAATGGGGTAGATGCAAAACAAAAGTCACCAAGATTGGGATTATACAGTGAAATTATATCATTGCTTAACTCGTGATTTCTTTTCCTGTCGGTCCGCATTTGAGATATTATATTATATACACCAAATACCATCAAAGAGACAAAGATGTCCAGATGTAGCGTTTATGGTCAGACGAAAAACAAACGCTCAACTGCAAGCTAAGGGCCGTTCCACACTCATTTTACAGTATGAGTTTTCCTCATTTTTGAAGATACTACTTTGACTGTGAAGTGCAGAACAGCAATAAAAGCGATGTTCATTCATTTGAATGCATGTCTAATAAAAGCGTAGATATAAAATTTACTGCTGACGACGAAGTATGATTTTGAATAATATCTGATGTCCATTTACATCCATATATTTTCTTACTAAACATCTATATCGGGAAGCTATAGGACCATTCTAGATACTTTTCGCTTATCTTGAGAGACCTCTCTATGACACATATCTAATAGATATCTAGCTTGGTCGCGTATTTCAAATGTGTGCTACTTATTAAGCTGGATCATTATTTATATATGGACATGAAGGATTTGACATTAGCATAGCATTCATATTTTGGATAGTAATCATTCATCTTTTTTTTTCACAAGTCCATAAACAATTAGTTCATACTGAATCAACAGAACACGCCCGATTCAAAGACTTCATTGAACCCAATTCTTCTTTTTCTTTTCGTTCGTATTTACACTTGGATTTCAGCTTCTGCTACGAATCTGTTGGTCTTCTGTAGGGTATCCACGGGTCCATAAAGCTTCTCTTGGAGTGTTGTTGGTAATGGTCATATCTCTTTCCTCAATGCCTGATGGTTCTTGCATATCTGTAAAATGTGGGCGGTATCTTGCTTTGCCTCTCCACATGAGCACATTGGGGATGATATGATTTGAACCCAGTGATATCCAGGTTATTCACAGTTCACGGGAAGTAATTTCTGCTCATCACACTTCTTCACCAACATAAACCCCAACGTGAATTACTAAAAGTACATTTTACTTTTACTACATTCCTACTAATCGGATCAACAAAATGCAATTAGGATGCCTGTACTATTAACAAATCAAGTTGAAATGGAAAACAATATATCGGCAAAACCATATTTAGAAAAAATCATTAAACCTTAGATGATATATGATTATCACGGAGAACGTAAAGCGATGTCGAATGAAAAGGATTCACGGGCAATGTCCTCTTCAAGAGCAGTGTAAAATAAACAAACAAAATAACAGCTCAGAAAACACGTGGAAACATGCAGAAACTGGTATCACGTTTTGCTAATGATATCCTGACAAGTACCGCACATATAGAGCATCAATGATCTAGAACCGTCACGAAAATATATTATTATATTTTATTATAGAAACTAGATGGAAAATAATAACAGTATTTTCTGTACGTGAAAAGAAATAATCCCCTTTTCCTGTTGCAATATGCACGTAGGTAAAATATCGGTTTGAGTATCTGCGCGTGGGACGAAATAACCCCTAAAAATTTGGCGCGTTTTTGCACGTCGATAAAATATCTAATTATTTTGTCCAGTATAATAATACAATTATGTCTTTCATGATAATGTAATATCCAAAATATTTAAATCTGGGAAATAACCCTTTTCTCGATTTAATAATTGTGGATATTACATTATCATGAAAGTCATAATTGTATATTATTTATGACATATCTGTAAAGAATATTTGTCAACTAATTGCCTAAAATATAGATATAATAAATCGTGTAACTCAATCTTTAGGTTTCTATGTATTGTTTTATAGATCGTTGTTTGTTCTTTTGATCCTTTTCCTTGGGTCTTTGTATTGTCTTTCATTCTTCTGACTACCTTGGTAATTTTCTTATCTATCGTATTAAGATATAATTATTATTAATATAAAAAGTGATAAAATGAAGGAAAAAAAATACCATACTGTCGAAATATTATGGGGAAAAAATACCAAACTATTGCAACAGTTCTAAAATCCAAGACATTATCGTCGAAAGAAGCAAAATCGGTTGGCCTAACACACATATACACAAACAATTACTTTTCTGGCTAGCTGTAGGAGATGCATGTCTATATAAAAAAGGTGGCAGAGTTAAACTAGTGCTATGGGACTAAGCGTCCCTTATTAGCGGAATGATGCGGCCATGCCAGTGTGGACACTTGAGACAATGATATATCTGGAGATTGTACATAACTTACAATAAATGATGTAGTGAATCGGTTCTGCTAGGTATTTTATTGAAGAAAAACAACAATGAAGGATAAAGCATTCAATTGAAGGTATATCGTTTGTTATTGATACAGGATCTAACAGTTTATCTACTGCATTTGTTTGCAATTGAACCTGATAGATAAAATTAAACTTAATTATATATATGTATGTATATACAAATCGTGACTATAGATGGCTTGCTAAACTGTTGTGTACTCTTTTGAATTTTGTTCTAGGTTATCTGGTATTGTCGTTAAAAATCATCCTGGGTGAACGAGTCGAAATAAAATCACAGAAAGGATGATGTGTACGATATGTCAATATGTACATAAATGAATTGCAAACTATAATATTATAGTTATAATATTATTACTAAAACCGTAAATATCTCATTTTGTGCACACGACTCGTGTTTGGAATGGCCTTCACGAGGTACGCTCATATTCAAAATATTGGAAAACCAAGTTATTTAAAAGTATTTGGTGTAGGAAAATCAGAGGGCATTAAAAGGATAGCCAAAATCGCCAAATGTCGCACATGCTGAGAGAAGAGAACCTTAGTTGCATGCCCGCTATGATTTTCGCCTAAAGCGATGTTCAGTTGTCTTTTCCAGCAGTTGTATGTAGGGGGTCTGATGTCCTACTTGTTATTTGTGCTTGCTCATTGTGGCCTGGTGTCCAACACTCCTTGACCATATGAATAACATGGCGGGTGTGTTAGAAGATAAATGAACTGCTTACCGTTTACGAGCACCTATGTACATCCCAAGTTGTTGGTGGGGTCCTTGTTGTTCATTATTTTAGTTTTCAGTGTTTTGTATTTGCTTCTTTGTCCTGTGTGATGTGTACCCAATGTTGCCAGTTTCTCTGGATTGTTCATTCTTGATTGCCCCTCCAGAGTTGTCTAACGTTTTTCTAATAATTATTTCAGTATTTAGAAACTGTTAATAAGGGTAATAACAAAATTACCGAACACCGAGCAAGTTTCCAAAGGGAAAGGCAAAACTCATATATCAACAAAGAGACAAAATCAGTCAACAACCGGAAAACTGGGAAAACCGCAATGGCCCTGACTTGGTACAGGCATTTCCA
>JYMV01050832.1_pt1 | contig 17133 bp, 14 predicted proteins | sample 338911 | NCBI WGS metagenome assembly JYMV01 (sample SAMN03354496, study PRJNA234377) | hydrothermal vent metagenome | biome: Deep sea; feature: Hydrothermal plumes at the Eastern Lau Spreading Center, Western Pacific Ocean; material: Seawater | place: Tonga | collected 2009 | depth 2000 m m
TTGACCAGTTCAGGGGAGTTCCATCCATTGGTACCTAGCAAGGTAACATTATCGACATTATAAAAAGCCAACTGGGGAATTATCAGGCCCACTTTATCATAGACTCCAGGAATAAAAATCGCGTCATAACTCAATTCCAGGGACACTTTTAATTTTTCAACATTATTCTCTGACCAATGCCCCATATCAACAATTGGACGGGATAATAAAGATGTATCACTAAAATCTTTTATTTGACCATCGTTCAACAATATTTCGCGGGCAATCTTTGTCAATTCATCATCCTCAACACCGCCTAACTGCAAAATCTGATTTTTAAAATCATTCTGGGAGCGCTCGTAACCGGAAACCGCAACCACTTCCCCTCCCAGAGCTTCCACTTCATTAATAAAGATATCCTTCAATTCCAATCCGAAAGGTTCAAAAGGATGAAGAACAGCAAATCTCCTCAAATGGAGAGTATTAACAGAATACTCCGCCAGGAATTTAGCCTGAATCTCCCGGGTCAAAGCATTGCGAAATATATAGGGATTCATATCCACCAGGCCCTGAGTTGATGCAGTCGGTGAAAATATGGGGATTTGATATTGCCGGGCAACCTCACCGGCGATTTTCACTTCGTCGCTCAACAGAGGCCCGATAATACCCACCATATTAGGCAACCCAGCCAATTCGGCTAAGACCCGTTTAACCGGCAGACTTCCAGAGTCCCTCACCTCCAGCCCCAGCTTTTCCCTGAATTGAAAGGGCAACTGGTTCACTGCAAGCTGAATTCCCTGTAATACCCTTTGTCCAGTCAGTGCTAGTTTTCCGGTCAGTGGAAGAACCACGCCAATTTTGATTTTGGCATCAGTCTCTTCCTTAATCTGGTTCAACCAACTTTCCACCTCAACTCTACGGGAATGTTTGGGGAAGGTTTCAATAAATTTCTCTATACTTGCCAGGTAATTAGCAATGTCCCCTGTCGCCCTGAAAGATGAGATTTTTCTCAATATTAAAAGGTCCACCGGAAAACCGTTACCAAATTTTTGAATTAGTGCTGAAACTTGGGCAATTCCAAGTTTTTCGTTAATCAGATTCGCAGTGACCTCGACAGCACGTTTACGGACTTCCTTATTTTCAATCTGACCAAAAACCTTTTTTAATTTAGAAAAAGCCTTTTCATAATTCATCCGGCTCCCATCAATCTGGGCCAAGCGAACCATAACCTCCCATTTACGCTTTTTATCCGGAGATGATCGCAAGACCTTTTGAAACAAGGCTTCTGCACGATCATAGTCCGCCAATTCATAATGGCAGATAGCCATGTTAAATCTTGCCGAATTTGCCAGAATGGAGCCCGGAAACTTTTGTAAAAAAATTTGGTAGAAGCGAACAGCTGTAGAAAAAGAAAGGTTGGACTGATCTATCCCACCCAGACGAAACAAAGCCAGATAACTTCTTTCCCCAGAGGGATTATGGGACAAGTAGTCATGGTAAAGTGGCTTGGCTCCAAGAAAATCTCCTGAATGAAACAAGTACTCGGCCTGCAAAAAAGGATCACCCGGTAAAGCAGGCTTGGCCTGCTCTGGGTTGTTCTCGGCTTCTTCTTGAGGCTCTGCATAGGCCAGCCCACAAACCGCAAGCACAAATATAAAATTAATTATTAGTGTTTTCATCAATCGCTAAAAGATGCCTTTACTCTTTATCTCTGGGTTTACCTTTTAATTTGTGTTTTTCAATCCGATATCTCATTGAACGAAAACTGAGATTTAATTTTTTCGCCGCCTTATTAATAATGCCATCAGAACGAATCAAGGCATTGGCAATCATTTTCTTTTCGATTTGATCCAGGGTTCTTTCAAGGTCAATATTATTTTGGTCCAGTTCAGGGACCTGGGTTTTATCGGGAGACAATTGCCCGAGAAGTTCATCCGGCAAACTGGTTTTGCGAATCCTTTCCTCTGTCTCCAGGACCACTGCCCTCTCAATGACATTTTCCAATTCTCTCACATTACCCGGCCAGGAATACTGTTCGAATACTTTCAAGGTATCCTGATCTATACCTTGAATATAGGTTTTAGCGTGCCGGGTGTTATACTTATTGATAAAAAATTCCACCAAATCCGGAATATCTTCTCTACGTTCCCTTAAAGGTGGAAGGTGAATAGGAATGACATTCAACCGGTAATATAAATCCTCGCGGAAGGATTTCTGTTCCACCAAATCCGAAAGATTGCTGTTTGTCGCCGCGATGATTCTTAAGTCCACAGGAATGGACTGGGTACCTCCTAGTCGCATGATTTCATGTTCCTGCAAAACCCGCAACAGTTTCACCTGTGTCGATAATGGGGCATCGCCCACTTCATCAAGGAAAAATGAGCCTTTATTCGCGGATTCCATCAATCCCAGCTTCAAGGAATCAGCACTGGTGAAGGCTCCTTTTTCATGCCCGAACAATTCACTTTCAAGAAGGTTTTCCGGCATGGCTCCACAATTGATGGAAACAAAGGGATAGTTTTTTCTAGAACCGTTAAAATGGATGGCTTTAGCGATGAGTTCTTTGCCCGTACCACTTTCACCCGTGATTAAAACAGTCGCACTACTTTGGGCAACTTTGTCCACTAGATCGAAAATTTTCTGTATCGGTCCGGATTTCCCTATTATATTTGCAAGCTGAAAGCGGTCATTTAATGCAGTTTTTAAAAAACGGTTTTCCTCGGTGAGCTTTTTCTTCTCCAAAGCGTTCTTGACGATTAGCTGGATGTCCTCGATTTTGAATGGCTTGGAGATATAATCGTAAGCACCCTTTTTCATAGCGGTCACGGCTGTTTCGGCGGAAGCATAAGCCGTCATCATTACAACGGGCGTATCGGGGAGGATTTTTCGAGCCGCATCCAAAACATCTATTCCATTGGAGCGCCCCATGCGGATATCGGTCAGAACCAGATCGAAACTATTTTCACGGATCAGCTTGATGGCTTTTTCGACACTGGGAGAGGTAACAACCTGATAACCTTCCTCTTCAAGCATAATTACCAGGAAGTCCCGTAAACTTTTTTCATCATCCACAATCAGAATGGAACTCATACCGTTATTTTATCGCCCTTCCTACCTGCAAATCAACCGCCGGCGAACCGCCGGAGGCAGATTGCAAAAGCTCGTCAAGCCGAGAGTATCGTTGCCAGCAATAAAACGCTATTGCAAGCTAGTCCAGCGAGTTATGCTCTTCATTTGCCTTCATACCCCAGTTATATCTTCTTCATTAAATTTCATGCCCCGCATGGGGTAGAATGGGGTATCACGCTGGTGGCCCCACGCCTAGTGGCGGTCAAAGGTTTCTGCGTAGAGTTTTAGCCGCAGGGCATTGAGTTTTATGAATCCCTCTGCGTCATCCTGATTGTAGCCATGACTTTCTTCGAAGCTTGCTATATTCTGGTTATACAGCGATTTTTCAGCTTTTCGACCTAGGACAACACAATTGCCCTTATACAATTTCAGCCGGACCTCCCCGGTAACATTCACCTGGACTTGGTCAACAGTTTGCTGAGCCAGCTCCCTTTCAGGAGAAAACCAAAAACCGTTATAAATCATTTTGGCATAGGCGGGAATCAGAGAATCACGCAAAAAAGTAACCTCCCGGTCCAGAGTAATGGATTCAATCGCCCGATGGGCCTCGTGCAAAATCGTTCCACCCGGCGTTTCATATACTCCACGCGACTTCATCCCCACAAAGCGGTTCTCGACAATATCAATACGGCCGATTGCATTTTCTCCCCCGAGCTGGTTGAGACGCTCCAACAAAGTTGCAGGGCTCATCCTTTCTCCGTTAACAGCAACCGGATTCCCCTGCTCGTAGGTAATCTCTATAATGGTTGCTTTATCAGGGGCCGCCTCCGGGGAAACTGACAATAAAAACATGTCGTCATGTGGCTCGTACCAAGGGTCCTCCAGCACTCCTCCCTCATAACTGATGTGAAACATATTACGGTCGGTACTATATGGTTTGTCCTTGGTAACAGGAACGGGAATCCCGTGCGCCGTTGCATAATCGATCAACGCCGTTCTAGAGGTAAGATCCCATTCACGCCAGGGAGCGATGATCTTTATTTCGGGATTAAGCATATGGTAAGCCAGCTCAAAGCGGACCTGATCGTTCCCCTTGCCCGTTGAACCATGCGATACTCCATCTGCCCCCTCCATTTTCGCAATGCGAATCTGCTCCTTGGCAATCAAGGGGCGTGCAATGGAGGTACCTAAAAGATAGTTGTGCTCATAAAACGCATTGGCCCGAAGCATGGGAAAGATAAAATCCTTAGCAAATTCCTCACGCAGGTCTTCGATATAAACCTTACTGGCCCCAGTTGCCAAGGCTTTCTCTCTAACCGGGTCCAACTCCTGGCCCTGCCCCACATCGGCCGCAAAAGCGATGATTTCACAACCATATTTTTCCTTCAGCCATTTGATAATAACGGAGGTGTCCAGTCCACCTGAATAGGCCAACACAATTTTCTTAACTTTATTTCCCATAACTACTTTCTTTCAAGGTTTAAAAATTTAAGATCCCAATAATCATCAATAAATATTGCCTACGGCATATTGGGCGGCCCCTAGCAACGGGGCGGTTTCATCTATCACCACTTTCACAGGAATTTCCGAGAGATATTTTTCAAACCTGCCTTTCGCAAGAAACGCCGCCATAAAATTCCCCTCTTTTAATAATGGCAAGATCTTGGGAGCAATGCCTCCGCCTAAATAAACCCCTCCCGTCGATAAATATTGCAACGCCAAATTCCCCGCCAGGGCTCCATACAGGGAAACAAATAGTTTTAAAGTTTTCTCGCAGACCGGAGAAGTTTTTGCGATGGCTCTTTCAACGATAGTAGCAGGAAAATCAACAGGCTCAATCGCTTCGCCCTCTTCATTGGCAATCGACTTAAAAAATCCATAAATATCCGACAAGCCGGGCCCTGATAATACGCGCTCTATACTGACTCGTGAATATTTTTTTTGCAGAAAAAATAAAAGCTCCGCTTCCACACTGTTCCGGGGAGAAAAATCACAATGTCCCCCTTCGGAATCCATAACAATAAATTTGCCATTTCTCTCCGGAATCAGGAAGGCCTGCCCCAAACCTGTGCCTGCTGAAACCACGGAAATTCTTCCCCCACTCCCCGAAGCTCCGATTTGAATTACTTCAAAATCTTCAGGACTTAAAAATGGAATCGCGCATGCCGTAGCAGCCAAATCGTTGATCAGCCAAACCGCATCTATCCCCAAGTGTTTTTTTAAGCACTCTACCTCAACCTGCCAGGAAAGGTTGGTCAAACTGCATTTTTCGTTAGTGACTTGACCGGCCACGCCAAAACATGCTTTCTCAATCGTTGACTCGTTATCCTTTAAAAAGTCGTCCAGTATTTTCTCGATACTGGAAAAATCCCGGCTCTCATAACGCTTCTGGGTTATTCGCGTTGAGCTATCAAAAAGCGCCAGGTTGACCTTGGTTCCCCCGATATCACCGGCTAATATCATCTTTATTTAAGAAATGACCGGATGCGCTCATCCAATGCATTTTGGTCTTTAGTGAAAGACTGCAACGCCGATTGCGTCATCAAATCATCCAGCGCAACAGATTCGGGCCAGGCAGACAGGTCTGGAATTTTCCCATGCTCCTGGATTTTCTTTAAGTCATCATCGCTGAAAGGATGAAACAAGTTGACACTGCGTGCAATTTCATCCAGTTCTTTTCCTTGCATGGAATCCAGATCCGTTCTGGCAATCAGAGTATCGACAAAAGCTTTGAACTCGTCTGACAATTCCCAAAGCTCCGAAAAACGCTTTGCAAGAGGATGCTGCGGATCAATCCCCGGTTCAATAGAATCATCAATATGAGAAACCATCGAAGATTTACCGGATTCCTGAAATTCTTTCATGGCCTTAGGCGGAATGGTCAATACATCCAGTCCGGCTAGAAAAGCCACTTGCTCACCGCTTCTTATGCTGGCGGCTATCAATCGCGATCCCACTTCTTTATAATTTTCACGCGCAGACCGCAATGCCCGCTGAGTCGCCAAAGTCACTTTTTCCCCTACCAGTTCTCCTGTTCCAGCTTTATGGTCCATAACCACTTGATTCAACCGACCCAAAAACACATTCACAAAATCCGGGTTACCCAAACGCGCCGCCAGATAGTTTTGCCGAACCGAAAACCCCAAAGTGAAATTAATAGGAACCCCTTCCTGCCTTAAAGTACGAACCGCCAAATATCCTTCAGGAGTCAGAGGCACTTTGACAGTAAAATATTCAGGGCACACCTTGTAATATCTACGGCCAAAATGCAGGGTACGCTCTATACTCCTGGACACAGCCGGATGCAATTCCACACTGACTTTCACCTTGAAAGCCTGGACCAGACGCAGGGCAATCTTGCAATTGATCACGAACCCCACCTCCAGGGTCATTTCCTCCGCAGACAAATCCAATCCTTCCTGATTGATTTTCTGGATGGTGTCTTCAATGACCTGGTCCATAACCCCACTTTGCACCACCTGATTGGCTAGAGTATTATTGGTGGTCAAAGCCGTGAGTTCGTCCTTCCATATCTCCTGGGCTTTTTCCAACTCGCCGGTATCGATCCACACCTCAGTACCAAGGGCTTTCAATCTGGCTAATAAAGGATCCGATTCATTCCTGGGCGACGCCCCTTCAATCTTTTCAAAAGCCAGCCCATGCAAAATCTCATCCAGCTTTTGGCTCACAGTAGCCATGTATTTATCCTTTCTAAATTCCAGGTTTACCTAAAAGTTTGAACATATTTTTTTTATAAAACTCAACACCAGGCTGATCAAAAGGGTTGACCCCATTCAAATAGCCGGTCATCGCCACTGCCCTTTCAAAAAAATAAATAAGCTGACCTAGAGATGTTGGCGAGCGATCTTTAATTTTTAGTGTCATGTTGGGAACACCTCCTTCTTTATGCGCATCGGCGGTTCCCAGCCAGGCTTTCTCATTAACAGTATCCAGCGTTTCACCGGCGAGGTAGTTTAAGCCGTCTGCATCATTTTGAAAAGCTGGTATTTTCAACTGCCGCCGGGAAGACTCGAGAGTTAAAAACGTCTCAAAAATATTCCGAGTGCCTTCTTGAATCCATTGTCCCATGGAATGAAGATCGCAGGTGAATTCCACCGACGCGGGGAATATGCCTTTTAATTGCTTACCTTCGCTTTCACCGGCCAATTGTTTCCACCACTGGGCCAGATAATAAAAAGCGGGTTGGAATGTTGCCAGGATTTCAGTGGTTTTTCCCCTCTGGTAAAGCAACTGGCGAATCGCCGCGTAACGGTAGGCATCATTCTGATCCAGAGAGCTTGTCGAATACAATTTTTCACCCTTCCGTGCCCCTTCCATCAATTGCTGAATATTGATCCCCGCCACCGCCATAGGGAAAAGCCCCACCGGAGTTAATACGGAATACCGGCCTCCCACATCATCCGGAATCACAAAAGTCTTATAACCCAAATCATCGGCAAGGCTTTTAAGAGCCCCCCGGCTCGAATCCGTGGTGACGACAATCCGGTCTTTGGCTCCATCTGCCCCATATTTTTTTTCAACCATATCTTTTAACAAACGGAAGGCAATGGCCGGTTCCGTTGTCGTGCCTGACTTGGAGATTACGTTGAGACAAACATCCCGCCCCGATATCAGGTCAAAAAGATCAGCATGGTAATCCGAACTGATACTCTGCCCGGCAAAATAGATTTCTGGTCCGCCATGCCCCCGATTGGAAAAAGAAGAATTCAGGTAGGAAATCCCTGCCCGGGCACCCAAATAAGACCCGCCGATGCCCACAACGATGAAAGCTTCACAACAATCGCGGATAGAGCTTGCTGTGCTTTCGATCTCAGCGGCCAGGGAATCGGAAAAACGTGAAGGCAGGTGCAACCACCCCAGATAGTCCGACCCCTCACCGGACCCTTCCTCTAACTGGTCGTGGCACAGGCCGACCTGTCCCTGGAGGCTATTCACTTCCTGTTCAGTAAGAAAGGAATTCAGGTTTTCGCAATTAAGGGAAAGGTTTGACATGCTGGATGGATAGTACTCCGTTTACCTTTGTAATTTATTGAACTTGGACCCTTCAATGGTCAAATTATACATCAGGCCCTTTTGGCCAAATACAAACGCTACGATAGGATCCTTAACAGTGGTGGTATCCAGAGAGTCCCCCATACCCAGCGAGATCAATGCCACGGAGCCATCCACCCCGGCTTTCCAGCCATCGCTGTTTCTAAAAGCTTTCAATGCATCCTCTTTGGTAAATACCAGAATAATGGATTTGGTCTGAGCACCCAGCTGAAATCCTATCGAAGCCGCCATGGTACTGTAATATTCAACGGTCTTACCTCCGATCCGCAAAGCCCCTTCACCATATTCCCCGCCAATGCCAAACCCGGCTTTGATGACCTGGGGAAAAATCAGAACTCCCTTGGCTTTTTTTATAAAGCTTTCGGCTCCTGGAATTTCCTTATTAAACCGCTCCAGAGTGACCTCTACACTCACATCTATCTCCTTGGCGGTTGCAGAAAAGGCCATGCTGGTGGAACACAACAAAATCAACAAAATCAAAAGCCATTGAGTGAATGCAGAAATTATTGTTCGTCTAGTTTGTGAAAAATTTTTATGGTCCATTAAATTAAATACCCTTCAAATCGGAATCCCTGAAAAAAACTCCCATCAAACTTCACCTGAAAATTTTAACAGAATTGACAGTATTTTGGAAATCAAGCCAAGCCCATAACCTAGAAACTATCTTAGATAATTAAATCTAAATATTTGAATAATATAACTTATTTAACAATACATAAAAAAATTAAAATAAAATCTTTATAAATTAACAGATTCTGTTACTATAAATATAAAGAGCATGTCAAAGAACCCTGCCTTTATAGGAGGTGCCCTATGTTTTACGAAACAAAAGTTTTGGACGCTTATGGGAACCTGAAAAAGATTGTCTCTACCCAGGAGCTACACACTCGGCACTGGAGAATATTTCAACAGTTGGAGGAAAGAAAAGTCTTTCTCCCGAAGACAACATTCCCGAAAAAAGTAAGAGAAAAAAAGACGAAGGCTTATTGGCGACTCACTTAAAAAAAACCAGCTAGTACAAGTTTATAGCAGAATTCCGGCAAAAATAAAAGCGGTGACACCGTCACTTTAAGTTAAGGATATCCCGGATAAAGAGGTTGCTGGCTTTCCGCACATGCGGTTTCTCTAGATGGGATTTCATGTCGGCGGGCAGGCGCAGGGTGAAGGTGGAACCGATCCCCAGTTCGCTTTCTCCCGTCAGGTTTCCCCCCATCGCCAGAACCAAACGGTGGGTGATGGCCAACATCAACGCATTGGCACCAAACCCGCTCGACGATAGGGTTTCATCAGCGGCATCGGCGGAACCTTTAAACAGGTTTTCCAGAACCTTCGGGCTGTGATACCCGCACCGGTGTCTTGCACGACGAAAGTCAGCCAATCCATTTCTCCCACCGTTTTCCGGCTCACTTTAAGCGCTGTCTTGCCGTTTTCAGCGTTCTCTAACAGATTGAACAAGACCCGTGCGACTCTCTCCCGGTCTCCATTCATTTCACCCAGTGACCCAGGAAGTTCAACAGTCAACGTATTTCCCGCTTCCGGTCTGAGCCTCTTTGTCACTTCCTCCACCAGATCAGTAATGGGAAATAACTGATGCGCAAGGTCAGAGCGACCGGATTCAATTTTGGACAGGTCAATAATTTCTTCGACCCATTTCATCAACTGACTGCTGGCATTGCGGATTTTTCCTACATCGGCGACCAAATCATCCAGGCCAGCATCTTCCAGCTCTTCCTGGACCATTTCGCTGTAACCGATGATGTGGTTGAGGGGAGTTCTCAGTTCATGGCTGAGGTTGGCGAGAAAGACGGATTTACTCAGGCTGGAAGTTTCGGCCCCGCGTTTATCGAGAGCCAACTGCTGGTTGGTTTTTTCCAGGTCTGCGGTGCGCACCGCCACCTGTTCTTTCAGGGATTTTTTATGCAGATCAATTTTTTCACCGCGCTTTTGTGTTTCTTCCAGCACAGTATTGATCAGCTCGATAAGTGGATCGTAAAGATCGTCCCCGAATTTATCGATCCGTTGCGAATAGTCTCGTTGCGCAATGATATTTTCAAGGGTTTCCCTAATTCGCTTTGTACTCAAAGGCCCTACCCCGTCAGTCACTTTTCCGCGAGCCAGCGTTCCGCTTCCAGGGATGCGGCGCAACCGGTGCCTGCAGCGGTGACGGCCTGCCTGTATTTATGATCATGAACATCCCCGGCGGCAAAGACTCCTTCAATATTGGTTTCCTGAGTTCCCGCTTTCACTTTAATGTAACCGGCATCGTCCAGATCCAGCTGTCCGTTGAAAATGGACGTATTGGGAGTATGACCGATGGCATAAAAAAGACCTGTGACTTCCATCTCTCGCACTTCCTGGGTCTTGACATTTTTCAGACGCGCCCCGGTCAAATAATCCTCGCCGATGGCATCTTCAAGAACGGTGTCCCAGATGATTTCCAGTTTTGGATTTTTGAGAGCCCTCTCCTGCATAATCTTGGAAGCACGAAGTTCATCGCGCCGATGCACCATATAAACCACCGAACCGAACTTGGTTAAATAGGTAGCTTCTTCCACCGCTGTATCTCCTCCGCCGATGACCATCAGCGGCTGGTTGCGGAACATAGGAAGCGCACCATCACACACAGCGCAGGCCGACATACCGTTGTTCCACATTTTTTCTTCATTGGGAACTCCCATTCGTTTTGCTATCGCCCCGGTGGAAATGATCACCGAATGCGCGAGCACTTCGCGGTTCTCGGATTTCAAAACAAAAGGCCGTTGGCTGAAATCAGCAGAGGTCACATCTTCCTGCACCATTTCGGTACCGAAGCGTTCAGACTGTTTGCGGAACAACTGCATCAACTCCGGCCCGCCAATTCCTTCAGGAAATCCTGGATAATTTTCGACTTCTGTGGTGGTGGTCAACTGCCCTCCTGCTGAGCCTCCCATCACATAACCTTCAAACATAAAAGGGCTGAGATTGGCCCTGGCAGCATAAATTGCGGCGGTATGCCCGGCAGGCCCCGAACCGACTATGACAACATTTTTAACATCTGACATCTTGGAAACCCTTTCTATCTCTAGCTATTACTATCTGCCTCCGGCGGCTCGCCGGTGGCCAAAAGCAATCTTTAGAGATCCTCTACTTTTTTATCTTTATGCAGCGGAACCCTACATCGCTGTATCTCAATTCGGGATCTTTTTTGACCCGATCAGAAATCCTTAAAAAATGGCCGGCAGAATTCCACGATCCTCCCCGCACCACCTTGTTTTTCCCAGTCCCTCCTGTTGACTCATACCAATCCAGGGTCCACTCGTAGGCATTGCCCATCATATCGTAGAGACCGTTGGAATTGGCCGTAAACTTTCCCGTATCTTCCGGAAAACCTTTGTCATAGGGCTGGCGAAAATAAGCTCCTCCCAGTCTCTCACCTTGTGCCGCCGCCTCCCATTGCCATTCGGTTGGGAGTTTTCCTCCCCGCCAGGAACAATAGGTTTGCGCATCTTCCCAGCTCACAAACACAACCGGTTGATGCGGTTTATTAAAGTCCTGCGGACGGTCTTCATGTAACACCGCCGGTTCACAAACCCCGGCGATAAAACATTCCCGGTAATCGGCATTGCTGACTTCATATTTGTCGACCCAGAACTGACCCAGCTCCACCTTGTGGGGGATTTCATCGCTACACCAGTCGGCGTTACCTTGTTCTTCTTCGCAGTAATAACTTCCCAGATTATATTTTCCACCTGGGATTAAAACCTGCGAGTCACCAGACTCTGCATAGACAGAAAGAACAACTAAAAATGTGCTGAAAACGATGAAAAACAAGATTCGCCGGATCATACTTCTATCCTTTCCAAAATGGCTTTTCTCACATCTTCATATTTGGCGCTCAACTCAATGGGGGAGAATGCGTAATCTGATTGGACCCCTTCAATTTGACCCGTGTGATATTTGGAAAGAAAATCAGTGAACTTCAATCCATTAGCGGTCGAGATCACCACCACCCGGTCCTCTTTCTTAATTTCGCCGCTTCCAACCAGTTTTTCAAGTACCGCCAGAGCCACTCCTGTATGCGGGCAACAGAGTAATCCTGTTCGATTGGCCCGGCCTACCGCATTGGCCAGCTCATTTTCCGTTGCCTCCTCGACGATGCCATCGAAAGCCTGGAGGGCACGTATGGCTTTTTTATAACTAACCGGATCTCCAATCTGGATGGCACTTGCCAGAGTTGTTTTCGCCTGGATGGAGTCGAATGTCTTAAATCCTTTTTTGTAACTGCGATAAAGAGGGTCCGCCCGTTCCGCCTGGGCACAAACAAGACGAGGAAGTTTATTAATCAGCCCCAGATCATGGAACATCTGGAATCCTTTTGCCACCGCGCTGACATTACCCAGATTACCGCCGGGGACAATTACAAAGTCGGGCACTTCCCAATTGAACTGCTGGACTATCTCGAAACTGATGGTTTTTTGGCCTTCAATTCTCAGGGAATTCATGGAGTTCGCCAGATAGATTTCGTTTTTCAGGCAAACCTCTTGCACCAGTTTCATGCATCCATCAAAATCTGTATCTAGAGACAAAGTGAGTACACCATGTGTGATGGGTTGAATCAATTGTGTCAGCGAGACTTTATTTTTAGGCAAAAACACAATGGCGGGCATACCGGCAAGCGCGCAATAGGCTGCCAGTGCGGCAGAAGTGTCTCCGGTTGAGGCACAGGCCACTGCCTTGATCTTTTTTCCGTCGGAAATCATTTGCTTGACCATGGAGACCAACACGGTCATTCCCAAATCTTTAAAAGACCCTGTATGTGCCATACCACACTGCTTGACCCAAAGATCATTGAGGCCAATCTGGTGCCCCAGCCGTTCGGCCCAGAAAAGATTCGTGCCCCCCTCATAAGTAGAGACAATATTTTCGTTATCCACATTAGGGCAAACCAACTCCCTTTTTCCCCATACTGCACTGCCATAGGGCCATTCGTTGCGGCGGTACCGGCTCTCAAATAGTTCCCGCCATTCTTCAGCCGAGCGCTTTTTCAACAAACTCATATCATGTTGCACTTCCAGAAGTTCGTCACACTCCCTGCAACGATAAACGATATCGGTCAGTTCATACCGGCTTTGGCAATCCGGATTAATACATTGAAACCAGGCTTTAAATTCCATACCTATTTTTCCACACGAATCAAGTTTGGCTTTCCACACACTACATCCAGTTGTTCTATTTCCTTTAGCGCCGCCTGAATATTTTTCTCACTGGATTTGTGACACATCATTACCAGCGAAACCTCCTCGCCACTTCCTGCCCGCCCTCGCTGGATCATGGACTCTATGCTGATGGAATGGTTCCCCAGTGTCCCGGATATTTTAGAAAGAACACTCGGTTTATCCAGCACACTGAAGCGCAGAAAATATTCTGACTCTATCTCACTGATATCTTTCAAGGGGATCGCCTTGATCTCTTCACTTTGGAAAGATCCGGCAGGTACTCTTTCTCCCACGTCCGAGAGGATATTCCTGGCAATTTCCACGACATCTCCAACCACCGCACTGCCCGTGGGTAAAGCACCTGCCCCGTGCCCGATCAGGATATTTTCCTCCATCAAATCATCGCAGACGCGAATAGCGTTTAATACCCCATTGACATTGGCCATCGGGTTCGCAACCGGAATCATTGCGGGATGAACACGAATATCTATCGCCTGCCCATCATATTTGGATATAGCGAGAAGTTTGATCCGGTAGCCAAACTCCCGGGCACACTCAATGTCCTCCGAGGTAATACCCGAAATGCCGGAAACCGTTATATCGTCAAACTCCACAGGGGTCCCATAAGCCAGGCGCGTCAGAACCGCTATCTTGTGCGCAGAATCAATTCCTTCAATATCAAAAGTCGGGTCCGCTTCGGCAAAACCTTTTTCCTGTGCTTCTTTCAATGCGGTATCGAAGTCGCAATTCTCATCCGACATTTTACTGAGGATATAATTTGCCGTCCCATTCACGATACCTTCCATAACCTGGATGCGGTTGGCGACAAACGCCTCACGAACCGAACGAATTATCGGGATGGCTCCCCCGATAGAAGCCTCGAACCCAATCGACAAACCTTTTTGAGCAACCGCTGAAAATATTTCATCCCCATGTTTAGCCAGTAAGGCCTTGTTTGCCGTCACAACATGTTTTCCCCGCTCGAGGGCTTGGAGAAGAAATTTTTTGGCCGGGTCGTATCCACCGATCAATTCGATGACCACATTAATATCAGGATGGTTAATCACCTCATCGGCAGAAGTCGTCAACACATCGGGCGCAAGCTTAATTCCCCGGTCAGTGGTGATATCCAGATCAGCCACTTTAACCAGTTCCACCCTGGTGCCCAACCGTTTTTTTATGATTTCACTGTTTTCCGTAAGGATCTTAGCTACACCGGCACCGATGGTGCCAAAGCCGATCATTCCTACCTTAATCGTTTTCATCGTCGTTCCATTAAAAAATTTCTCGAATTCCGCGGGCCGCCTGTCGTATTCGGTGCTCATTTTCGACCAGCGAGAACCGTACAAAATGGTCCCCACCTTCTCCGAACCCAATTCCAGGCGCAACGGCCACTTTGGCTTGTTCCAGAAGTAATTTGCAAAATTCCAGGGACCCCATTTTCTTGAATCGGTCCGGAATTTCTGCCCAGACCATCATGGTTGCTCTCGGCGGTGTCACTTTCCATCCGATTCGATTCAGCGACTCGCACAAGACATCCCGCCGACGTTGGTAAGTATCGCGGATTTCTTCCACACAGTCACGCGGACCATTCAAAGCCACCGTAGCCGCAATCTGGATCGGCTGAAACATGCCATAATCCTGATAACTTTTGATGCGCGCCAAAGCATGAATGATTTCAGAATTCCCAACTGCGAACCCAACACGCCACCCTGGCATATTATAACTTTTTGATAGACTAAAAAATTCAATTCCCACATCTTTCGCCCCTGGAACCTGCAAGAAACTGGGGGCACGATAACCGTCAAAAACAATGTCCCCATAAGCAAAGTCGTGGATCACAATAAGATCGTGTTCTTTGGCAAAATCCACCACCTTTTCAAAAAAATCAATATCCACCACCTGGGTCGTGGGGTTATGGGGAAAATTGATGACCATTGCCTTGGGCCTCGGCCAGTTTCTCTTGAAAGCATCAAGAAGAGCCTCAAAAAAATCCACGTCGGGGCCAAGAGGTACATGAATGACATCGGCGTTGGCCAAAATGAAGGCATAAGTATGAATCGGATAAGTCGGTGTTGGAACCAGAACAGAGTCGCCGGGACTGGTAATCGCCATGGCCAGGTGGGCAATGCCCTCTTTAGAACCAATCGTTGCAATCGCTTCGGAATCCGGGTCCAAGTCCACATCGTGGTTGCGCTTGTACCAATCGGTGATAGCAAGGCGTAATTTGTAAATGCCCCTGGAAAGCGAATAGCGGTGATTAGATTCCTTCTGCGCGGCCTCAATCAATTTATCAACAATATGTTTAGGGGTCGGCATATCCGGGTTCCCCAAACCAAAGTCGATGATATCTTCCCCGCGTCGACGGGCCTCATATTTGAGCTCATTGACGATCCCCAAAACATAAGGAGGAAGACGCTTAATTCTAGAAAATTCTCTCATGACACGTTATTCGATTGCTGATAAACAGAAACAGGAATTTTAAACATTAAAACAGGCTGGGCCAAACCGCAAAAAATATCATGGTCAGCCAGGGTTCGTGAGGAGGCAACTTATTAATTTCCAAGGGAATCGGGCTGATTTCCCGCGTAACATAACATAATTCACAAAACCCGGCAAACCTAAACCCATTAGCCCGCGCATTGCATGAGCACATGATATTTTTCCTGAATCTTTGTACCCTGCAAGGGTATTTTTGTGTTTCGGATTAAAAACCCTATTAAATCACCCTTACCCCAACCCTCCTCGTCGAAGCAAGGGAGCAAAAGGAATACTTTAAAATTTTTTCATCCGCCACTATAATCACCCAAGTTCAGTTATTTTTCGGTCTTCGTAAAAAAGGATTCATCAAAACTAGTGGAATTTTTTCAGATTATTTTACTGAGCGTTATTCAGGGGCTTACAGAATTCCTGCCTATTTCCAGTTCCGGGCATTTAATTCTAGCACCCCTGATCTTCAACTTTGAGGATCAGGGCCTGGCCCTGGATGCCATTTTGCATTTAGGCACCCTTCTGGCGATAATAATCTTCTTCCGCAAGGACCTGACAGATTTGGCAAAGGGTTTGATTGACCGCCAAGGATCTCCGGAAACCCACCACCTGGCATGGTGCATTCTCATTGCCTCCATCCCCGCAGGAATGATAGGCCTGTTTGGCGGAGAATGGATTGAAGCCAACCTGAGGAACCCCACTTTTGTCGGGTACAATCTTTTTTTCTGGTCCCTCATATTCATAGCGGCAGATCGCTATAGTTCAAAAAACACAAACGCAGAATTAAACCAGCTCAGTCTGCGGCAAATTTTATTTATCGGGTGCGCCCAGGCCATTGCCCTTTTACCGGGAACCTCACGGTCTGGCATCACCATTGCTGCGGGACTTTTCAGTAACCTCTCGCACACTTCAGCAACCCGGTTTTCTTTTCTGCTGGGAACTCCGATTATTTTTGCGGCAGGCATGCACAAGCTGGTGCAGTTTGTATCGCAACCCGAACACACCTACTCCAACCTTCATCTATTTGTTGGACTGGGAATAAGCTTCCTGGTCGGTTTACTGGCTATTCAGCTTCTGCTCAAGATCGTTGAGAGAGCAGGTCTACTGCCCTTTATCATTTACAGGATACTTCTCGCGGGGGGGGATTCTCCTTTATTACTGAGGAGATAGTTCCTTCCAAATCAAGGCAAAAAAAAGCCGACCTGAATAAATCAGGTCGGCTTAAATTTTAAAACTTGAAGAGGGTTGCGATATAAACTGCACCAGCTTATGCATTCCTGCCGCAAAAATAATCGGAGTTCCCAGTAGAAAAGAAAACCGGGTTGCT
>JYMV01036227.1_pt1 | contig 17131 bp, 12 predicted proteins | sample 338911 | NCBI WGS metagenome assembly JYMV01 (sample SAMN03354496, study PRJNA234377) | hydrothermal vent metagenome | biome: Deep sea; feature: Hydrothermal plumes at the Eastern Lau Spreading Center, Western Pacific Ocean; material: Seawater | place: Tonga | collected 2009 | depth 2000 m m
GTCGATTCCAATACCAATACTGACCGGAGCTTCAATATGATTTTTCGGGATATCAGTCTGCCCCGGGAATTGTATTGCATCAAATACCCGGTAAACGGTGAGGAACAACCGGTTCAGATCACGGGTTGGGACGCGGACTCCAATACATCGTGCCCCGCTTATGCCTGCAAAGTGGAAGAATCCGGAGATGGAGTTGCCCTGCTCATTTATGGCGGATCAGGTGGGGTACGCATGAAACCCCTCGAAGACGAAACACAATGGGACACCGGGTCTTCCAGCCAGTGGGGAGACACACATTTGGTCTACCCGGCAGATTGTTTTATCGTCTATAAAGACGAGTTGTAACCCGGGCAACGCCCGGTGGTAATGAGCAATAGCTTTTTGAGCCGAGACGACTCTTTGCTCGCCAGAAAAAGTGATTGCTATATTCCCTCCCACGGGAATGGGCTCACCGGTAGGCGCAATCAGGCCAGGACTAGTTGGCGGAGGGTTTCTTCATCTATTGGATCTGCAAATCGGCCATGAACACAGTGAGCCAGGAATTCCCGATTACCTTTTTGACCGGTGATGGGAGATTCGGTCACAGCTTTTACTGCCCAGCCTTTTTCTGCAATAAAACGGTTCAACTCAAGCAGTACCCGAATATGTTTAGCCGGGTCTTTAATAATGCCACGGTTTTCCACCTCCTCTTTTCCAACTTCAAACTGGGGTTTGATCAGGGTAACCAATTCCCCCTCCGGCTTGAGGATTTCCAGTAAAGGGGGTATGACAAGCTTAAGCGAGATGAACGATACATCGACCACGGCCAGGTCCAGCATTTCCCCAACATCCTCTTTGCATAATGTTCGGGCGTTTTTCCGGTCCAGGCAAATGACCCGCGAGTCGCTCCGGAGTTTCCAGTCCAACTGCCCGTAGCCGACATCCACCGCGTACACTTTTTCAGCGCCGTTTTGTAAAAGACAATCCGTAAAACCACCGGTCGAAGCTCCCACATCTATAGCAGTTTTTCCTAAAGGCAAAACATGGAATTGTTTTAAGGCGTGGTCCAGCTTCAATCCGCCCCTGCTGGCAAAGGGTTGGGGCGCACCAATAATAACGGGAAGACAATCTACAGGAACCAGTCGACCGGGTTTATCGGCAACGGTATCCTGCACTCTTACTTTTCCCGAGAGAATAATGCTTCTGGCTTTTTCCCGGGTGGAGACGAGTTTTTTTTTACCAGCAACTGGTCCAGGCGGATTTTTTCAATCTTTTGCGTCATCTTCATCCTCAACCGGAAACAAGTCGGTCACCAGTTCGCCTTTCTGGTTTTGGGTGAGCTTTTCTATTTTTGCTTCGGCTTCATTCAATTTCTTGGAACAAACACGCGACATTTTTATTCCTTCTTCAAAAATCTCCAAGGATTTATCAATATCCAGCTCTCCTTTTTCCAGGTCATCGACTATTTTTTCGAGTCTTTGTATGGCCTTTTCAAATTTTATTTCACCCATAATCGGCCTCTTTGAAAACGAGTTTATCTTGACAATAAACCGTTGTTAAAATTATATTAGTCCTTATCCTGTTTTTTTCTAAAAATTGTTTTGGTGTGGCTATGAAAACCGTTGGCAATTGCATGATAAGTCCTGTTTTAAGCATAGAGCAAGATGAAAACGTGAAAAATACCGCCGAAAAAATTTATGCCAATGGAGTCGGGTCGCTTCTTGTAACCAGCAACGAAAACTTTATCGGAATCATTACCAAAACCGATTTGATGGTCCGAGTTCTTATAAAAACCCTTGACGCCGAATCAACCCAGGTTGCTGAGGTAATGTCGCAGCCATTGATATCGATTGATGCCAGCGAGACCCTTGATTCTGCCAGAAAATTGTTGCGTGAAAAATCCATTCGCCATCTGGCGGTTACCCGGGACAATAAAATCGTTGGAATTGTATCTATAAAAGACCTGTAATAAAATTCGTCTTAGCTTTCCTCTATTATTTTTTTTACTGTGCAATCCAGTCCTCCGCGGAAAAGCCTTACCTGGACCCTGTCTCCCGGACTGACCCCTTCAGTATTTTTCAAAGATTTTTCATTTTTCGAACAAATACTATATCCCCTTTCTAAAATAGCTAGCGGGTTGATTGCGTTCATGTTTTTTAATATTCCTTCAAAGCGCTCCTTATTGAAACGGAGCTGGGACTGGATGATATGCAACATTCTTTTTTCCAGCATCGCCCGGTTTTCTTTCATATGTTGAATATGTTTTTCCGGTGAGGCTTGAAATAATCGGTGTATTTTGTCCTGCAATCTTTGTTGATGCGATACCAGGCGTTGCTCAAGACCTCGAAGCAGCCGGGCATATAAATCATCAAGACGTTGAACATGAGGACTGAATATTTCCTTAGGTTGGTGAAAAAACCGGCGATCCATCAAACGATTTAAAAGGTCCCTGTAATCCTCCACCTGTTGGCATAATGTCTCTACCAGTTCCCCTGTCAAGGATCGGATATCTTTAAGAATTTCATTCAAGACAGGCACGGTCAATTCCGCGGCGGCTGAAGGAGTGGGGGCTCTGAGGTCGGCGACAAAATCGGCAATGGTAAAATCTATTTCATGCCCCACGGCAGAAACTATTGGAATGCGAGATGCAAAAATCGCCCGCGCCACTTCTTCTTCATTAAATGCCCATAAGTCTTCCAACGATCCTCCTCCTCGCCCGATGATGATGACATCCACGTCCTTCACGGTGTTCAAGTCGCGAATGCCTTGGGCAATATCCTTTGCAGAACCTTCTCCCTGCACTTTCGCCGGACGTAGTAGAACAGAAACCTTGGGGTTTCTCCTGCGAATGACATTAAGGATATCGCGGACAGCGGCGCCAGTCGAAGAGGTGACCACTCCTATTTTCCAGGGAAAAGCGGGTAGCGGTTTTTTTGCTGCATCATCAAACAAGCCTTCCTTTTCCAGCTTTGCCTTTAACTGCTCGAAAGCTTTTTGCAGGGCACCCAGTCCTCTTGGCTCCAGGGACTCGGTAATGATCTGGTATTCGCCGCGGGCATCGTAGACGGTGATCCGACCAAACAGCAAAACCTGGTCGCCATCCTCGGGCTGGAATTTGATACCGGCCCGGTAGCCTTTGAAAAGAACACAACGGATCTGTGCTTTGCCATCTTTTAAAACAAAATAACTGTGGCCGGAAGCTACGGTCCTGAAGTTGGAAATTTCTCCCTCCACCCAAACCGAGTCAAATGCCGCTTCCATAATGGCGCGGATGTCCCGGGTCAATCCGCTGACACTGTATACCTGCGGTTGTGCACTTGCCGCTGCAAGCTGACTCGAAGTCGACTCTTTAGGTGTGAGCGAACTTTTAGGTTTATTAAGGCGACCTTGCTTTTTGCGGATCATAAAATTATTCTGCCATAAATTTCTAAAGGAAAAATTTTTTAAAACGTGGCTTTAAAAGCCTTTAACGTATTTTTCATGAGCAGGGCGATGGTCATGGGCCCTACGCCACCCGGAACGGGAGTGATGAATCCTGCTTTTTCAGCGACCGGGGTAAAATCAACATCGCCGGTCAGTTTCCCGTCAACGCGGTTGATTCCCACATCAATCACCACCGCGCCTTCTTTTACCATTGCTGAAGTCACAAAGCGGGGCCGCCCTACCGCCGCGATCAATATATCCGCTTGACGGGTCACTTGTTCCAGGTTGACCGTTTTGGAATGGCAAATGGTCACCGTGGCATGACGTTGTAATAATAAATGTGCCACCGGTTTTCCTACAATATTACTTCGGCCTAAAACTACCGCGTGTTTGCCGGCAATTTCAATATTATAATAATCCAGCAGGGCAATGATTCCTGTTGGTGTGCACGGGGTGAGCAGGGCATTGCCAATTGCCAGCTTACCAACATTGATGGGATGAAATCCGTCCACATCCTTTTCCGGGTCAATGGACAATAAAACCTTTTGCGAATCGATATGATCCGGAAGCGGCAATTGAACAAGAATAGCGTTTATCGCATCATTTCCGTTCAGTTCATGGATGAGGTCCATTAATTGTGCCTCGGTAGTTTCCGCTGGCAGGTTTTGTTCAAAGGATTGAAATCCGACTTCATGGCATATTTTATTTTTGTTGCGCACATAAACCGCCGAGGCAGGATCCTCTCCGACCAGAACTGTAGCCAGACCCGGCATACGACCTGTTTTGCTTTTAAGTTCCGCAGTCTCTTTAGTCAGGCGATTGCGGATTTCCGCGGATACTTTTTTCCCATCAATAAGAACCATGATTTTCCTTCCACTAGGCCTACTTGGCGTAGGGCCAGATAGCAATAACTTTATTTGGCCAGCAAAGAGCTTTGGCGGCTTGAGGAGCCTTTGCCCAGTTGCCTCCACGGCTAGTGGAGTTTAGCAGATTTTCCGATTTATCGAAGGGAGTGTTTCTCTTTATTTAATTTCCAATTCCTTGATCAGCCGGGAGAGGTAGGAACGTTGAACGTCCAGAATCCTTGCGGCTTTAGTCCGGTTACCGCTGGTGGATTTAAGGGTGTTGGAAATAAAAGTTCTGCGAAACAAATCGCTGGCTTGCTTGAGGGTGGACCCCACATTGAGTTCAATGGGAGCCTGGGATGCTTCAAAAGGAAACGCTTCAGGAAGCAGTTCATCCTCGTCTGTTAAAACAATGGCCCGCTCCACAGAGTTTTCCAGTTCCCGGATGTTGCCCGGCCAGGAATAACTCATAAGGTGGGAGACCAGCCCTTTGCCCGGATTTTTAATGGGCTGGTTTTCCGGGCTGTGCTTCTTGATGAAATAGGTTAGTAAATCGGAGATATCTTCCAGTTTGTCACGCAGGGGAGGCAGGGTTATTTTTATTACATTGATTCGGTAAAACAGGTCCTGGCGGAAATTTCCTTCCCGGACTTCTTTATCCAAATCGAGGTTGGTCGCCGTAATCAACCGGACATCAACCTTGATGGTTTCGGTACCCCCTAAGCGGATGAACGATTCTTCCTGAATAACCCGCAGCAGTTTTACCTGCATATCTAAAGGCATTTCGCCTATTTCATCCAGGAAAAGCGTACCCGTGTGAGCGGCTTCAAACAGACCTATTTTTTGCGTGTCCGCGCCGGTGAAGGCACCTTTTTCGTTCCCAAAGAGTTCGCGTTCCAGAATGGATGCCGGCAAGGCCCCGCAACTGACCGAAACAAAAGGCTTGTTTTGCCTTTGACTGCGATCATGAACCAGATGAGCAAACAATTCCTTCCCCGTTCCACTTTCACCGGTTAACAGGACAGAGGCCTTGGAATCGGCCACCTTTTCGGCCATAGCAATGCACTTTTGGATGGCTTTGCTCTCGCCCACTATCGTGTAACGGTGCAAGTATTGTTCTTTAAGCCTGCCAAACTCCTCACCCAGCAACTTTCTACTTTTTGAGACTTGAAAAAATTTTGCCATCAAATTGGCAAAATGTTCCAATACCTCAACATTTTTTTCATCGAAGACAGTTCCATCCACTTTATCCAGAAACTGGACGACACCGATCACTTTTTTATCAATATTTAATGGAAAACTTGCCATAGACTGGACAGGAATCCGCATTTGTTCACTGACTCCGTGGTACCACCGGGGATCTTTGGCCACATCGTTGGAGATAATCGCTTCCCCGGTTTTCGCGACATGACCGGAAATTCCCACACCAGGTGGTAAATCAATATCTTTTAATTGGCCCATATTTTTTCCGGAGGCTTGGTAAAACTGTAGTTTATAGGTCTTTTCATCCTGAACCAGCAATAACGAGCCGTTTTTTACCCCCACAATATCTTTAGCCGCGTCCATTACCATGGCCAATAATTCATCCACCTCTAAAGAAGTCGTTTGAAAAAGGTTGGATATTTTACGCAACGTTTGAATATTAGTTTCTTTGCCAATCCGTTTCATGGAAAACCCTGTTATTTATCAATAAGTGATTTAAATAAGTTGCACTTTATTGTTCAGTGATTAGAATTATGTATGATTTTACTTTACACCTTTGAGGGGATTTTGAAAAGTGCTAATATTTAGGGGTTTAGGACAAAATTCCTCTTAATATGGAAGCGAAATCAAACGATAATTAATTAAGGACATATTTAGAGCCTGAATATTTCATCCCATAAGGTGTTCAAGCCACTGTTGTCATTCACCCTGCGATTCATTAATTCTTCAGAGCCCGATGATACTCACCCCGCCAGAAATTAAAAAAATTATAGGATGTGTGCTTCTTTTAATCCTGGCAAATACCGCGGTATATTTTAATTCCCTGAAAGGCGCGTTTCAGTTTGATGATTTGCCACTCATCCAAAGTCATTGGGTGGAAGACCTGGACGCATTCGATCGCCAGGTTCGTTTCTCCTCATTTGAAAACCGTCCCGTTGTTCTCTGGACCTACGCATTAAATAACACGCTTGGAAAAAATCGGGTTTTTGGTTTCCATTTATTTAATCTCACCGTTCATATTGGTGTCACACTATTGATTTTTTTTCTTATCTCGCGGACCCAATACCTGACGGCGAGCCGCCAGAGACAACTTGGTAAAAACTCTAATGCGATCGCCGAAGGCGTGGAGCCTGTTTCCACCGGGCGTGGCCCGGCCGCGGCTAGCGGGTTTCCTTTGGCAACAGCTTTGCTTTTTGCATTGCACCCTTTGAACACCGACTCGGTATCTTACATATCCTCCCGTTCTTCATTACTAGTAACCTTTTTTTACTTACTGGCGCTTTACCTGTTCACCGGCCTGTTTTCGCGTAAAAACAAAATTCCGAAATTTAACCTTAGATGGGTGCTTTTCATAGCAATCCTGATAAGCGCATATATGAGCATTGCCTCAAAACTCATTGGTGCGACCTTGCCTGTTCTGATGGGAATTTGGTATCTGGGCTTTATAGTTTCAACACAGAAACCGCAATTCGCTGAAAAAATTTTCCAGCTCAAATGGGGTCTTTTCCTGGGTGTTTTTTTTGCGGGAGCCTACATCGTTGCCAATTCCTGGCTTTATATTGCCAAGGACCAGGGGCTGGAACTTTATGGACGAATGCCTTACTTTTTAGTGCAGATAAAAGTAATCGTCTTTTATTATCTCAAGCTATTCCTGTTTCCCTTCAACCTGAACGTGGACAGCGGCCTGCCGTTCAGCACCCCTGCATCCGACCCGCTCATATTTTTAGCGGGACTGGTTATTATCGGCATCTTTTTCACCGTGGCACGAGGCAGGAATATTTGGGTTGCCGTTGGCTTCATCTGGTTTTTCATTACGCTCGCCCCCACTTCCAGCATCATTCCTCTTAACGATCTGGCTGTGGAACATCGTACTTACCTTCCCATGACATTAGGACTGTGCATGATTGTGGGATGGGGCGCCCGCACTTGGCGCTGTTTAATGTTGCTTGTGCTTTTACCCATGTTTGCACTGGGAACAGCAACCCGGAATAATGACTGGATCAGCGAAATTAGTTTGTGGAAAGACTCCGTCCAGAAGAATCCCAAGTCAACAAGATCCCATAACAATCTTGGCAAAGCCTATTTTGAAAAGGGTGATCTTGCCCTCGCGACTCATCACCTGGAAAAAAGCGTTGCCAATATTTCCCATTTTATTGACACCCAGTACAATATAAAAAGTGCTGAAGAATTTTTGAAGCGACGCGAAAAAATAACTGGCCAGAAATCCGTCAATAAATTTTCCCCCTCAGAATCTATCGGACTTCTGGCCGAGCTGGTGGAACCTCATTATAATCTGGCCAGCGTTTATCTGGATCAAGGGCGACTGGATGACGCGGAAAAAGAATACTTGAAAACTCTGGCATTGAGGCCGGGTCATTTTTCATCCAGAATAGGATTGAGTTCGGTTTATAACCGAAAAGGGTTGTACGACCAAGCCATAGCCTCGTTGAAACTGGCAATCAACTTGTCAAATTCCGACCCCGGTTTTGCCTTGGCCCGGTTGAACTTGGGGGAACTTTATGGAAAAACCGGAAAAATTGAAAACGCAGTAACGGAATGGGAAGCAGCCCTCAAAATAGATCCGTCTTTATTGCCCGCTTATTTCAACCTGGGCACTGCTTATATGGTGACTGACAAATTTGAATTGGCAGTAAGCGCCTTCAAACATTGCTTAAAGTTGAACAGCCGGTATGAACCCGCGCTGTTCAACCTTGCTAAGGTTTATCAAAAGCAGGAAAAATGGGACACATCCACACAACAATTTAAAAGCTTCCTTGAAGTTACCGGGCCCAGACCTTCTGCCTACGCTCAGATTGGTTTCAATTTTAACCGGCAAGCAGACTGGGAAAATGCACAGGATTTTCTTGAAAAATCTCTTTCACTCCAACCCAATAATTTTAATGCACGAATCTCTCTGGCAGAAACTCTTGCTAACCTTGGTCAGATGAAAAAAGCCCGGGAACTTTTGCAGACGGCTTTAAAAATGGACCTGAGTCCGGCTCAAAATGAAGCAATAAATAAAATGATGGTAAATTTAACCGGCCCGCAAAACGCGACTCCATGAATTCCAAAACCACAGACATTGGTTCCTTCGGGTATCAACTAAAGTCCGTTACAATTCTCACCTGTATGGGCCTTCTGGCTTTCTGGGCCACTTTTCATTCGCCTTTTCTTTACGATGATGCCCATGCCATTGTTGAGAATCCTTATATTCAACATTTGAATGATTTTCAAAATAACGTTGGCATCGGCAATATTTTTAACCGTTCCGTTCTTTTGCTGACATTTGCAGTGAATCGGGAAATAGGTGGGCTGGATGTATTCGGGTATCACCTTACCAATGTTCTTATCCATATCCTGACCGGAGTGGTCTGGTATTTTCTGGTCAGCGAACTATTACGCTTAGAGCCGGCCGCAAATCAACTCAAGCAGTTGCCCCTAATTTGCGCTTCCATTCATTTACTCAATCCTCTCACGGTGGAAACGGTTACCTATATTTCAAGCCGTTCATCAGGCTTGGCGACATTTTTTTATCTGCTTGCCTTTTATATTTTTTGCAGGCTTGTCCGCCCCCGCAAAGAAAACCTGGCTTGGGCAGGCAAATTGCTTTTCATTGCGGGAATTTCAGGTTTTCTTTTTCTCGCAGCTGGAACCAAGGAAATTGTCGTCACCTTTCCCTTAATGGCAATCATCTATATCTGGCTCATCACTCCACCCGATGAGAGGAAATCTTTAAGGACAAAAATCGGAGCCATTCTCCTGCCCCTTTTGTTTTATCTCTGTTATCGATATATAGAGCAGGGCAATATTTTTTCTTTAAACGCCGATCCGGTCTCCGGGGAGACCAGCCGTTTTTTATATTTTCTCAGTCAAATCAAGGTAGTGGTTCACTATTACCTGCTTAAGCTGTTCCTGCCTTTTAATCTCAACTTTGAGCCGGATATACGCCTGCCATCCGGATTCATCGACGTGCAGTTAATTTGTGCTATTGGAATTTTAGCAGTCGGAGCAATAATAGTTCCCCGGCAAAAATCTCCTATTTTAATATTTGCCGTCCTCTGGTTTTTCATCACATTGTTTCCCTCATCCAGTTTTATTCCGCTCAAACAAATTGCCACGGAGCACCGCACCTATTTGCCCGGGTTGGGATTCAGCCTTGCGCTGGGCTGGATGTTTCTGAGTGCTTGTCGGGCTCAAGCTTTGGCAACTGGCCTTTTGTTGGCATTTTTATCTCTTACTTTTTTGCTCACGGTGAACCGCTCGCTTGATTACCGATCTGAGGTCACGCTGTGGAAAGACACGGCAGAAAAATCGCCGAACAAGTCATTGGTTCATAACAACCTGGCCACCGCATATATGGACACCAAAATGCTCGAAGAAGCAAAAGCAGAACTGGCCATTACCCTGCAGTTAAACCCTACCCAGTCGGATGCCTATGCAAACTTGGGCCATATCCATTTCCGGCAAAAACACTGGGAACAAGCCATTGAAGAATTTGGTCATGCTATTGCCCTGGGTTCTAACAAACCGGACACCTATTATTTTACGGGCCTTGCCCAGAGTAAGCAGAAGGCCTATGGAGAAGCCATTCCGTTTTTGCAAAAAGCAGTCAGCATGCGGTCACATAAAGCCGATTATCACTTTGATTTAGGAAACGCGTTTCGACAGGTAGGATCTTTTGATGAAGCACTTCAGGAATATCGCCAGACGCTGGCTATTAAACCTAGGCATCCACAGGCGCAAAATAACATTGGTATCATTTTCTGGAATTTAAAAGCCTATGAAAGAGCTGAAATTGCATTTAAAAAAGCCTTGGACATTCAACAGGATCTTCCGGACATCCACCAAAACCTGGCCGCCCTGCACCTGAAAAACAATCGTTATGCGGACGCCATTCCCTACTTGGAGCAGGTTCTCAAACTGCAACCTGGAAACGCAACCGCCCGAAAATTGCTTGACCATGCCCAGATGCAGAAAGGGCCGTCATGAGAACCGAAAATTCAAAATTCTCCCAGGCTCTACTTAGCCAACTGGGCTACTGCCTGCTCATCTCTTTGCTTGGAGTTTTATTTTTCTCCAATCATCTTAATAATCCCTTTCAATTTGACAGCGTTGCCTACATTGTCAACAACGCTAACTTAAAAAATCCGGAAACCCTGCTGAGCTTTGAATTCTGGAAAAAAGAATTCCTGGCACGCGGCCTGTTAAGAATATCCCTCGCCCTCAATGCTTACCTGGATGGCTTTCGGCCCTTCGGGTACCATATTTTCAACCTCGCTTTTCACATTCTCAATGCCTTGCTTCTCTTTTTTGTATTGGAAAAATCCCTTCGCCGTTTTGGCATGGAAGCGGTGGGTTGGGGGAGTAAAAGAATCCGTAGCGTTTCTTTTTTTTCAGCCGTTTTTTTTCTTTGCCACCCGATCCAAACAGAATCCGTAATTTACATCATGAGCCGTTCAGAGGTCATCGCCTCGACCTTTTACCTTGCCGGGTTTTTACTGTTTCAACAATTATTGGAACGATCCTCAACCTCCCACCTGCAATATGGCCTCTATTTTTTGAGCATATTTTTGATCGCCCTGGTAGGTTTCAGCGTAAAACAGATTGTCGCAACCCTGCCCGCTATAATGATCTTATATTACCTTTGCAGTTGCCCCGATCATTCCCCGGCTTTACAGTTTTTAAAAAAATGGCGGTGGGCGATTACTGGCATCATTGCCGGAGTTGCCGGCTTTTTGTTTTATAAACTCCTTACCGATGAGACATTTCTTATAGGCCCATCACGGCCCGAGGAGATGGTCGGCAGGGCCAAGTACATGCTCAGTCAACCGAGTGTGATCGTTTTTTATTATTTAAAAATGCTACTGTTTCCTATGAACCTCAATATCGACCCCGATATAGCGGTTGTCACCAGTTTGCTATCCTGGAACTTTTTGCTGCCAATGTTTTGCATAGCTTTTTTGTTGCTTTGTTCCCTGAAAGTTTTTAAAACCCGTTTTGTTTTCTTTTTTCTGTGCTGGTTTTTCATCATTCTTTCCCCGTCCTCTTCTATTGTTACCCTGCACGATCTTGCTGCGGAACACCGGACCTATCTCGCGTCAGCGGGGATTTTCATCCTATTTGCCTGCGGTGTCGCCGAAGTAACCTGTCGATGGGGAGAAACCCGACCACTAAACATTACTCTTATTTTTTGTGTGTTCGCCTTGGGAATTATGACCATGAAGCGGAATGCGGTGTGGCAATCGGAGCTATCACTCTGGCAGGATACGCATCAGAAATCACCGCATAAACTACGCCCCCTTATTAACCTGGCACGGGCTCACAGCCTGGAGGGAAACAGCGAAAAAGCTATACAATATTATCAGGAATCGCTTGTTAAAGGACCCGGAGTTTTTGCTACCAATTACAATTTGGGCGCTCTTTACCTGGAAAAGGGTTTGGTAACCGATGCACTCCGGCATTTTCAGCTGGCCAGTCGAATCGAGCCTGAAATTCCCGAACCCTTTGCCAAGCTCGGGGAAATTTATTTGTCGCAAAAAAATTTCAAGCTGGCGGACTCTTATTTCAAGCGTGCTGTGGAGCTCAATCCCCGTTCTTCCAAAGTGTTTAAAAATCTGGGCGTTGTGAATTTTTATCACCTCAATAGGCCCGGGCAGGGCCTGGCCTACTTTACCCGCTCCCTGAATCTGGATCCCGGCCAGCCCGAGGCTGATAAAATCCGCGAACTTCTGGCACAATCCAAACCTGGGTAAAATCTGAACTAATGACCCCCAACGCCAATAAATATCCAGTTTCCAAAGCTAAATTTTACTTATGAAAAGCCAATGGGTTTTTAAATTAATTAACTTAGCCCTGTTCGTTTTTGCGGCGGCCTATATAGTTCTGCATGTCGAATTCGACGAGGGGAATTATTTTTATTATTTTTTCAAGGCCAAAGCCTATTATTCGATTTTTAATAAAATAATTTTTCCTTTTGGTTTTTGGGGTTGTTTTGCTCTTTTTTATTTATTTTATTACCTCTTGAGCAAAAGGACGGTGGCTGACCGGGGCCAGCAAAGACCGGGAAAAGCTGGTCCGTTATGCTTGCCGCACACTGATCAAACAAGGACACCAGAAGACACTGAAAGCCCTCGGGTATGGGCCGCCCCGCATTGAACTTGAAAGGCTGAAAATATTGACTGCTCGCGTATCTTTTGGTGATGCCCTTATGTTTGAGTTATGCCTGACCTCAATCTCCAAAAAGGCCCAACCGCTGGTCATCGACTACGCCATTCATCATCGCAAAGCCAATGGAGGTACAACAGCAAAAGTATTCAAGTGGAAAAAGACAACGCTTGCGCCACAGGCAACACCTAAGGCAACACGAAAACACGCATTCAGGAAAATTACAACGCGGGTCTATTATCCGGGCACGCATAAATTGGAAATCCTGATTAACGGTATTTCCCTTGGAATCAAAAATTTTAAGCTAATTATGTGAAAGCATAGATAGTAGGAGGTAGGAGTTAAAAAGGGTGAGTTTAAAAAAATATTAATGGACCATTTTTAAATCATTTTTGATATAATCCTGAAAAGTTATTCGAATTGCCAGGTAGCGCGAAAAACTTCCCGCCGTAAATTATTGAAAATTAGAGTGCCGGAGTGGTGAAATTGGTAGACGCACGGGATTCAAAATCCCGCGAGGGCAACCTCGTGTCGGTTCGATTCCGACCTCCGGCACCACCCTCTTTATTAACTTTATAACCCGAAGTGTGTGTGGTGCAATTGGAATGTTATGCAAGGCCTACCCATTTTGCTAGGCTCTGACCTTGTATCTGGAACCCTTTTTAGACAAAAATCAATGAGCGATTCTCATAGCCCACAAGCAAAAGCTTACTGGAAAGCAAATATCCGCATTGTCCTCTCACTTTTATCAATATGGTTTGTGGTTTCTTTCGGAATGGCAATCCTGTTCGTCGATGTTTTGGATAATTTTCGTTTCTTCGGATTTAAATTTGGTTTCTGGATGGCACAACAAGGCTCTATTTTTTGTTTCGTCATTCTTATTTTTGTCTATGTCTATAAGATGAACAAACTCGACCACAAATATGGTGTGGATGAGGACCGGGACAACTTTTCCAAAGACGACACTTATCACGATAATAAAGAATCTCAAAAATAAACCCTGTATGGACGTTCAGACATTAACTTTTATTTTTGTTGGAGCAACATTCACTCTTTATATAGGCATCGCTATATGGGCGCGGGCTGGGAATACGGACGATTTCTATGTCGCCGGAGGAGGAGTGCCCCCTCTTGCCAATGGCATGGCAACGGCGGCCGATTGGATGTCTGCCGCTTCATTCATTTCCATGGCAGGCATCATATCTTTTATCGGACGTGATGGAGCCGTTTATCTGATGGGATGGACAGGAGGTTATGTCCTGCTCGCCTTGCTTCTGGCGCCCTATCTGCGCAAGTTCGGCAAATACACGGTTCCCGATTTTGTCGGCGATCGTTATTATTCCGACATCGCCCGGGTGGTCGCCGTCGTGTGTGTTTTATTTGTTTCGTTTACTTATGTGGCAGGTCAAATGCGCGGGGTGGGTATTGTTTTTTCCCGTTTTCTGGAAGTTGAAATCACTACAGGTGTTTTCATTGGCATGGCCATTGTCTTCTTTTATGCAGTGCTTGGCGGCATGAAAGGAATTACCTACACCCAGGTGGCACAGTATTGCATTTTGATTTTCGCTTTTCTGGTTCCCGCTATCTTCGTATCCGTGTTGATGACAGGACACCCCATCCCACAACTCGGATTTGGCAGTACTCTGGTCGACGGTTCCAATACCTATCTTCTTGATAAGCTCGATCAATTATCTGCCGAGCTTGGGTTTGCAGCTTATACGGCAGGCAAAAAGTCCACCATCGATGTGTTTTTTATCACGGCTGCTCTGATGGTTGGCACCGCGGGACTCCCCCATGTCATCGTAAGATTTTTTACAGTTCCAAAAGTTCGCGATGCTCGTATTTCAGCAGGGTATGCCCTGGTATTTATTGCGTTGTTATATACAACCGCTCCGGCGTTGGCCTCTTTTGCCCGGGTCAACCTTATCAATACCGTCCATAATGCAGAATACAAGACAACTCCATCATGGTTTAAGAACTGGGAAAACACCAACCTCATCGCCTGGGTCGATAAAAATCAGGATGGGAGGATCCAATATTCCGCGGGAAAAGCCTTCAGAGGGAAACCTCAGTTTTTGCAGGAGCGGGGTCTCAAAGGAGAAAGAAAAATTTCAAACCCGCTTACCGATAACCTTAATGAACTTTATATCGACCGCGACATTATGGTTTTGGCTAATCCTGAAATCGCCGGCTTGCCGAATTGGGTAATCGCTTTGGTTGCGGCAGGGGCCCTTGCTGCCGCGCTTTCCACTGCGGCTGGATTGCTACTTGTTATATCTACATCCATCTCTCACGACCTATTGAAAAAAATGTTTTTGAAGAGTATTACCGACAAACAGGAACTGTTTTTTGCCCGAATGTCAGCGGCACTGGCTATCATCATCGCCGGATACTTTGGCATTCACCCACCTGGATTCGTTGCGCAAGTAGTGGCATTCGCCTTTGGTCTTGCGGCTTCGTCATTTTTCCCAGTTATTTTGATGGGAATTTTTTCGAAACGTATGAACAAAGAAGGTGCCATTGCAGGAATGATAACCGGACTCTCGTTCACCGCCAGCTATATCATTTATTTTAAATTCATTAATCCTTCTGCCAACTCTGCGGAAAACTGGTGGTTTGGAATTTCACCGGAAGGGATCGGAACTTTGGGAATGTTATTTAATTTCCTTGTTGCAAGCCTGGTTAGCCGATTCACTGCCCCACCCCCAGATGAAATTAAAGATATGGTAGATGATATAAGAATTCCTCAGGGTGCCGGATCTTCCTATCACCATATAAAATCGTAAATAAAGCTATTGCAGTCATACCCCTGCGGGGACACTAAAGCTTTGGGAGAATACTACGCCTTCGTCGGTTCTACCCCTTGGGGCACGAAGGTTTAGGAAAAGTATCCCGGCCGCTAAAGAACCTTGAACACCAGGAAGGTCATGTCATCGAATTGCGGTGCATTGTGGGTAAAAGTCTGTATGGCATTCTCGACTTTTTCCAGAACCCCTTCCGGCGTTCCGTTTGATTCAACAATCATCGATCGTAGCCTGTCCATGCCGAAATGTTCTTTTTGATTATTCATCGGCTCCACCACTCCATCAGAATACAGGAAAACCACATCACCGGATAAAAGCTGAACTTCTTCCTCTGTATAGGAGGCATTTTCTGTAATCCCCAAAGGGATTCCTCCTGCTTTCCCCGGCTTTCACCAGAACATCACCTAATTTAAGTTTTTGACGGATGGCCATGAAATATTTTTTCTTGAGAAACCATAATGTTTTAACGAATTGTAAAACCTGATTTTACACCCAAACGGACCATTTTAAAAGTGCATCTAGCTACCCATTGTAAATCTTAACAAAGTTGTTACTTAGGAAAAATGTCGAGATAGAAACGGTTTTGCCCGGTCAAAGTTAGAAACCACAACTGAAAAACCAGGATTTTTTTTCTCCCAGAGGCAGATTTTTCCGGGTCATGAGGGCTGGATTCCCCCTGCCTTCAAACGCGTAAACCTATATACATAAACCCATTGGGAACTCATATCGGTTTTTGGCATCGGTTTTGCTCAAGAGATAGGTGGATGAACTTTATTTATAATTAATCGGACCTTTTAAATGCCCGCTAACGTGTTAGCCCTATTCGCCGTCAAAGCCCCGGTAGAACCCACTGCTCCTACCCAGGACCAGGCGAATGATAACGGCTTTAAAGATTTTATGGACACTGCCGTACACAAGGTGGACACGGCTCAAAAACCATCCAAAGAAGATTCTCCACAAAACCAGAATAATACTCAGGCCGAAAAAACCCAACCCAAAGCCAAGACGCGCACGGAGGACAACTCGAATAATCAGGAAGTATCGGCAGCAAAAGAAAACGAGTCCCAATCAGCTCCTGAAACCGTAACCAAAGATTCACCGATTGAAAATACCGTGACCAAAGATTCATTAATAGAAGATACCGAAGTTCTGGCGACTCAATTGCAAGAACTGGATATCAATCAAGCCCAGTTTGAAGCTTTGCTGGGTCTGCTCGGCTTGAATGGCGATGCGGATATCGATGCCTTGCTCCAGTCGCTGACCCAGGCTCTAAATTTAAACCCGAAGGACTCGGGCGGTGGAACCAATGCCTCTGACCTTATAGCGAGAATTCAGCAGAATCAAGGGGAGGCGGTTAACCTGCTGAAGCAGGCCGGATTGTCGGACGCAGAAGTAAAAAACTTCTTGAATCATTTACAGTCCCTTCAAAATGCTTCCGCCCAAAAAGGACTCGATAAAAACGCCAACCTTCAGGCTAAATTAGATTCCCAAACCAACCGGCCTGATGAAGCGATCATAAAAAATTCTGTTCTTTATAATAGCCAGGCTGAAAATGATGAGGGACCAGATTTCTTAACCCAATTAAAAGATACCGCGAAATTAAAGGACACCACGAAAAGATCGGATACCGCGAAATTAAAGGACACCACGAAAAGATCGGATACCGCGAAAGGAACGGATACCGCGAAAGGAACGGAAAAAACCGATCGTTCC